>Ga0181567_10001174_pt1 | contig 19911 bp, 11 predicted proteins | sample 101ome_14_FD_133761 | JGI IMG/M metagenome (GOLD analysis project Ga0181567, IMG submission 133761) | Coastal salt marsh microbial communities from the Groves Creek Marsh, Skidaway Island, Georgia - 101403AT metaG (megahit assembly) | ecosystem: Environmental > Aquatic > Marine > Intertidal...
TTAGTAACTGTTACTGTAAGTTCATTAGCAGTATAGGAAATATAGATGAAATTTTTAAAAGCACAAAATACATCTCGTTATAGCCCGAATGATAATACCATTCGTGTAAACACATATGGTAGAGCTGTTATGGATTTTAATGGCGGTGTGTTACTGCCAAAAGGGTCAACTGCACAAAGACCACAATTAACAAGTGTAAGACAACCAACAGATGCAAACGGCACAATTAGATATAATACTGATACAAACGAATTAGAAGGATATATTGGCGGCAATTGGGAAACAATTAGAGCTCCAGGTGCTAGTGCTATCAGCATAGAAACATTTGGACCAGGAGATGCTACAGAAACAGTGTTTGGTCCTTTAGCAAATATTCCTGCTAGTGCAAACAATGTTATTGTGCTTGTAGAAAATGTCATGCAAATTCCTACAACAAACTTTACATTAGAACAAAGTTCAAGTGGAAGTTTAGCAGGACCCAATGCTCCATATGCAGATGGCTGGTATTTAAAATTTACTTCTGCTGTGCCATTGTCAAAAAATGTAACAGTATTTTTTGGATTTGCAAACTAGGAGGTAACAGATGGCTCAGTTAGGGCGAATCGGTGGTCATCTTTTAAATCAAAACTTAAATAGAAACGGTGTAGATTTAAAATTTTCTAATACTACATTTGATTCTGAATCTCTCCTATATATCGATGTTAACAATGGACGAATAGGTGTAAAAACCGATACTCCTGTTTACGATTTAGATGTAGACAATGATATAAGAACAACAGATTTAATTGCAGACTCGACAGCAAAAATAGATAACCTACTTCCTAAATCAAATAGTGTATTCACAACAACAGTCGGACCAATTATTATTAAGCCGGGCGACGGCACTGGTTCGTATATGGAATTCCAACGTATGCGATCAGACGATTTAGATTTTAATGATAATACAATCAGCGGATTAAATTCAAATCAATCTGTAGAGTTGAAACCTAGCGGAACAGGTAAAACAGATATTTCAGCAAGCACTGACATATTTGGAAATTTATATGTAACAGGAAATATTACTGTTGACGGAAATCTTACAAATGCTGAAAATATTATACTAGGAGATGAGTTATACAATCCAGATACAGGCGGTGGCGGATCAGGAGACACAATTGAAATTGTTCCTGATTTTACACAATCTATTATTCCTGGTGACGATAATACATATGAACTAGGAAAAGGCACACTTATCGATAGTTCTAAAAGAAGGTGGAAACAGGTTTTTATAACGGATAATCTTACAAATACAGATAACGTTAGCCCTGCAAGTGTTTTGGTATCTTCACAAATTAGATTTGACGGTATTGCAAACACAATTTTTGCAGATCAATCTAACGATGATGTAATACTTGCTCCAGATTCTGGGAATAATATTATAGAAAGCACTAAATGGCATGAAATAACTGCTTCTAGTTCAGCAGCGTCTATAAGCGGATATTCTTTAACTGTAGGCGGAACAATTACAGGAAGTTTTATTCCTGGAACACAACTTAGCGGTATAGGAATTATTCCAGGAACAATTATAACAGAACAAACTACAGGAAGTGATAGCACAGGAACATATCTAGTTAATATAAACTATGATGGTAGCGGATCAAATCCTTCTCCTACAGGAACTATTGCTATTACAGGCAGTGTTGATAGTATTACAAATTTATCAGATATCGGAGGACAGGTTAGACTAACAGAACCTTTCAAATTTAGAAGCACAGGTCAAGGTTATTTGAGATTTATGGGATCTAATGGATTTATTATGCCTGCAGGTGATAATTCAACTAGGCCCGCAAGGCCCGAATTAGGTGATACAAGATGGAACACAGATGAAAATTATCTAGAAGCATTTGCTGGTTTAATAGAAGTAGTTACAGCAGTTGCTAATTTATCAGGAATTGCAAATCAGTTTGTTGATAATGTTTCCGGAGTAACAGATGGAAACGGAGAAAACGCAACATTTGATATAACTGTATCAGGTGGTTCTTTAGGTATTGCAATTAGTGCTCAAGGTCAAGGATACAGCACAAACGATATAATAACTATTCCAGGAACTGTGTTATCAGGTGGTGCAACGCCAACTAACGATATCATAGTAACTGTAGGCGCTCAAACCGACGATGGATATAACATTGCTACAGGTGGCGGTGCTGAAGTAGACGTCGAACTTATGGAAGATTTAAGTGATGTTTATAGCCTAATGCTAGGTTAATTTCCAAATAAGACTAAATACATGTGTTAAGGTAGCCAATCTTAACCTTTTACTGTGGTCAACTCGCAATGTAAGGTAGTTGGTGGGACAGGATCCCCGTGTAATGAAGGAGAGCAAATGGCAATAGGTCGCATAAGCGGGCCGCTCTTGAAAGCAAATCTCGTCAGAGACGGTGTTGATTTGACTTTTAGAAATGGAGCATCAGACCCAGACATTTTATATCTAGACGTTAATAACGCTCGAATAGGTATAAACAACTCTGCTCCTACAACTGATTTACACGTTACAGGTTCGACTAGAGCAACAACAATTACAGTAGATAACCAGTTAGACGTAGGTGATTTACACCTTACTGGAAATACAATTTCAAGTGATCAAAATACAATTAGTTTTGCACCAAGTGGTGCAGATCCTGTTATCTATCATTCAAGATTACAAGTTGATGATTTAGAAATTGAGGGCAATACAATTTCTACAAATAATTCAAATGCTGCACTAGAAATAAGACCAAACGGAACAGGAAAATTAGAAGTATATTCATCTACAGACATAAATGGTGATTTATATGTGTCTGGAAATATCAGTGCTGACGGAGATGTTGTAATTGGCGGAAACATTACAATAGGTGATTCTTTAACTGACAGCATACAAATTAATGCTGCTATAAAAAGTGATCTTATACCTGAACAAGACAACACATATGATTTAGGTAGTTCTGCATTTAGATGGGCAAATTTACACGTTAATACCTTAACAACAGATTTATTAGATGTATCAACTCTTGATGTTGGTGACATCATGGTAAGAGATAACGAAATTACAACTACTACTGGATTAGATTTATACATTAACGGAAATGGTTCGGGTGGTGTAAGACTAGGTAACTTTAAAATTACAGACAATGTGATAGAAAATGTATCTAACAATGCTATTACCCAAGTAACACAAACTGGTGACGGCTATTTTAGAATTGATACAACAAACGGTTTTGTTCCTCCAAGAGGAACAGATGCAGAAAGACCAAGTGCATATGCTGTGCTTGGAATGACTAGATTTAACACAACTTCAAAAGCAATTGAAGTTTGGGACGGAGCAGCATGGGCATCACCTGCAGGTGCATCTGGTGCTGTTTCAGAAATTGTAGCAAATGATATTGGGGCTTCATTTGCATTAATGTTAGGATAAAGATATGCCAACAGTATTTAAACAAGAAGTAATTACAGGAGTAGGAACAACACCAGTAGACATTTTACAAGTGAATGCAGGTGTTAGAGCGACAGTAGTAGGATGTAATCTTTCTAATACATCAGACTATGATATGGTAATTGCTAATCTTTATGTAATTGACGAAAATTCTACTCAAGGAAATTATGCAAGGCAAATTCCAGTTCCGCCTGGATCAAGTGCTAAGGTTATAACTAATGGCGAAAGATTAATTCTTCCGGCAACGGCAGGATTACGATTAGAAACAGATACTAATGACAGTATTGATGTAACAGTAAGTTACGTGGAGATTTCATAATGACAACATATTATTTTGGACAAGATCCTGTAAATGCACTTGGCGATAGTCCGCGTTATCTGTATTTGGTAAGAAGAAATGACGACGGTGAATTATTTTTAAGACGTGTAGATAACATTGTTGACAAAGACAGTGTTGACATAAACTTGCCAGGTGTGCCTTCAGAAACATTTGAAGATTTTGAGCCTGGTATTGATTATTTCGAAGGTGTAAGAGCAGATCACGAACCAGAATATAATAATATGTATTACACACAATATAGATGGGATAACAGAAGTATTTTGTATTATGTAGACAACGAAGGTATGTTGGTTCAACGCATAAATCAAAATTATGTGTATCCAACAGGAAATTCAAGCAACGGATAATAAAAAATGGCAGAATATAAGATAAGCAGACTTAGATATACTTGGAGAAATACGTGGAACACGTCAACCGCATACAATCGTGATGACGTAGTTAGATATGGAGGATCTACGTGGGTTTGTGTAAGACAACACACATCAACATCTTTCTTAGATGCCCAACAATATCTTGCTAATCCAGGCGATACTGCTCCAACACCTGCTTGGGTAAAAATGACCGATGGTAGAGAATTTAGAGGCACATGGTCAGATTCAATACTATATAACGCAGGCGATTTAGTTGTCTATGGAGGTGTTGTTTATCTTACTATTGAAGACCACACATCGGCAGCACAGTTTGTTACCAATGCAAATAAATTTGCAGAGTTTTTAACATTAACTAAATGGACTGAAGAATGGCAACCTAGCACTAGATACGGTGTAGGCGATTTAGTTAGGTATAACGGAATTGTTTACAAGTGTATTGCTGAACATACTTCTTCTACTACAGAATTTGGTTTAGAAGTAGGAGACTATGATGGTCTTGATGACAGCACATCAGAAACATGGGAAATTTATTACGAAGGAGTTGCATATGCAGGCGAATGGGTAACTGCAACTAGATACAGAAAAAATGACCTAGTAAAATATGGCGGATCTCTTTTAAGAGTTACACAAGGACATACTTCAACTGCTTCTATTGATAATGCTTCTTTTGTAACCGAGTTCCCTGGAAATAATTTCTATGACACATGGAACGAAAATACTTTTTATGCAATTGGTGATGTAGTAAGACATGGAGGATATATTTACAGAGCAAATTCTAATAACAACAATATTAATCCTGCATTATCTGAATATGACCAGCCTACACTTGATACTACTTGGTCTGTGATTACAAAGGCTATAACACTTAAAGGCGACTACGATATAACTGCTAGTTACAAGACAGGTGATCTTGTAAGACGCGGAGGATATCTTTATGTTTGTATAGTTGACACAAGTATTTCATCAGATGGTTCTAGTTTAGATTATCTTGACTCGTCAAACTGGGAAATAGTTATTCCTGGAGATAAATGGAGAGGTAGTTGGGCAACAGGTATTACTTACAGCATAGGCGATATTGCTATTTTTGAAGGAACTGCTTATAGAAATAATCTAGAGCATGATAGTAGCAATCAAAATTATCCTGGAGATAATGGTAGTGGTTTTTATTATTGGGATATCGTGCTACTAGCAGGTCCTAATGTAGCACTTACAAATCCAGGTGATTTACTTACTTTTGATTTAGAAAGAAGATTAGCAGGTGACGGGTCAACAATTGGAACAACATCTGTGCCTATTGGTAGCGAAGACGAAGTCGTTACAATTAATAGTGAAGGAAGTGTATCATATAGTAGATTTGGTCAGATTACTAAATTTGTATATGTAAGCACAGATACTAATGCAGGTGCATCAGATATAATAGATGAAGGTAGAGGATTAGATCCTAACAAGCCATTTAGAACAGTTAGAGCTGCCTTAGAATGGATTGAAGAAAAAGGTGATGATTCTGTTTTACATAGAGTCTATATGGCAACAGGTGACTACTACGAAGTTTGTCCTATGGTTATTCCTAAAGGAACAGCAGTTACTGGTAGTGAACTTAGATCAACTACAGTTCATGCGTCACTAGCAGATTCTACACTTGACAACGATGTTACATATCAAAAAGCAGCAACAGATAGAATTTCAGATATTATACAACAGGTATTATTCCAAACACCTGTTGCAGCAGCAGTAAACAATGATGTTCCACAGAATACAAATGTTCAAGGATTAGAATTTGCTTCAACACAGCCACCAACTCTAGCAGAAGATGGTGTTACTGAATTATTCTTAGGTAGAATGCTAGATGAAATTCCAGAATTTATACAGGCAAAAACTGATGAGGTTGAAGCCTATTATGATTTTAATCTGTTAGGAAACGGAAGCAATCCAACTGTAACAGGTTCTAACACAGATTCAACTGATCTTTCTTATACAAATGCATATAAAATTTTAGAAGCAAACGAAGAATTTATCGCTGAAGACATAGCAAGATTTGTTCAAAACGCATATCCTAATTATGCTGAATTTAATTTAGATTTGTATAGAGTTATGGGTAGACTGTATGTAAGAGCTTTCAAAAAAGATCTACTAAGAGGCGGAAACTACTACACACTTCGTGCAGCAGAGTATTACAAAAATAGAGTGCAAGGTAGTGCAGACGCAGACATGTTCTATGTAAGAGACACTACAGGAGCAAGAGATTTTACAGTTAAAGGTTTAAGTGGAACACTAAATCCACCAAATGTTTTTGAACTTTATAGAAGACCAACAGGCGGATGTTTCTTTTCATTAGATCCAGGTTGGGGAACAGCACATTCGGATTGTTGGATTATAAATCGTTCACCTTATATCCAAAACGTAACTACATTTGGTAATAATTGTATAGGACAGAAAATTGACGGTTCACTACATGATGGTGGTAATAAGTCAATTGTTTCCAATGACTTTACACAGGTAATTTCAGATGGTATAGGTGCATGGGCACTTAACAATGGTAGAGCAGAATTAGTATCAGTGTTTACATACTACGCACAAATAGGTATGTTTGCTGAAAGAGGTGGAGTGCTACGTGCTACAAACGGTAACTCATCTTACGGGAACTTTGGTGCTGTCGCAGATGGAAACGATCCAGGCGAAACACCACAATATGCAGAAGTTAACACAAGAACAGGACAAGCAGTAGTAGAAAGTGCATTTGCTGGAGAAGTAAATGATGAAATTCTAATTTTAGAATATACTAATAGCGGTGAAAATTATTCGCAAGCAAATTACACATTTACAGGTGCTGGCGTAAACGCAGAAGTTGTTCAACAAGAATATAGAGATGATTCTATATTCCAAGCTCTTGTAAAAACACCTGCTGGCGATTCGGGAGCAACAGTAGGCGGCTTAGGTTATTTCTTAGATGGTAACAATGCTCAGGTTGGAAATTCAACAAGTCTTACACTAGCATCAAATGACGATAACGAAGAAGAAGATATACTAGGTTTAAGATTGATTATTACTTCAGGTAAAGGTGCTGGCCAATATGGTTATGTAACTTCATATAACACATTAACAAAAGTTTGCACAGTTTCAAGAGAAACAGATAATGAACCTGGCTGGGATCACGTTATACCTGGCACACCTTCACAAGAACAATTGTTTACAGACAACACTTATAGATTTGAACCGAGAATAACATTTGAAGATCCAGGATTTGATGCAACTCTAGTAAACATGGCAGCAACAGGTGACTGGAAAAACGTTATCTACAGCGAAACGCTTGAAACATACACAGCCGTTACAGGAACAGCAAGTGAATCTGCACAAGAAATTTTGACAGAAGCACAATTTGATGTTACAAAAAGAGCGAGAAAATATGAAGTTTCTCTTGTAAATGCAGGTAGCGGATATGTAGTCAATCAAACTATTACAATTTTAGGTTCACAACTTGGAGGTGTAGACGGAGAGCACGATTGTATTATTACTGTAACAAAAACTACTGAAGACAGTTTTGATGAAATACAAGGATTTACATTTGTAGGCACGGCTAACAGCGGAAGATTTGTGGCTACAGCAAGTGCAGGAACTGCTTATTCTTATTCAGAAGACGGAGATAATTGGACAGTTTCAAATTTACCTACAGCAGGAGACTGGACGTTAGGTGCATCAAGCGATACAAGATTTTTATTAATGAAGCCAAATTCAACTGAAACAGCATATTCTAATGATGGAAAAAATTGGTTTCAAACTGCTTTGCCACTAAGCGGTAATTGGTCAGGACTGACATACGGTGATGGTGTTTTTGTTGCTGTTGCACGAGATGCAGATAAGTTTGTTTATACAACTGACAACGGTTTAAATTGGACTAACAGTAACTTACCAAACTTTGGCGATTCAACATTTAACGAATGGGTAGATATTGCTTATGGTAAAGGAAAATTTATTGCAATTGCAAATAGTAATAATATTGCTGCTGTAGGAACTTATGACAGTTTTGCAGATAGTTGGGATTGGGACATTGTAATTATGGACGTTATTGCTGACTCTACTACAAAGGACTGGAGATCAATAGCGTATGGTAACAATAGATGGGTAGCAGTATCAGGAACTGGTGATGTTTCATACAGTTTCACAGGCGAATCATGGTTACCTGGAACAATGCCAACTCAAGACGGATCAACTGCTCACAGTTGGTATCAAATTAGATACGGACAAGGAATATTTTTTGCAGTAGGTGATACAGAAGGTAGAGTAATAGGAGCCGACGCAACGCCTCCAGGTGGAGAATCAAATTATGCAGCAACATCTCCAGACGGTGTAAACTGGACTGCAAGAGAATTATCTCAAAATGCAAACTGGAGAGGAATAGGCTTCGGAAATCCAGACATTACATTAGGAGACTCAACTACACAATCGAATAGCACAGGCACATGGATTGCTGTTGCAACAGGTTTAGATCACGGATGTAAAGTTTACACAGGTAAAAGAGCACAAGGAAGAGTGATTGTTGAAAGTGGAAGTGTATCAGGTGTGAGAATGTGGGATCCAGGCAGTGGATACAGAACAAATCCTACTGTAACTATTACAGATCCTAATGCAACAGCAGATGCATTTATAGAAATTAGACGAGGCGATGCAGTATTAGCACAACCAGAATGGAAAAACAGAGGAACTGGTTATAGAACATCTAGCACACAGGTAGAAATACTTGGAGACGGATTTGCTGATCAAATTCCAGTTGGTAACAGTGTAACCATAAGTGGTATTGTTACAGTTCCAGGACCTGGTGCACAATTTAGATTTAGAGGAGCAGACAATTTCTATACAGTTCAAGCAGGTGATACTGATAGTATTCAAATTGACGGAACATTTACAGCAACATTTAGAATTACGCCAGAGTTAGAAATTGGTGATTTCCTTGAGCATACATCTCAGGTTGAGATTAGAGAAAGATACTCACAGGTTAGAATCACTGGTCATGATTTCTTAGATGTTGGAACTGGTAACTTTACAGAAACAAACTATCCTGTAATATACGGCACAGGACAGTTTACATATGCACCTGAAAACGAAGTAGCAGAATTAAATGGTGGTAGAGTGTTCTATACCTCAACCGACCAAAATGGTAACTTCCGTTGCGGTGAATTATTTGCTGTTGAACAAGCCACAGGTATTGTTACAATCAGCGCAGACTTTTTTGATTTAGGCGGATTAACAGAATTAGCACTAGGTGGTGTTAGATTAGGCGGTTCAGGAACAGTAATTAGAGAATTTTCAACTGATCCGCTATTTACGCAAGATAGCAACAACGTAGTTCCTACACAAAGAGCTATTGCTTCATTCTTGCAGAACAGGCTTAATGTTGGTGGAGCAGACCTACTAACTGCGAGCTTTATTGCTGGAACTGTAAAAGTAGGTCCAGGCGAAATCAACAACGTAGCAGGTATCGAAGTTAAAGTTCCTGTTCAAGCAGTGTTCCACAAAGGAGCAGAAATTAGTGGTAGTATGTTGGCACAAACAATGTTCTATGACTCATTTAATGAATAAGGACTAACATGATGAACTTGCATAAATATAACATAACAAACGGAAGCGAAAATGGCAGAATTTAAACTAGGTAGAATTAGATTTGTTTGGAAGGGCGATTGGACAACTTCCACAACTTACTATGTAGATGACGTAATTAGATACGGCGGTAGAACATTTATTTGTGCTGTAGGGCACACATCTGCTGCTGATTTTTACACGGATCTAGATTACGCTCCAACAAAATGGAACCAAATGTCCGACGGTCAAGAATGGCGCGGAGATTGGTCTACAAGCACTTTTTACAAAGTAAATGATCTTGTAAAATATGGCGGTTTAGTATACATTGCTAATGAGTCACACACTTCAAACGCTTCCGAAGGCAGCGGCTCAGAGCAACAGGAAACTACAACTGGTTTAGAAGCAGATCAATCTAAATGGACACTGTTTGCAGAAGGTTTAGATTGGAAAGGTGCTTGGACAACTACCACAAGATTTAAAGTAGGTGATATAGTAAAATATGGCGGCTACTCTTATGTTGCTAATACAGGGCATACCTCTGCTGCAACAGACAGTTTAGGTTTAGAAAATCAAAGTTCTTTTTGGGATATATTTAATCCTGGTATAGAATACAAAGGTGCTTGGTCTAACGCAACTCGTTACAAGGTAAATGATGTTGTTAAAGAAGGTGCAGGACTTTGGATTTGTATAGCACAACACACATCAACAGCAGACTTTGGAGCAGATTTAGGTTCATCATATTGGGAACAATTTGTTGAAGGTTTTGAATTTGAAGATACATGGAGTGATGCAACAACCTATCAACATGGTGATATTGTTAGATATGGTGGTAACCAATATGTTTCTAAAACAGTTAATGTAAACAATAATCCAAGAACAGAAACTGATGAATGGTCACTGTTTTCTGAAAGTTTCAAATACCAAGGAGATTGGGACATTGGAACATCATACAAAATTGGTGATGTCATTAGAAGAAACGGATATACATACAGAGCTGTAACTGATGCTCCATCATTTTCTTTAACAGCAACAGCATCTTCAGACGCAACAAATAGAATTAATGTAGGCGATACCACAGGATTAGTTGTTGGTATGAATGTTCAGTTTAGCGGAACAGTTTTTGGCGATGTAATTGCAAATAACAACTATTACATTCAATCTATTGCAAGTGCAACTGAAATTATAATTACAGATATATACGGTGGCGCTGCAAGACAGCCTGCTACTGCAACAGGCTCAATGACTGCAAAAATTGCAGCAAACCCTGTTGATACAAATTACTATGCAAGACTAAACAGTGGTATTAGTTGGCAAGGTGAATGGTCAGATGATAGAGAATACATTGTAGGTGATGCAGTAAGATATGGCTCTAATGCTTATATCTGTGTGCTTGCACATCGTTCAGAAGGCGATGACGGATCGTCTATTACAGAACAAGGCGGGGGCGCAGATAATTCACGTCCAGATCAAGATATTTCAGGAACATACTGGAACGTTTTATCGATAGGTAGCGATACAGATGTATTAACTACACAAGGTGATCTTGTTTATTATTCAGGAGCAGGTCCAACTAGATTACCAATCGGTATAGAAGGTCAAGTTTTAAGATCAGACGGAACATATCCAGAATGGGCGACTATCGGAAGAAACGATCAAGTCTATTACGTTGCACCTAATGGAACAGATTTACCTGCACCAGTTCATGGGTTAACCATAGACAAGCCGTTCGCAACAATTAGATATGCATGTGAGCAAATTGAAAAAGGTCCTAGAAATCCTAATGCTCAAAGATTACTAGAACTTAATAGAGTATTTTTACAAAGAGAAACTTCAAGTTGGATTGAAGCACAAGTTGCTGGAGGCTCAGGTATTTGGGCAGCGTTTGACTACGACGAATACAAATGTGAAAGAGATGTTGGTTATATTATCGACAGATTAATTTGGGATATCGGCCACGGTGGAAACCTTAAAGTTAGAGCAGCAGCTCTATCGTTTGTAAATGGATTTAGTGCAGACGGAGAATTTTCAGCAGCGTCTGAAGATAAAGTTTATGGTTCAGGATTAGCAAACGAAGCAGAACAATCAGTTGCTGCTTACGGATATCTTGAAACTATTATCGGAAATGTGTTGAACAATACAGCACCAAGTGTAGCATATCAAACACCAGGCGGCGACGATTCGACTGCTGTAGCAACACAATATATCGACACAGATTATACCACTGAAGCAGGTGTATATACAACAATTCAAAGTTTATTAAAAATTGTTACTGATACAATTACAGCAGGAGACACTAGTGCAATACCTACTAGAGTAGTGCCAAATGCTCTTGTTAAAGTAAGTGCAGGCCAATACAAAGAAGTATTACCTATTATTGTTCCTGCCGAAACATGTATTTTAGGCGATGAAGTTCGTTCTACAAATGTTAAAGCAGCAGCAGCAACTGACAGAAACACAGATATTTCTGACTCTTACTACTCAGTTGAAACATTAGATCACTTTAAAGATGTAGCAGGAAAAATTATTCAAGGAACAACTGTGTCTGCACAAACAGGCAATGTTGAAACACAATGGCAAGAATGGCCATATGCAGACGATGCTGATACAAAACCAAGACTCGATAAACTTGTTGACTCGATGAAACAAGAAATTGATCGCAGACTTGGCACAATGCATCTAAGAAGCACAACTGATCCAACAGGATATAATACAGCATCATTCTTAGAAACATATGGTAATGCAAGAACGCTGTTAAGAGAAAATAGAAAATTCTTCCAAGAAGAAGTTATTGCATATCTAGTAGCAAATTATCCAAATTTAAAATACGGTAAAACTGATACTAGAGAAGATGTAGGACATATCATTGATGCAATTACATGGGATATGACATATGGTGGTAATTACCAATCTGTAATTGCAGCAAGATCTTATTGGGATGCAGATGAAAATGATGAACTTAAAAAACCATTAATACCTGCAAGTATACAGGCAGCAACTCTTGCTGTTCATGCATACCTAAGAACACTTATCGGAACAGTAGCACAGAACAATACTATAGTAAGTCCACTACAAACCACTTACCCACAGTATAGAGGCACTGGCGGAAACGCAGCGGCAGCAACGTTTGCTCAAGAACATTTAGATATTATAACAAATAGTGTTGCAGGCGATTCAGTTGGTGCAGATTTACCAAGTGTTACTGTTGCAAGTATTTCATCTAATGTAATTACAACTTCTGCAAATCACGGTTTACAAGTTGGCGACGCATTTACACCATTAGAATCAAGCAATAATCTTGTTGCTAATACAACATACTGGATTATATCAACTCCTGCTGCAAATACACTAACAATTGCAGAAAATTTTGGAGATAGTGTTTTTGCACTAACAGATGCTGGCTCATTAAGTGTTCCGGCACATGTAATTAACTATCCAGAATTAACAGATGGTGTTACATCTACAACAGCATTAATTAATGCAATCACCGAATTAGATCAAAATTCAGAAGCATTAGTTACAGCAATGACAACATATATTACAGATAACTATCCAAATTTAACTTACAATTCAACTAAATGTAAGAGAGATTTAAGATACATTCTTGAAGCACAAATGTTTGATATTGCTTTGAATAGTAATTTTGCAACAATGATTGCTGCAAATGCATATACTAGATCTTCAGCATCAGAAGTATACGCAGAAGGACAAAAAGCAGCAACGCTGGCCGCTTACAATTTTGTAAGAGAAACGATTGCTGGTGATACTGCAACATATCTCAACAGTGACGCAACAGCAGCATCAAGAGCAGATACATTATGGGATTTAGTTGACACAATTATATTTGCTTACACAGCAGAAGGCGATGTGTGTCAAACTACGCTTCGTGTAAGAGATTATGCAAGATTACATCTTGAAAGAAATAGAGCATTCATTAAAGCAGATGTTGCTGCATATATAGATAACACATATACTGATACAGTAACAGCAACTTCGGCTGGTGATAACAGCCTAACAGTTACTGATACATCTTGGATTCAACGTAATACGGCAATTAGATTTACAGGAACAGCAATAGGTGGACTATCTACAGGAACTACATACTATGTATATGATGTTCCATCGTCAACTACTTTTAGAATAGCAACAGAAAGATGGGCTACAACTCCAATTACTTTAACAAGTGATACAGGTAGCATGGGTGTTGATTTATACTACAACGAAACATTATGCGCAAGAGATGTTGATACTTACATAGACGCACTTAAATGGGATCTACAATGGACTTCTAACTACAAGTCACGCTATGTTGCAAGATACTATGCAAATGCAGTTTTAGGATCACAAGAAGAAGATTTCTATTACCTAAGAAACGGAACAGGTGTTAGAAACCAAACTGTAGACGGATTAAATGGTGATTTGACACCGGAAAATGCATACGGAACTTCAAGAGTTACAGCAGGTGCTTATGCATCGCTTGATCCAGGTTGGGGACCAGATGATTTTAGAACATGGATTATTGCACGTTCACCTTATGTTCAAAACGTAACAACATTTGGTAGTGGAGCAATTGGACAAAAGATTGACGGTGCTTTACACAATGGTGGTAATGATTCGATCGTATCCAATGACTTTACACAGGTTATTTCAGACGGTATTGGTGCTTGGGTAGCAAACAATGGTAGAGCAGAGCTTGTATCAGTGTTTACTTACTACTCCCACATTGGATATCTATCAACTGAAGGTGGAAGAATTAGAGGAACTAACGGTAACAACTCATACGGAGACTTTGGTTCAGTTGCAGAAGGATTTGATACATCAGAATCTGAAGGAACTGCGATTGTTGATAACAAATTGCAATATGAAGCAACAGTTGGAAGTGTGTTTACCGATGGTGTAAATGAAATTTTACAACTAGAATTTGAAAATGCAGGTGAAGATTATACCGAAGCAACATTTGGATTCTTTGGTGCAGGCTCTAATGCTGCTGCTGAACAAGACAAAGAATTTAGAGATGATGCTGTTTTCAATGTTAGACTACTTGATAACGTTGACGATTCAACAAACGCACCAGAAGCAGACGGAAACTTAGGTGGATCTGGATATATTACTTCATCCAGCACAGCTCAAGGTGGAACAACAACGCAGATTACAATTGCTGCTACAGATTCACAGTTTGCATCAGCATACATTGGTATGAAAATTTACTTAACAGGTGGAACTGGAGTAGGACAGTTTGGTATCATTGATACTTACAATTCAGGAACAAAAATTGCTACTGTTACTAAACCATCAACAGGTGCAGCGGGTTGGGATCATTTAGTGCAAGGAAGAACAATTGCAGCACCGGATGCTTCAACAACATATACGATTGAGCCAGCACTATCATTTACTGCTCCTCCGTATAGTTCAACTGCAAAAACTTTAAGTTTAAGTTCAACATATGCAGACGTAGCATATGATGCAAACTATGCAAGTTATGAAAATTCAACGCAAGATTCTACTACAGGATCTGGATCAAGTGCTACATTTGACATTACACGTAAAGGAAACAAATATATTATTGATTTAGATGCAGGCGGAACTGGTTATGCTATTGGTGATACAATCACAATACTAGGAAGTAACCTAGGCGGCGTTGATTCTACTAACGATATTACAATTACAGTTACAAGTATTAACAGTGCAACAGGTGCTATACTTGCATTTGATCAATCAGGATATGGTGCAGGAGGTTACTTCCTTGCACTTCCATCAGCAAGTGGCGATGATATTGTATCCAGCGTAGACGGAACAACTTGGTCAACACTTACAGGAATTTTACCAGTTACTGCAACTTGGTCAAGTATTGCAAGTGGTAGATTAACAATCGAAGAAACTGCTGGTAATTTTGTAACTGGAAGATCATATACAATTACAGATAGTGGTGACACTCCATGGACAGCAATTGGAGCAAAAACAATTGTTGCAGGAACAATTTTTGTTTCAACAGGACCAGGAAGTTTTGCAACTAATGTTGGTAAGGCAACTCCTAACGCTACACATACTATTGCAATTGCAAGCGGAGTTGGAGTTGATGATACTGCTGTTTCTATTAACGGTGGTCAAACATGGTCAGCAGGCGGCAATTTACCAAGCACAGGAACATGGAATGATGTTGCTTACGGCGATGGTAGATGGGTTGCAATTAAAACTGGAACAAATGAAACTGCTATAACAGCAGATGGCGGAACAACTTGGACAGCAGGTGGAACTTTACCAGCAACAACTACTTGGGAAAGTGTTGCATACGGTGGTGGAAAGTGGGTAGCAATAGCAAGTGGCGGAACAAATGTTGCTTACTCTTCTGATAATGGTGCTACTTGGGTAGCAGGCGCCGGACTTGCAAGTTCGAATTGGAATAGCGTTGCATACGGAAACAACAGATTTGTTGCAGTATCTGCTACAAACGGAACTATTGCAAGTGTTAGTGTTGATGGCGGAGCAAATTGGGTAGCAACTACTTTACCAAGCACTGAACAATGGCAACATGTTGAATATGGACAAGGTGTATTCCTTGCTGTAAGTGATAGCAATAATGGTGCTACATCACCAGATGGTGTAGTATGGACTGCTAGAGCACTAAGCACAGCAGGTAGTGGATTTAGTGCAACTGCATTTGGTAATCCTAATAAGTTAGGAAGATTTATTTCAGTTGACGGCGGCACAGGAACAGTAGCAAGTGATACTAGAACTGGTGCAACTGCTGTGGCAAGAGCATTTGTTGCGGAAGAGAAAATATTTGCTATTAGACTATGAACCAGGAAGTGGTTATACTAGTGGTGCACCAACGTTAACAATCACTGATCCAAACAATACATTTGAAGCACCAGCAAGCGTTAGAATTGCCGACGGAGTATTGGCTAATCCTTCATTCTCAAATAGAGGAACAGGATTTATTTCAGCAAGTGCAGATCTTGATACAGGTGACGGATTTGCTAACTTCTTCCAAAGCGGTCAATTTATTGCAGTAAGAAGATTGTCAGGCGTTCCAGCAGTTGGATCTAATGTTGTGTTTGGTCACTTACCTAACAGAGTTTTCAAACTAGTTCAAGTATTGACACTATTAGGAGAATATGACGGTTCATATACAGCATTCTTACAAATTGCACCTGATATGACAGTATTTGATAGTCCACCAGATGGAACTTCAGTTACAACTAGAATTAGATATTCACAGGTTAGATTGACTGGACACGATTTCTTAGATATTGGAACAGGTAACTTTGTAGAAACAAATTATCCGGGCACTCCAACACAATCTCCTAATGCTCAAAATGAGACAAGGGATGATAACGGTGGTAGAGTGTTCTTTACATCAACTGACCAAGATGGTAACTTTAGAGTTGGTGACTTGTTTAGTATTGAACAGTCAACTGGTGTTGCAACGTTGAATGCTGATGCATTTAATATTTCAGGACTACAAGAACTTACCCTAGGTGAAGTAACGTTAGGTGGAGGATCAGCAAGTATTACTGAATTCTCAACTGATCCATTCTTTACTGAGAATAGTGACTCGATTGTGCCAACGCAAAGAGCAATTAAATCATACATTAGTTCACAAATTGGTGGCGGTGGTGCGTCACTGAACGTAAATAGTGTTACAGCAGGATTTATATATATTGCTAATAACGAAATCACCACAACAACAGGTGGTATAATTGAAGTCAAAGCGAAGATGAACTTCCAAGGTGGGGTTGTAGGATTACCTATAGCGTTTAACTACTTTTTGACATAAATAACTATGGAGAACAAATAAATGGCAACAGGAAGACTAGGAGCAGAGGATTTAGCGGCAGTTACGTATACGCAACTGTATCAAGTGCCCGCTGATACTTTTTCGGTTATTTCTATTAATATTCTTAATAGAAACGCCTCAGCAATTACAGCAAGAGTGGCAATTACAGATAGTATACCGCCACTAGCACCAGTTAGTGCAGATTTTATTGAGCATGATTTAACAATTGCACCAAATGGTGTGCTTGAGAGAACTGGTATTGTGCTAGAAGCAGGAAAAATAGTTTCTGTATATTCAAACACAACAGGTGTAACTGCTATGGCATATGGTATTGAAACCTCAACTGCATAAGATATAGGAAAGAACTAAAATGGCAAGAAAAACACACGGTGGTATTGCAGATGTTTTTAACTTTAGTGGATTAACTGCTACAGGAACTAGACTATCGGCAGCAGACAATACTGATATTACAGTAGATCCAACAGGAACAGGCGAGTTTAAAATTGATGGAAATCAACTTATGCTTGCGCAAAGTGACTTAAGATTTGGTGACGCTGACAGCAGTAATTGGGTTGCTTTTCAAGCACCGTCTACAATTGCTTCAGATGTTACTTGGACCTTGCCAGATGCAGATGCTACAACAGCAAACCAATCACTAGTTTCAGACGCATCAGGAACATTAAGTTGGGTAACAACAGGTGCACAGATTACTGACGACACAACTGACTCTACTCCAGAATACATTATCTTTGGAACTGCAACAACTGGAACACTACTAGATGTTTCTGTTTCATCATCAAAGTTAACATATACTCCTAGCACTGGAGAAATAGCAGCAGATGCAGGTAATTTTTCAGGCACTGTTAAACAACTACATGTAGAAAACACATATACAACAGATCATACACTTGTATCAGCAGATCAATCAAGAGTTGTGCATATGAACAATGCATCCAATGCGAGTATTACTGTTCCACCAAATTCAGATGTTGCATTCCCTTTAGGTTCTATTGTTTGGTTATATAGAAATCCAGGTGCTGCAGGAAGAGTTTCACTAGTAGCAGGCGCAGGAGTTACACTGAAAAAAACAGGTAATCTAGCGGCAGGTGAAGAATTATATATAAGAAAAAGAGACACAAACTATTGGAATGTTGTTGATGTTCCAGAGGCACTATTAGCATCGGGTGGAACTGAAAGTCAAGCAGGCGGATATCAGATACACACATATACTGGTGCCGGAAGTTATAGTTTTGTCGTATAATATGAATAAATACGAGTATTAGGAGAGATATTACATGCCGTTTATAAGCACAATTAGAAGAAATTGGGAGCAAGAACAAGAACAAAAGAAAAAAGAATCTCTTGGAACTCTCGATAAATTTGATATAACTGGCGGCGATTACATTTATGAAGCCGGCGGATATAGAATTCACATGTTTACCACTGTTGGCGATCATGAATTTAAAGTAACACCAAAATTTGAGGGTGCTAAACACGGCACATTTGCACTACAGGATAACACACTAGATGTTGAATATCTAGTAGTTGCAGGCGGCGGCTCTGGTTCAACTAATATCGAAGGCGGTGGCGGTGGTGGTGGCTACCAGCAAGGAACTATTACTAATGTAAGCGGAACTCAACCAGTTACTGTAGGCGATGGCGCATCGCCAAGTTCACCAGGTAGTAGATACGCTAGTGGAACTAGAGGCGATAATTCAGTATTTTCTAACATTACATCACAAGGTGGTGGTGGTGGCGGCCGATATAGAGAAGGTGGCGGCCAATCAGGAGGCTCCGGCGGAGGCGGCGGAGGCGGACCACAGCACCATGGTGGTGGTGGCGGAGGCGGCGCAGGCGGCCGAGGCGGTAACGTTCCAGGCTCTGGAGGCGGTGGCGGAGGAAGTATCTCCGGTCAAGGTAATCCAGGCGGTGACGGCGGACAACCAGCAAGTAGAGCAGGCCCAGGCGGACCAGGCTTAACAAGTTCAATATTTGGATATGATCAAACCAACGCAGGTGGCGGTGGTGGAAGTGCTTTCCCTGGCGGTGGTAACTTCCCAGGCGGCCCTGGTGGCGGTGGAGCGGGTAGATCACACAACCAACAAGCAAACGGTATCTCAGGAAGTAGTAACCGAGGCGGTGGTGGTGGATCTGGATCGCACTACTCACGTCATGGCGGTGGTGGTGGATCTGGAGTTGTAGTAGTTAGATATACAATCTAGGTATTACAATGCCACAATTTAGATCAACTTATAACATCTTAACAAAATACGACGAAGACGAAGTTCACGATTCCAATTGGTTTGATTCGGATAAAATGATACTCCCACCTAAAACCAATTGGGATTATGGTCGTGAAATGCAGATTGAAGATGTAGATATCTGGGAAATTATCAATGAACAA
>Ga0181567_10001175_pt1 | contig 19904 bp, 16 predicted proteins | sample 101ome_14_FD_133761 | JGI IMG/M metagenome (GOLD analysis project Ga0181567, IMG submission 133761) | Coastal salt marsh microbial communities from the Groves Creek Marsh, Skidaway Island, Georgia - 101403AT metaG (megahit assembly) | ecosystem: Environmental > Aquatic > Marine > Intertidal...
AAGAGAAGCAATACCTCAAAGAGAATCTCTTTAATGTGTGTACACAATATGGCTTTTATCCTTATGATGGGTATGCTGATGGAAAACTTATCGGTATGGCAGGGGAATATTTTCAAGAGTTAGAAAAAAGAATTTCTTTACGTTATAAAGCTGTTGAGGTTAGATCATATTTTGATTTAAATGAAAAAGTAATGAATGGTGAATGTGATCTTGTTTCTATAATGTACACAGATTCAAAACGATTTAAAGAGTCCATAATCCCTTCAGAAACATTTGCAACAGATAGTTATAAACTTATAACAGGGGTAACAACGCCTCCTATATATTTAGCATCAAAAAGATCCAAAGAGAAAGTTTTTTATACAATGTTGGAGGAAGATAAACGTCATTTGCAAAAACAATATCCATGGTTACAAGTTGAGGTTGTTTTTGACATCGAAGAAGTTATTAAAACTATACAAAATGATACAAATACTGCATTTGTGATACTTCAAAACAAAGCGGATAGAGTTGTACAAAAATATGGTTTTACAAAAATTAAAGTGAATGAAGCCGTACCTGAAGTTTTAAATTCTGAAAGTATAGGAGTTTCAAGTAAGCATCCTAAATTACTTCATATACTCAATAAAACTATAGTTTCTTGGGATAGTGTAGCTCTCAATAAAAAGATTTTGGAAAAATATCAACTGACCTCATATAGTGTAACAAGTTACAATAAATATTTATGGATTGCTATTGGAGTCTTGTTGTTTATCATTGTTATATCTATGGGAAGATATTTTTTTCAACAAATAAATCATGCATGGGAAATTGATAAAATAAATAGAGGTCTTCAAAAGCAAGTAGATGAGCAGGTTGATGAGTTAAGGGAAAAAGATCTTAAGCTTTTTGAACAAGAAAAAGCTGTAAGTATGGATGAACTTGTAAAAAATGTTTCTCATCACTGGCGTCAGCCACTGGCAACTGTAAAGTCATGTATAACTAATATGGAGGTTCAAAAAGAACTTGGAGTTCTAGATGATGCAATGCTGGATAAAAACATTCAAAATATTCATAAAAATATTAACTATTTAAATGAAACTTTGAATAATTTTAGTAGCTTTGTGCGAGAGGGTAGTGAGGTTGAGAAAATTCAATTACAAGAACTCATTGAGAATATTTTGCAATTTATGAAGCCAAGTTTACTAGAGTCAAACATAAAAATAAGTGACAATACACAAACTGCTCCTCCTGTGTATGTTAGAGTTAAACCTTTGGATCTAAAGCAAGTAATTTTAAGTTTAATAACAAATTCAAAAGAACAACTTATGCAAACGCTTGATCATGAGAGATGGATAAAAATTGAACTGGAAGTAGATGGTGAAAATATATTTCTCAATGTAGAAGATAATGGAGGGGGAATTCCTGAGGATATGCTTCATAGAGTTTTTGAACCGTACTTTACTTCAAAGCATAAAGATCGTGGAGTCGGGCTTAGCTTATATATGACTCAAAAAATTCTCAGAGAAAGTATGCAGGGGAATATAGCTGTTAAAAATACAAAAAACGGTGCAAAATTTACAATACAAATGCCAAAAGCGATTTAGAGTATTTTTTACAGTATTTTCATTTTGATTCGATTTCTTCCACTGTTTTTTGAGTCATACAAAAGATTATCTGCTTGATTATAGATCAAGCTTTGTGAAGTATTTTCTTTGAGTTCATCTATACATACCATTCCAAATGATGCGGTAACATACTCACTTGCATTGCTTTTTTTATGTTCAATCTTTAGAGCTTCTATAGCTGAACGCATCTGTTCAGTATAGGCGACTGCTTCTTTGTGTGAATCAGCTTGAAAAATGATTCCAAACTCTTCACCGCCAAGTCTAAAACAAAAATCTGTTGATCTATTCAAATTTTTCATAAGACATTGAGTCACAGCTTTAAGAACAATATCGCCATTAGGATGTCCATAAAAGTCGTTATATTTCTTAAAGTAATCAATATCTAAGAGTATAAAGCAAAATACTTTTTTCACTCGGATAGCAGATTTGAGACTTTGATCAAAAAGATCATTGAATGCTCTACGGTTGTATGCACCAGTAAGATAATCGATTCTTGTTAACTCCTCAATTTTCTTTTTGTCGGTGATATCGACTCGAACACTTGTGTAGCCAATTTTGTTTTTATTTTCATCATATATAGGATTGATTGTTGAGTGAACCCAATAAAATGTTCCATCTTTTCGGAGATTTTTGATTTCACCGCTCCATTCTTTTCCTGATTTGATTGTTTTCCAAACATCTTCAAAAGTTTCACTTGGCATCTCTGGATGGCGAACAATTGAGTGTGGACAACCAATAAGTTCACTTTTTGAGTAACCAGAAATTTGACTAAATGCTTTTGAGACATAGGTAATTCTTCCATAGAGGTCAGTTTGCGAGATGATAATATGTTTGTCAATCATCTCTTTTTGATGTTTTAAGGTTATAAGCGAATTTTTTGCTTTAAGACGAATTTGTTCAATCTCTTTTTTTATAAAATGGTTGAAGTTTTTTTCATCTATAGGTTTTTTCAAAAAACGTTGGATCCCAAGGTCTTTAAATTCTTGTAAAGTGTTTTTGTCATCATTTGAAGATATTAGAAAAAAACTTTTTTGAAGATCAGGTCGAAATTGAAAGAGTTGTTTGATAAAGCCATCATCGGAAATATTTGGCATCGCTTCATCACAAAAAACGATGTCGGCATCATTTTCTTTAATATATATCAGGGCTTCATTAGAATCATCAAAACATTCAACTTCATCTTGATGGACATCAAGCTCATCGAGGTGAACTTCTATGATTCGTCTAATAATTCTAGAGTCATCTAAAATGATTATTTTCAATACTAATCTCACATTTCTATAATTTGTGACAATATTATCACAAAAATGTATTTTTGATTCTTAGTTCCTTTTACATTTATAATTCTTTAATATTTTACTTTTTCTAAATGGAAGCACTTTTGATATAATCTAAAATTAGAGATTAATTCTAGGAGATGCGTATGTTACTTTCAATTATTGTTTCAGCAATATTCATCTCTTTAATGGCCAATATTTTTTTAAAGCGATTTGATCTCCCAACTATTATAGGGTACATTTTTACTGGAACCGTCATAACATATAGTTTTGGTTTGCATGATGATGTGATCCATAACCATGATCTCAAAGAGATTGCAGAGTTTGGTGTTGTGTTTTTGATGTTTACTATAGGACTTGAGTTTTCCATAGAACACCTAAAAAAGATGAAAAATGAAGTGTTTGTGACAGGTTCACTTCAAATTATTATAACGACTCTTGTAGTTTATGGTATAAGTTACTTTCTTCTTGGTATAGAGAACCAGACATCTTTCATTATCGCTTTAGCAATCTCTTTATCCTCAACCGCGATTGTGTTAAAAACCTTCAATGAAACAGGTGAAATAAACAGACGCTACGGACAACGAAGTCTGGGAATTTTGATTATGCAAGATATCGCTGTTATCCCTATACTTTTGATTATAGGTTTGATGAGTAACGATACGCAAAATATTCAAACTATTTTACTTAATATGTTCATCGGGGGATTTTTACTACTTGGATTTTTGTGGATTTTTGGTCGTTTTTTGCTTGAGCCTTTTTTTACGCAAATCACAAAAACACGCTCTGATGAGCTCTTTATAGGAACAATTCTTTTTTTAGCTATTGGAGCATCTTATTTGGCTCATATCTTAGGGTTTTCCTATTCTTTAGGAGCATTTATCGCAGGGATGCTTATCGCTGAAACAAAGTACAAGCATCAAGCAGAGGCTGAATTAGTTCCCTTTAGAGATATTCTTCTTGGAATATTTTTTGTAACCGTTGGGATGCAGATAGACTTTAGCCTTATTTTTGAGTATCTTCATATCATCGCAATTTTACTTTTATCGGTAATGCTTTTAAAATTTACTATTATCTTTTTTATAGTGAAAAGAAATGACAACAGAAGAGTGAGTATAAAGACAGCGATGAGTCTTGTTCAAGTGGGTGAATTCTCTTTAGCTTTACTTGAGTTAGCGAGAACAAACTCTTTGATAGGACCACCTTATGGTCAAGTGATGATAGTCACTATAGTTATCTCAATGATCCTCACACCTTTCATACTTAAAAATCTGACTCCAGTTGCAGATAAGCTTGCAAACAGAGATGATAATGTAGAACTTGCTGTGGATTCTGCACTCTTAGAAGATCATACAATCATTATAGGGTTTGGTGAATTTGGAAGGAGTATTGCTGAGATATTTAAGAAAAACTCTGAACTCTATGTAGCGATTGAAAGTAACATAGATAATTTTCATAAAGCATATAAAGAGAATGAACCAGTTATTTTTGGAAATGCCGTGAAAAAAGAGGTGCTTTCTCATGTAAATATACAAGATGCAAAGAGTGTGATTATCGCTATTAACAATGCACATAAGTTGTATCATTTATGTCATACAATTCAAAAATTGGTTCCAAATGAAAAAATCATTGTAAAAGTACACAGTAATGACGAAAAAGAATCTATAAAAGATCTTGGCATAGAGAATATTTTGGTTGAGAATGAACTCGCTAGTAATGCATTTTTTGAGCTTGTGAAAAACAAGCTCTAAAAATTATTCGATTATCTCTTCATCTCGTAGTTCATGAAACTCACTCTCCTCAATCACATCTTCTGCAAAAAATTCGATTTTTTTATCTGCAATATCTAAGTTTTTAAATTGAGCTATATGAAAAACAGCATCCCCTTCTTGGATGAGTGGAATCTCCGATTTTCCAATGATAATTCCATCAAATGGTGAAAAAATTTCAAAGCTTACATCCTCTAATGGATCATCAATATACGCTATAAGTTCATTTTCTTTCACTGTTTCACCAAGAGCTTTTATGGTACGAATCATCCCACTTTCAGTTGCTCTAATCCATCTACTCATTTTTGTCACGATTGGAATCTTTATTTTACTTTTTCGTATAACTTTTGGGAGCATATCGTTTGCTCTTAAAACATTTATAATCCCTTTAACTCCGATACGAATACTTTTTTCATCAAAACGTAATGCTTCACCAGCTTCGTAGAGTAAAATGGGGACATTTTTTTCTTGAGCAACTGAGCGAAGTGAGCCATCACGAAGTTCAGAATGTAAAATAACAGGTGCTTCAAACGCTTTTGCTAGTGCAAATGTGTATTCATTTTCGATATTAGTTCTTACTTGAGGCAGATTAGATTTATGAACTGAAGCGGTATGTAAGTCTATCCCTAGATCACATTTTGAGACAATTTCATCAAAAAAAGTTTTTGCAACTCTAGCAGCGAGAGAACCTTTATGACTTCCAGGAAAGCTCCTGTTAAGGTCTCTTCTATCTGGAAGGTATCTTGAGAGATTCATAATCCCATATACATTTACAATTGGAACTAAAATAAGAGTGCCTTTGAGCTTTTTAAGCAGACTTAGTTTTCGAAGTCTTCTAATTATTTCTATACCGTTAAGCTCATCACCATGAATAGCAGCACTTACAAAAACAACAGGTCCATTTCTTTTACCTCGAATCACTCTTACAGGAAGTGTTGTCGGAGTGTTGTAAAGTTTTGGAAGTTCTATAGTTACAGTTGTGTCTGATCCTTTAGGGATCTCTGTACCTGCTAAAACTAAAGGTTTATTTGGCATTTAAGCTCCTATATTATCCCTTTTGATCTTTCTTTTTTTCGTAACAGGAGTGAGTGCTTTTGCATTTTTTTCTATATAGTCCATAATCTTTCCAGCTATATCAAGCTGAGTAGATTTTTCAATCCCCTCTAAACCAGGCGATGAGTTAACCTCCATCACAAGTGGTCCTCTCTGTGAAGGAATCATATCTACACCACACACACCTAAGCCCATAGCTTTTGCAGCAGCAAGGGCAGTTGCTTTTTCTTTTCTGTTTAGTTTATGTGCTGTTGCACTTCCTCCTTGGTGAAGGTTAGATCTAAAGTCTCCAGCTGCACCTTGGCGTTTCATCGCACCAACAACTTCTCCATCCACTACAAAAGCACGAATGTCTGCACCACCAGCTTCTTCAATAAACTCTTGAACAAGTAAGTTTACATCCATTCCATAGAATGCATCAAGAACCGATTTTGCAGCTTTTTCAGTATCGACTAAAACTACACCAACACCTTGTGTCCCTTCAAGTATTTTTAAAACTAATGGGGCACCACCACTAAGTGCAATAACATCTTTAGCAGATGATTTATTTGAAGCAAATACAGTTTTAGGCATATCTACATTATGTTTTGAAAGAACTTGTAGACTTCTTAACTTATCTCTACTTCTAGCGATAGCTAAGTTACCTGAGGTACTAAAAACATCCATCATCTCAAAGTGACGTACCATCGCAGTACCATAAAATGTTCTACTTGCTCCAATTCTTGGAATAATTGCGTCTGGAATAGGGAGTTGTTTGCCTAAGTAATTCACATGAAGCTCACCTTTCATAATCTCTATGGAACATTTAAGATAATCAATAACTCGTATTTCCCAACCTCTTGCTTCTCCAGCCTCAATAAGCCTTTTTGTAGAGTAGAGTCCAGAATTTCTGGATAATATATATACTCTCATTAGTTTTCTCCTTTACTGATATACTCTTGTGAAACATCTACTAAAAATTTTCCATCTAAAAATTTGCGACCAATCAGCATAGGGTATTTCATATCAGCTCTATTTGTAAGAGTTATAACCGTTTCGTATTTTTCACCTAAAAATTCAACGTTTACTTTTATAGAAGGTCTCTCTTGTAGTGTTCCATTGGAACTTCTAACATGCCTTATTTGATGGAGTGGCATAATCATCTTTTTCCCATGATATGCTTCGTGTACTTCATCTAAAAGCGTGAAGTGTACAAACTCTTCACCATCTATGTAGATGTCATCACAATGCAAAGCATTTGAATCAGCACCAGTATCAACTTTAGCATCAAGGTTTTCAAGTTCTAGATCTATAATTGAAATCAGTTCTTTACGTCCAACGATTTTTTTTGTGTACATTTTATTCACCTAATTGTTTATGAAGAGAATTAAGATCTCCGAGTACATTTATGCTTTGTATTTTTGAGTTTCTAATTTGAAAAAATGAAGCTCCAGAGTAACAAATTCTTTTTCCAGTCGGTTTGTAATCAAAAAGCTCCCCTAAATGTGTTCCTGTATATGTAACATATATCGCAACTGTATTTGTGTCATAGACAGACATCTCAATCGCGTGGTATAGATTAGGTATCGCTGTTGTAATAAGTTGGGCATACTCTTTAAACCCTTCTATCCCATTTGCAGTAATATCGAGTGATCCTCTAAATTTTACATCATCAGCTAAGATTGTGTTTGCATTTTCAAAATCTTGATCGTTCCACATTTTGTAATATGCAGTTATAAGCTCTTTATTTGTCATTGTTTCCTCATCTAATAACAATTTATTTCTTTAAAGCATTATACACCTATTTAGCCCATTTTAGAGCCTTATTATTTTAAAAATAAGGCTCTAATTTTTGCAAAGAGCTCAGAAGGAAAATTTATGATTTTTTCATTGAGTGGAGGTGAACATCAAGTTGAGGGAATGGAATTTGAATCTGATGCTGGTTGAGGACGTTGTAGATGAGCTCTAAGAAATCTTTTTGACGAGGTCTATCTTTAGGATCGAGTGTAGCATCAATCCAAACAAGTAGCTCATAATCAACACTACTAGCACCCATCTGTTTCATCCAAATATCGGGTTTTTTATCTTTTAAATTTCTAATATACTTTATATGACTTTTGTCTAAGGCTTCTAAAACTACATCTTTGACTGTTTGAGTTTCCGTTCCATAAGCAACACCAAAAGGGATATGAAGTCGTCTTGTAAGATCTCCATACGTGTAGTTGATCACATTGTTTTCAATAAAAGCAGAGTTTGGAATGATAACATCTATGTTGTCATAGGTTGTCAGAATCGTTGAACGCATATTGATTTTAGAGATTGTCCCTTGAAGGGTTGCATCTATCTCTATAATATCTCCAATTCGTATAGATTTTTCAAACATTAAGATGATGCCTGAGATAAAGTTTGAGACAATGTTTTGCAAACCAAAACCTATACCAACTGAGAGGGCACCGGCTATCATTGCAAAGGAGCTAAGGTCGAGTCCCACACTCTCTAAAGCAGTAAATAAAGTTATGACAAAAATAAAGTAGTACCCTAAATTACCTATAATCGTTCTATTACTTATAGATAAGTTTTGGAAAATATTTTCAGATTTTATGAGTTTATTTTTGTAAAACCATGCAATAAAAAGACCAATAAATAGAATCAATCCAACCTTAATGAAAGAGAGCAGTGAGATCTCTTTTTCTTGATATACAAGTAAAGGTTTATTGATAATATCCCACAGATTTTGAAGTAGATCTAAAAAGGATTCTTTTGTTGTTGAGATGACAGTTTTTGTTGTTCCCATCTCTTTAGTGATCATCTGTTTTAAAAGTGAACTTACCTCTTCGTTAATATTGTTTTCTAATTTGATTTTTTCTAAAAGTTTATACTTTTCAAAAACATTGTTATTTTTGTTTTTTAAAGCATCTAAGAGTTCTACCATAATGAAGCGGAATTTTTTAACTTCTACTTCATCAATTGATTTTTGAAGAGATTCGAGCTCTTTTTTTGTTTTTTCTGCAGAAACTTCATTGCCATCAATGGTAAACGTATCAAGGTCTATCATTTTAAGACGTTGTTTGACTTTAATCTCATTGATTTTACGTTCTAGTTCTTGTAATGAATTTTGAGCAAAGGCTATATCGAAATCAACTTTTCCTTTAAACTCTAAAAGTTTTAAAAAAATATCATCTTGTGTTTGTTTAAAGTTTTGAATATTTTTTTCTAAAAGCTTGTGAGATATCTTATAAAAAGCATGTTGCAATTGAAGACTTAAAAGTTTCTCTTTTTGTGTTTCTGGTAGGTCTTGAATTTGTCCTTTGATAAGTTCAGTACTTTTGTAGAGTTGCTCTTTTCTCTGTTTGTCCGCATTGAATTTTTTTATCAGTGTTGCATATTCAAAAATGAGATCAAAATAGCTTGTTTCTGTATTTTTGAGGTTACTCAGATCAAGTGCATATGGCTTGAGAGGTTTCTCTTGCAGATCAATAAGTTTATGAAGAAGTTTCAGTTCGAACTGTGTGTGTTCATTTGCCTCGTTTTTTTCTCTCTCTTGAAGAATCCCTTTATAATGTGTCAGCAGGTCTTCAGATTCATAAAGTTTTTTGTCTATATCAGCACTTAGCAGATACATAAAACTAAGTAAGAGTATTAAAAATATTTTCATGATTTTGTCCATGGTAATTGAGTTGAAATTTATAGTATCATATAAAAAATAAAAAATCTAAGTGTGAGTTGTATTAATGGATGAGATAGTGAATAAATTAAGTAAGTTGCACCTTCAAGATTTACAAAATGAGCAACACCCTTCAATTTTTGATGAGAATGAAGATTACAATCTTTTTATTGTAAGGGTACCAGTGATAGAAGAGAGTGTTACTACTCGCTCTATGGGTTTTATTCTCACAAATGAACAAGCCTTTTTTTACAATGTGCAAGAGCAAAGCTTGGAGCTTTTGGAGAATTTTCATCTTAGTGTGCATAAAGTGGTTAATAAACAGACAGATAAGCTGCTCAAATCGTTTGTGAAATTTCAAGAATCTGTTCTTGAAATGGAAGAGTCTTTGTATGCAAACACTACAGATTCGAATTTTTTGAAAAACTGGCTTTCAGTGAAACTTGAAATTCTCAAGATAGAAAAAACTCTCCTTCGAGCTACTACAACTTTAGAAGAGTATATGAAGTATTTTGCAACAATAGATGAAAATACATCAAACCATTTTACTGACCTTCATGAACACCTCGAAAGAGTTATGCGTTCTGCAACTTTGCAACTTTCAAAGCTTGATTATTTGTATAGTTTTTACAATGCAAAATCAAACGACAAAATGAATAAGTTGATCTATCTTCTAACGATTATCTCTGCGATATTTTTACCTTTAAATTTGATGGTTGGATTTTTTGGAATGAACACAACAGGTCTTCCATTTACTTCAGGTAATTCAGGTACATTTAGTGCAGTTTCGTTAATGGCTTTGCTTGTTGTGACTTCATCGGTTTTAATGATTGTATGGAGAAAATACCTTGAAAAGTAAGGCTGGTTTTTTCAGCAGAAGAGTTTTAAACTCTTCTTGTATCTGTAGTATTAAACGCTAAATTTATCTATATCGTCTTTGAGTGTATGAACCAAATCACTAAGATGATTGACTGAAGTTACAATCTCATTTATAGAAGCCTCATTTTGTGAAGAGAGTTCATTTGCTCCATCGAGATCTTCCACCATTTTGTGAATTTTTTGTGCTGTTGTGATGTAGTCTTCTACGTTTCTCTCGTTTGCTTGAGATAAGTCCTGCATTTGTGTTGCAATGCCTGACATGATGTTACCAGTCTCAGTTGATGATTCTGCCATTGTATTGATCTGTTCTGAATTTCTTATAATATTTTCACTCACATCATTGATAGCTTGAACCATAATACTTATAGAAGCATTAATCTCTAAAAGTGATTTTTGAGTTTTTTCAGCAAGTTTACGAACTTCATCTGATACAACTGCAAAGCCACGACCATGTTCACCTGCTCGTGCAGCTTCAATCGCTGCATTAAGTGCTAGTAAACTTGTTTGATCAGCTATATCTGCTATAACTTGAAGAACATTTGTCACTTGATTTGCATCTTCACTGAGTTTTTGTACTTGATGAGCTAACTCGTGCTCAGTATGTGAGGTCTCTTGCATATTTTGAACAAAAGAATCAATTTTCGCTTTTGCATCAAGAATCTCTCCAACAGAGGATTGAATGTTTTCATTTGAAGCTTTTGCTTGCTCAACACTTGTATTCATAAGTTCTTGAACATTTTCCCCTTCGATAGTTGCATTTTTAACACTTGTTACACTTTGAATGATGTTTGTGCCAACGTTTTTACTTGTTGATTCTACTTGTGTAGCAAGAGACGCATTCTCGGTAGTTGATTGAGCAAAATTTCTAAACATTGTTTGCATGTCACCAATAAATTGATTGACAGAGTCAGAAATAAGATTGAGTTCATCATTTGTTTTAACATTAATTCTTTTTGTGAGATTCTTCTCTTTTGTGATCTCTTCAAGAGTTTCTTGCATCTCTTTTACAGCGCCAATGATGCTTTTATAAGTCCCATCAAACGCTAAAGCCATTAGAAAAAATGTTAACAGCGCAATGAGTATCTGAAAATTTCTAAGTGATTTTTTTTCTTCAATTCTTTGTTCAAGTAATGTTTGCAAATTTTCTAAAGATGTATTGTAAAGTTTTTGGTACTCGTCTATAACGGCAGTTCCCATATTGAAATATGCTGTACTCTCAATTTCAAATTTGCCTTTAATTATTTCACGATCAATTGTTTCAATATAGTTTTGTGTTGCTGTACGTGCTTGTTTAGCAAAAGATTCCATGAGTGGACGAAGTTCAGGGCTATATTCATAAGTGCTTTCAAGTCCTTGATACATAGTTTCAGAGTTTACTTTCATCCCATTTACAAATGAGAGTATCTTCGCAAGTTGATCTCTTTTGAATGTTTTTTTAGCGACAAGACCTGCGCCCATGCCTCTTGCTTTACCAGTCTCTTCAATAACTCTAGGTATGAGGTTTACCGAGAGGTTCATGAGGTAATGTGTATCATAATTTGGATCAAAAATAAGGTTGGATTTATCTCCAACTTTGATGATGTAGGCTAGAAGATTTTCAACAATTTTAGAGTATGTTCCAAACGCTTCTTTAGGTGGTAGTGAAAAAGCCTTTTGATTATGAGAGTTGATGCTATTGACAAGTTTTTTCCACTCTTTATCAGTACCAAGCAAAACACCATATGTTTCACTATCTTTTGATGCAGTTTGAATTTGCTCATTGAGTTTTGCCTTCAAGGCACTTATCTTACTCTCTACGGCACTGTTTCCATTAAGGTATGCATTTGTTAATCCACGTACTTTTTGAAGTGTTGTGATCGCTTCTTTAGAGGACTTAATAACATGTTTACCGTAAATCTCTTTTTGCGAAAACTCTATATCTTTGTTGAGTGTTGTAAGAAGTTCAAAAAGTAAAAATCCGATTGAAAAAAGGATAAGTACCCATATAAGAAAGAATTTTTGGAAAAAAGATAATTTCTCCATAATTGGACGTGCAGGGGATGGTGTTTTATCGTAAAAAAGCATTAAAAATCCTTTTGTAAATATATGATTTCATTTTACTTTCGATTATAGCATAAAATCTGTCAAAAAAATGTCACTGAATGATGAAATAATAACTAGAAATTAGAAAGTTTTGGTACTAAATATGCTTATGATTTCTTATAAAAAAATGTGGAAGTTTGAATGAATAGAAATTCGCAAATCATTCTCAATAAAATGGTTGATCATTTTGGAAAATGGGAAGAGGATACTCACAACAAAAAAGTAGTTTTTCCTAAACATAAAGAGAGAACTCAAGAAAAAGCACGTAGAGTCTATAGTTTTCAAAGACAGTGCTTTGAGACTGATAGTATGAAAAAAAGACGAGAGGAACTTTTGTACTTTATCGAAGGTATGCGAAAGTTAGAAAGGGAAGATAGATCGCAGATTAACTTTTTAAAAGATTATCAAATAAAAGCTAGACAAGAAGAGATTTTAGCTGCAAAAAAAGTGATTGAAGAGGAGATGAAACATGGTGTTTATAGATTTACTCTGGCTTCGTAAAGTACTTTTTTATTTGAAGTTGATTACTTAGATTTACGTTATTATCTTTAGCTATGTTAAGTAACTCTTCTTCAGAGTATTTTTGCATTAGTTTTTCAATATGTCTTTGTTTTGGATTATGAAGTATTTCGTCAATTGCCGGAAGTTCGTGTGAATTGTAGTAGTCTTCTGGTGAAATTGCATATTGGATCTGTTCATCAATCTCAGCAAATTCCGAAAAACTTAGGAAAACTCTCTTTCTGTTTAAAGTATTTCGAACTCTTTTTTCACCAAAAAGTTTGATAAGTGTGATGGTGTCTTCTTGATTTGGGATATTTAAAAAAGCATCTATGAGATCTTTAATGAGAACTTCTGAACCATCCTCCTGTGCCCATAAAATATCTTTTGTGAAAAGAGACTTATTGAGTTTTACTTTTTGTGTTTTAGTACTGTATTTTGGTGAAGTATCTTCAATGGCTAAGAGTTCTTGCATCATCTCAACATTCATGTTTTTTAAAAGTGTTGCGAGCTTTTTTCTTTTTGGATTTCTGTCCCAGTCACTCATAGTGCTTGTAGGAATATCTAGGTGTAGTTTAATCTCTTTCATTGTCATAGTAAGGACTCACATCAAAAAAAAGTCATATATTTTATCCGAATTACGGATAATTAATCAATACTAAGCTTAAATTTACTAAAAGATAATTTTTATCCTAAATTTATCAATGGGGATAAAGTTGCACGAGTATACAATTATACAATGAAAAATAGGATAGAAAAATGATGGATGTAGTAACTCTTTTAAAAGAAAAAAATTTGACTGTTACACCTCAAAGAGTTGAAATAATGAATATTCTTTCTTCTCGAGGGCATATAAACATTGACGAACTTTATAAGCTTGTACATATAAGCTTTCCATCAATATCACTTGCTACTGTTTATAAAAACATTAACATTATGTTAGAAAAGCTACTTCTAAGTGAGGTACAAATTCCTAGCAAAAAAAATGTTTATGAGATTAGAAAAGATGAGCATGCACATGTGACATGTACAAGTTGTGATGCTATAATGGATATAGATTTACAAGCAGATGATGTTATCTCTCAAGTGCAAGAGAAAAGTGGATTTACTTTAAACAGTAGCAGTATGATTTTTTCAGGTGTTTGTCAAAGTTGTTCAGGATCTAAATAAAAATTTAGCACTAACAGGTAAATGGTCTGAATACCCTTTCCCTTTGTGCTTCTGAACTCTCCCTCTAGATATTTCCCAACGATTGATTTTTTTCCCTTTAAAAAGGTACGGTTTTTTAAAGCTTCCAAAACTGTTGTCTACATAATACGCATCTTTCTCTTCCCGTAAAGATGGAGATATGATTATATGATCAAGCGTTTCTTTTTTACGTTTGTAAATGTAAGAATATCGGAGCTCTTTGGTTGTGTCATACCATAAGTTGTAAAATTGATTTGATGCACCTTCTAATGTTTTTAAGACGTGATTTATTCCTGTTTTACCCTCTGTATCATTGTGTCTTCGACTTCTTTTAAATTTAAGATGCTCTTCATAATCAGAGTTGAAATCACCTAAGAGTATAATATTTTTCTCTTCACCAATTTCTACAACTCTTTTTCGTAGTTTTTTTGCAGATACTATACGCATACTTTCCGGACCAGATTTAGCTTTCCAATGATTCACTAAAAGATAGAGTTCATGAGATTCTATTCTAAACTTTGCTTCAAGAATATTTCTAAATTTATATCCACTACTAACTGGAAGCTCTTTGGTATAGACAAATGGAATTTTTGATAGCAGTGCAACTTTTATAACTGTTCTTTTTTTGTTTGCAATAGAGAAGTGTTTGTAGTAAAGACCAAGTTTTTTTATCTCTTTGCGAAGATCTTTAAGCGCTTTGAGTGAACCGATCTCTTGAAGTGCAATAATGTCAGCATTAAGATCTTTGATCACTCTGGCAATATTTTGCAGTTTGATTTTATAATGTTTCTTGTTCCAAAGAGATTCACTGTATGGTTGATACTCTTTATATCTGTAGTCACTTTTTTCTAAGTCAAAAAGATTTTCAACGTTATAACTTGCAATTTTCACAACTGTATCTCCAAAACTCAGTGTCAGCAAAAAAAGAAAAACACTTAGTATTTTCAAGCATTTATTCCATTAAGCCTTAAAAGTTTAGATGGATCAGGATCTCGATCCATAAGTTCATTGAAAAGAATAGACATACTTTTTGAACCGCCACCTCTTAGTACAATCTCACGATATTTTTTCGCTGTGTGAGAGTTGAAAATACCTTCATCGATGATAGTATAAAAAGTATCAGCGCTCAGAACTTCAGCCCACTTGTATGAGTAGTATCCAGCAGCATATCCTCCAGCAAATATATGTGAAAATCCATTTTGGAACTTATTGTACGAAGGGGTTTGAATAAGAGCAGTTTTTTCTCTAATGCTATCTAAAAGATCCTGCACCTCTTGACCCTGATAGACTTTCATATGAAGAGTAAAATCAAAAAGTGAAAACTCAAGTTGACGTAACATTGAAGATGCTGAGAGGAAATTTTTACTTTTTACTAGCTTTTGAATCATTTCATCATTGATCACTTCACCGTTTTGGTAATGTTTTGCAAAAAGTTGTAAAACTTTTGGTTCATATGCAAAATTTTCCAAAAGTTGCGATGGAAACTCAACTGCATCCCACTCAACACCATTGACTCCACTCACTTCATTTTCATCCACATCGCTTAAAAGATGGTGAATTGCATGACCCATCTCATGAAAAAATGTTACAACATCATCATGTCTTAAAAGTGATGCTGTCTCTTCACTTGAAGGTGGAAAGTTACATACTATAAAGGCAGATGCAAGTTGTTCATCCCCTTTTTCATCTCTACAGTGTGCTTGCCAGTTGTGCATCCAAGCTCCACCGCGTTTACCTTTTCTTGCCTCTAAATCTAGATAAAGCTTAGCGCTTAGTTGTTCGTTTACATAGAGGTGAAATGATTTTGCTTTTGGATCCCAAAGCTCTTCTGATTTCTCTTCAAAACGGATACCAAAAAGTGATTCTAAAAATGAGAATGTTCCATCAACAACGGAGTTTTGTTCAAAATATGGTCTATACTCTTCTTCGTCAATATCATATTTCTTTTTTTTGAGAATCTCCGAATAATATGCACTATCAAAACTTTCCAAACTGATCGGAGCAATCTCTTGAAGCTCTTTTAATTCAAGTTTTGCTTGATCATGTGAATCTGCAATAAGTTTGTTTAAAAACCCTAAAACTTCATCTGAATCTTTTGCCATTTTTGAAGCAAGCGAATAACTAGCATAGTTTTCAAATCCAAGAAGCTGACTCATCTCATTTTTTAGTTCTAAAAGTTTGTCGATGATTTCACCATTTTGTGGAGCTCTTGTTACATAAGCTTTATAGAGTGTTTCACGAATCTCTCTATTTGATCCATATGTCATGTAGGCAATATATGATGGCATTTGAAGTGTAAATTTGTATTTTGTTACTCCATCATCTTCAAATTTTGCATTTTCAATATCACTTTGTGGTAACCCCTCGATATCTTTAGGATCTGTAATGATGTACTCATACTCATTTGTTGCATCTAATAAGTTTTGTGAAAATTGATTGGAAAGTTCACTTTTTTGAATATTGATCTCTTGGAGTCTTGCTTTCGTCAGATCATCTAAATGTGCTCCACTATGTTCAAAATGTTCAATATTTAGTTCCAGAACTCTTTTTTGTGCAAAGTTTAACTTCTCTTTTTGTGTTGAAAATATCTCTTTATACGCTTTGTAAATATCCAAGTTCTGAGAGATTTTTGTAGAGTATTCTGTAATTATTGGGAGTGCATCAGTATAAACTTTTTGTGTTTGCTCTGTATTGCTGACTGAGTTGATATGAGATAGAGGAGTAAAAAAATGCCCCAAGTATTCATCCATCATTTGCAAAGGTTTTACAAAGTTTTCAAATGATTTTTCATTTTGTTGTAAAAGTTCTTCAACTTTTTCTTCATTTGCAGCGAGCCTTTTTTGTAGCTCCTCAATGAAGTTGTCTAAGTTTATTTCAAATTGTAAAAATTGATCCATTCTTTAATCTTCCTCGTCACGTTTTAATTGGATTGCGTTATATTTGTTTATAAGTATATCATCATAGTTATCTGAGTATTCCATGAGTCTTTTAAGAGCAACTTTTCCCTCCTCTAGTGTGAGGGATGAGTCAACAATAAGATAAGAGAGATAGATACTATTTTCATTGATAGAAAATTGAAGGTATGAAAGTTTCTCATTCTCTTGAAGTAGATAGTCATAAACAGCTTCAATATTTTCAGATGGAATGCCACAAAGTTTTGAATCCCCAATAATAATTCCATTTTCATAGTAATTGAGTTCTATTCTTGCACTTCCATGATCTATTCTCCATGTAGATTGGCTTCTTCTTGCTAAATCCACATCCACATCTAAAGATGAGAGAATCTCTTCCATCAACTTTGTTGGTCCATTTGGATTATATCCTTTTCTGCGAAGTCTTGCTGTTTGCATTTTAACGCCACATTCAGAACAATAATCGTTTTGAATAGATACTTCATCTATAATATTTTTACAAGAGGTACATTTAATGAGATTTATTTTCTTTTGAGCTTTAAAAGCATCGAGAGCTTCTTGAACATAAAAGTAGGGGAGTGCAAAGCCAAGGTTGTTCGCATTTTGAATGATAAACGTGTTGACACCGATAACTTTTCCTTCGGTGTTGAGTAATGGTCCTCCACTATTTCCAGGGTTTATTGCCGCATCCATTTGAATATACTCTATATCAGATTGCAGGCGAGATGCACGTGAAACGATTCCTTCAGTAGCAGAGTAGTTGAGTCCATAAGGGTGTCCAATTGCAACAGTTGTATCTCCATCAGCGACTACATTTTTTGAGAGTTCAAGATTATTTTTTGGTTTTGGAAGATTCTTAACAAGAACAAATGCTAGGTCATAGTATGGATCATCATACACTACTGGTGCAATCATACGTTTGATTTTTTTTGCACTAATAACTACTTCTTTAAGTCCACTTACCACATGTGAGTTTGTGATGATAAGATCATCTATTATGAACCCAGTTCCAGTACCATATGGAGTCATAATTTGGATAATATTTTCAATATAGGTGTCTAAAATAATCTGCGTATTCATCTACACCTCCTCAAAATTAAGGTTTTGGATTTGTTGATAAAAACTATTGCTAAACTCATTAAGTGAATCAAAATTGAGTTCTTCACCAAAACTTTCTAGATGTTTGTATCTATATTGATGAGGCTCTATAATCTCTTCAATTTTTGAAATAATACTCTTTTTAGCAAAACTGTTTTTTTCTGGATCATAGAGTGGTGTGTATTCAAGAGACTTGAAAAAGTTTGGATTTTGTATCTCTATAAGAACGTGTAAAAGATTTTTTGTGACTGGATTTAATCCATAGTTGTAGAAGATATGAAACACTATATATTTGTAAATAGTAGGGATGATTTGTTTGTAACGATTGTTTTTGTACCAGCGAACTTTGAGTAATGATTCACTAATGAAGTTGTCAATTTCTTCTTTAGAACTATTGTCAGATGGATTAAAAGTGTATTTTGCATTGTAAAAATTGGAGCAAAACTCTTCAAAACTCATCTCCTGAAGTTGTGAAATGTATAGATAAAGCTCGTTGTTTTTAGATTCGATACTTTCACTCTCTTCAGCAAAATACTCTTGAATTTTTTTACTTGATTTTTGGTAAATGTTGTATTTCGGTACAAGTAGATAGTCAAACATGTAAAGAGTTTTTAAAAGCAAGAAAGCTTGCATCCCAGCATTATCGTTGGATGGGAGTGTTTCGATCTTTGTATGGAGTTCTTGGATTGTTTTTTGCATAAAGTTGTACTTTATCTCGAGTTCTTTGGTGCTTATCTCTTGTAAATGAGATAAATCTTCTAAGGCAACATCTGGGAACTCGTTTCTGATATATTCTTTGTCAAAATCTCCATTAAGTGCAATCTCTCGTAGAGGGAAAAAAATCTTTTGTGGATTCATAGTAGTGTTATCATGATAGATTTTGAGTTTTATATGATCTGAATCACTAAAATAGTAAGCATAGGTAAGTTGGTAGTTTCTATCTAAAATATACCGTTTCAATCCAACATTTGCTGAGTTGTGTTTCGCAATTATAAGCTCTGCGTAAAGAGATTTCTCAGTTACATTTCCTTCAATTCTTGCTGTTCCTTGAAAGATCTCAAAATGAAGCGTATCCCCATCTCTTGAAAGTGATATATTTTCATTTGAGATATCATCTGTAAAGTTCTCTAGTGATTTTAAAAAATATTCATAGCCACTTAAAATATCTTTCTTTTCAAATGCTTCAGAAGCTTGATCGAAAAGTAGTTCCTCATCTTTGGATAGTTTAGCGTTGATTCCTCTTCCAAAAGAGTGTCTAAGGGCTTGTGATTTTGTATCGAAAAAATTAAACCAGTTCATCTATTTTCTTTATTTTTAATTCTTGAGATTATATTGAATCGATGCTTATAGAAGCTTAACAATTCTCAAGCAAAAAAATATGTATAATATCTTCAGGCATTATAAGAAATTATAAAGGAGAGCTTATGGAAAAAAGATTTGATGATACAGCTTGTTGCGAAGCAAATAGTATCAGTTCAAGAGTTCTTTTAAGTCTTATAACTCTCCTGATGCAAGTCTCGTTAGGTTCATTTTTTATGCTTGTTATTGGAGATTTTTTTAATCTTTTTGGATTAGAATTTTCCAATTGGGTATTTGCTCTTTTAACGCTTATGCCAGCACTTTGTGCACTTTTGTTTTGCATCATTTTTATCTTGAAAGAGTCGATACCTTTAGATACATTTTATGATATAAAAACTTCACCAAAAGCGCAATCTGCAGTTTCAATGGCTCTTTTTGTTCTTTTGATGGGAGTGGTTTTTTTCTTCTATCTTAAAGATGTGCATGTAGTTTTGAGAATTTGGACGGAAGTTCTCTCTCTTGGAGTTGGCTTTGTTGCAGTTTATTCTCAAGTGAAACTTTACAGAATGAAACATTGTCCAGCATGGGATAGAAGAGTG
>Ga0181567_10001193_pt1 | contig 19729 bp, 35 predicted proteins | sample 101ome_14_FD_133761 | JGI IMG/M metagenome (GOLD analysis project Ga0181567, IMG submission 133761) | Coastal salt marsh microbial communities from the Groves Creek Marsh, Skidaway Island, Georgia - 101403AT metaG (megahit assembly) | ecosystem: Environmental > Aquatic > Marine > Intertidal...
ATCCCTAATGCATTTTTCAGATATGTAAGTGGCAATTCAGCGTATCCATGTTCTATAAGTTTTTCTAAGAAATCTAAAAAATCATCTTTTTCTGTAATAATTACTTTTGTTGAAAACATAATGTTTTCAAAAGTATCTTGAAAACTTTTACCACTATCAAGTATTGCTTTAAAATCTTGGTAAAGGATCCCATTTTCTAATTCTATTCTCTCTCGAAGTGGTCTGCAAATATTTCACCTAACTTCTCAATAGTACCATCCATACTCTGCAAAATATCGCCCATAATAGTATCTGCAGCTTCTTTATCTTCCTCTTTTAAGATTTCATAATAATCAAACAAAGCTTCAGCACCACCCTCACCGCTTAACGCCATTTCAGAGAGTATGACACCATTGTATGCCTCTTTGGAGTTTGGATAGCTTTGTAAAACAGCAGCAAATTTATCAAGAGCATTTTTATAATCTGCTTGTGAGAAACTATCTTTTGCTTGTGATAATGTTTTAAATTTACTAATATTTGCCATCTCTTACTCTTTATTATAATTTGTCTATATCGTTTTCCATTCCAATAGGTACATTTATAACACACAATTCAGGATGAATATCCATACGAAGCTGTCTCTCAACACCATACTTTAAAGTGCTTCCACTACTAGAGCATCCTATACATGCACCTTTCAATTGAACATAAACATTTGAATTTTTTACTGTTATAAAATCTATATCTCCACCATCAAGAGCTAAAGAGGGACGAACCTTATCGATAACAGTTTTTACAGGGTTCATGAGTTCTTCATCACTAAATGGAATCATCTTATATCCTTTTTTTTAAATAGAAAAATATGACAATATCGCTTAACAAGTCATAAAAAATTAAACTAGTTTACCCACTTTAATCTAAAAATGACATTATCTCATTTACGTAGCTAGACTTTCTCATCCCTACCAAAACGAAGTCGATACTTTCCCTTTCCAATAAAAAACGAATAGCACATTCTTGTAATGTAGAAGTACATTCGGCAAATTTATCGTTTAGTTTAGTTCTTGTGTTTTTTGAGCACTCATATGCTGCCATCTTTCTATATTCAGCCAAAAAGAGGTCAATAAAATGATGTAAAGTTTGCTTATTTTGTTCATCCAATTTTTCAAAAGATGTTTGAATATGAGGAATGATCTGAGCATATAAAAATGTATCATAATCCCCAATCCATCCAAACTTATGTTTATTATCATCAAGCTGTTCTATCAAATTAAATAAAGGGCGTAGAATTTCATTATTTGTTACATCAAGGAGTTCATTCAAATAGTTAAAATATTCAAAACTTTCATCATAATCAGCCAACCTATACATTTGCCCATCATAGTATGCATTGAGTGGACGATTAGCAAGTACTCTGATATTATTAAAATGAGCCCATGAAGCACATTTCAAGCCTTCAGTCTCAAGTAAATTTATAGGAAGTTGTATGGTTGTAAAACTGTGCACCTTGTTTCCAATTTCATTTGCTGCATCTTCAGCTAAAGTCAAAAGATCTTCATAGGGCAGGAACTCATCATCACTCACATTTTTAGAAAAACTATTTGAACTTATCCCATATGATTTAATTCTTCCATTTTTAACTTCTAACTCTAAGGCCATAAATGCATCAAATAATCTTTTATACATCTCATCAAGTCTATCATCTTTTTGGATACCTCTATTGATTGCATCAAGGAGATAATACTCTGGGTTATGTATTAGATAACAATCCAATCGATCCATTTGAAGTCTTTGTAAAGAATGTGTAAGTTGATCCTCTATAAATGTTTGTGAGATAGAATGAAAACAATTTGGAGAGTACTCAACAACTTCTTCAAATGGATTTTCTTCATGTCGTTTCATGTTTGAATTTTGTATATATCCAAATTTTGAAACTATCTCTACAGAATCAACTGTTTCGTCATCAAAACTTTGCAAAGCAAGTGCTATTGCACGCTCAGCTTCACCATCCATATAATTTGATGATGTATCAATCATTTTGATTCCAGAGCGTATAGCTTCTTTTAATGCTTCAACATGTTGGGGGTTATGTTCACTTATGCGGTAAGTTCCAAATGCGAAATTACTCATATTATCTCTCTTAAAAGTAGTTTAGAATTGGGAAGTAAAATGGGGATCATCGGTGAAGCATGACTTCACCTAATGAATAATAAAATAGATTATACTAATTCAATAAAAGCCATCGTAGTAGCATCACCACGACGAATTCTAGTACGAGTGATTCTTGTGTAACCACCTGGACGCTCTACGTATTGTGGAGCAATCTCATTTACTAATTTCTTAGTAGCTTCTTTATTTTGTAGTGTAGCAAATACAGCTCTATGTGCATTTGAATCACCTTTACCAGCTACAGTAATGAGTTTTTCAACATAAGAGCGTAGCTCTTTTGCTTTCATTGCAGTAGTTTCAATTTTACCATGTTCTATTAACGAAATACTAAGATTTGCTAAAAGTGCTTTACGGTGAGCACTTGTACGTCCTAGTTTACGGTATCCATGACGATGTCTCATCTAATTTCCTCTTTATTAAGCCTGTGCGGCTTCTATTTTCTTTTTTAATGCTGCAACAAGATCATCTGCTAATTCAGCACCAACAGCAAAACCATATTCTTGAACTTTTTCAACTATTTCATCATATGATTTTTTTCCAAGGTTTTTCACATTTTTTAAGTCATTTGTACTCATTAAAGTAATTTCACCAATTAGCTTTATGTTTGATCTATCAAGACAATTAAAACTTCTCGCGCTTAAACCTAAACTATCTATACTTGTTGTAAGTTTCTTCAAATCAGGAGACTCTTCAACCCTTTCAATAGTTACAGGAGCTTTAATACTAATCTCTGAATTAAATACAGCTAATTGAGCGTACATTACTTCTAATGAATTTCTAAATGCATCAACAGGTGAAATTTGTCCATCTGTCTTGATATTTAAAACCACTCTTTCAAAATTAGGATTATCTTCTACAAGAACGTTTTCAATTTTGTATGTTGCACTACGAACTGGAGTAAAGTAAGCATCTAAAGCGATAAATCCTTCCTCTAACTCATCATGAGTATCTTCACTAGGAACATACCCTATTCCTTGTGCAATTTTTATAACAAAATTAAGAACAGAATCTTCGTTTAATGTTGTCAAAGGAGCATCTGGAGTTACTACGTCAACCTCATCATTCGTTAAATCACTACCCTTAATAGTACAAGGTCCAGCAAAGCTGTAGCTAATATCTGCTTCAGATACACCTTCATTTAATTTGAAACGAATCTCTTTCAAATTTAATATAAAGTCTGAAATATCTTCAAGCATACCACGTACAGAGTCAAACTCATGCTTAGCACCCTCGATTTTAATAGCTATTGGAGCATATCCAACAGAGCTACTTAACAAAAAACGGCGAAGTGGATGAGCTAAAGAGATAGCATACCCTGTTTCAAAAGGGTATGCCATAATGTTCGCTTCATTCTCACTAATCTGTTCTACCTCGAACTCTTGTGGAGCCAATGGAGTAGTTTTAATTTTTTTCATCTAACGCCTTTTTATTTTTTAATAACTATTATTTAGAGTAAAGCTCAACGATTAAACGTTCTTCAACAGGAATAACAACCTCTTCACGCTCTGGTAAACGAGTAAAAATTCCAAACACTTTCTCAGCGTCAATATCTACCCATGGAGCTAAACCAGTCTGATTTGTTAGTTCAATAGCACGAACAACTTGTACATTGCTTTTACTAGCTTCACGAACTTCAATTTTTTGACCAGGCTTCACACGGTAAGAAGGGATATCAACTTTTTTACCATCAACTAAAATATGACCATGAGTAGTCAATTGACGAGCAAAACGACGAGTCGATGCAAATCCCATTCTATATACTACATTGTCAAGTCTCTGCTCAATTAAAGTTACAAGGTTTGTACCTGTATTTCCTTCTCTTCTTTTTGCTTCAACGAATAATGCACGGAATTGCTTTTCAGAAACACCATACATAAATTTTGCTTTTTGCTTTTCATTAAGTTGTAAACCATATTCAGATAGTTTCTTACGACGCTGACCATGTTGACCAGGTGCGTAAGGTCTTTTATCTAAAGCAGATTTACCTGCTAAACGACGCTCACCTTTAAGGTTTAGGCTTACACCAAATCTTCTTTCGATTTTTTCTACTGGACCTCTATATCTTGCCATCAGTAACCTCCTTAAACTCTACGACGCTTAGGCGCACGACAACCGTTGTGTGGTAATGGAGTTACATCTTTCATAAATGTTACACGAATACCTTCGATTGCACCTACAGATTTAACTGCAGTTTCACGACCTGAACCAGGACCTTGAACTTTAATACCAAGTTCTTTAATACCATGCACTTGTGCTTTTTCAACAGCAGCTTCAACAGCAGCTTGTGCAGCAAATGGAGTTGATTTTTTAGAACCTTTAAATCCTAAAGAACCAGCTGAGCTCCATGCGATCATGTTACCCATCTCATCTGTGATTGTTACAAGAGTGTTGTTAAATGATGCAGCGATATGAATAATACCACGTGCAATATTTTTCTTAACTACTTTTTTTCTAACAGCTTTTCTTTTTGCCATCTAGTAATCCTTATGCTGCGCCGACAGTTTTACGCTTACCTTTACGAGTACGCGCATTTGTCTTAGTTTTTTGACCACGAACTGGAAGACCACGACGGTGACGTAAACCACGGTAACTTCCTAAATCCATTAGTGCCTTAATATCCATAGCTACTTTTTTACGTAAATCACCCTCAACCATGTGGTTAGCACGGATCTCATTTGTTATTGCAGCTACATCTTCTTCGTTCAATTCGAAAACTCTTTTGTTTGGATCAATACCTGTTGCCGCTAAAATTAAGCGAGAAGTATGTAAACCAATTCCATAGATATACGTTAAACCGTACTCTACTCTTTTCTTTTTAGGTAAATCTACACCTGATATACGAGCCATGGTTATCCTTGTCTCTGTTTATGTTTTTTAACTTTGCAGATTACTCTTACAATGCCTTTTCTTTTGATAACTTTACAGTCATCACACATCTTCTTTACTGAAGCACGTACTTTCATTGAAAGTCCTTTATATCCATCTCATAAAATCTGAACAAGTTCAGCTTTTATTCAGTTACTAAACTATTGCTATATAAGAGTAGTTTAAACTATTTTTTCACTGAAATACATTTTCTATGAAACCCAAAATTATCTCTTTGCTCTTTCTAGGCAAACACAATGTGCTATGCCAATACTTTTATCTGTATAAGCAAATATACGGATAGAAATACTCTTATGTTTTGATAAAACAGCAAAGCGGATGCGTATGTTATCTAAAAATATTTGAATTTTTTATTAAACTACTCTTCATTCCATAAAACGCTAGCACCATATTGTTGATCTAACACAACATTCTTTTTATAATGAATTTTTTTATTATATCTTTTACTCACAAACTCTAATTCTAGACTTTTTTCCTCAAGTAGTTTCCTTACTTCTTGGTAAGATAACCATTTACCATATCTTGAGAATGTATTTTGCCATATTCTAAAAGAACAACTTGATTCATCTTTGAGCTCGTACATTTCTCCATCTTGGGTATTCCACTCTGCATTAGAACAAGCAAAAAGTTTCACTTTTTTTCCTCTGACTTCTTTATCACGAACTTGAATAAGCCCATCATTGCAGTAAGGGCAATTTCCTAAAATCATTTTTATCCTTTTTCCAATTATATATTTCATACTTGTTTTAGAGGATTAAAATTGCAATATGAAATATTTTTGCTAAAATTTCGATTATGATTTCGTACTCTGACAAGTTTAATACAGCAATACAAAATAGTTTTTTTGAAAAACTTGATCTACAACACCAAGAATTTTTGCGTTCCATTTCGTTTAGCTATCAATTTTCACACCAAGAGATTAAACAACTTACTGATATTGCACGTGATCTAAATATGTGGGATGAAAAAAGTATAATCACTTTATTTGAAGAGAATTCACTAAGTGAATTAGAATCCAAAAAATTGGTGTTTAATAAACTTCGTTCACTTTATGAAAAGATACGTAATACTCCAAATTCGTATGAAAATTTTCAACTTAAAAATGTGCCAAGTGAACAAAAATATAAATTTACCACTGAGCAAAAAGAAGGGTTTGGACTAGGTTTGTGTCCAGTAGCAAGCGAAAAAACACGTTGTTGTAACCTTCTAACTTTAGATGCAGTAGAGTCATGTGGCTTTGATTGTTCTTACTGTTCAATACAAAGTTTCTATAAACAAAATACCATTACTTTTGACAGCAGTTTTGCTCAAAAACTACAAAACCTTCAACTTGATCCAAATAAAACTTATCATATAGGGACTGGGCAAAGTTCTGATTCATTGATGTGGGGAAATCGAGAAGGGGTCTTAGATGCACTTTTTGATTTTGCTAAAAACAATCAAAATGTAATTCTTGAATTCAAAACAAAATCAGATAACATCTCATATTTTTTAGAAAATGAGGTTCCAAAAAATATACTTTGTACTTACTCTTTAAACACTCAAACTATCATAGATAATGAAGAACACTTAACTGCTTCTCTTACTAAACGTATAAACGCTGCAAGAAAACTTGCAGATAAAAATATTAAAGTTGGTTTTCATTTTCACCCAATTGTAGAATATAAAGGATATCTTGATGAATATCAAGAAGTTTATGAACTACTATTAAAAACATTTACTCCAGATGAAGTAGCACTTGTTAGTTTTGGAACGTTAACATTTATAAAACCAGTCATCAAACAACTAAGAAACCGAGAGTTTAGAACAAAAATAACTCAAATTCCTCATGCTGATGCAAGTGGTAAAACTTCCTATCCTGAAAAAACCAAGATTGAAATGTTTAAACATGCTTATGAAAGTTTTAAACCATGGCATCCAACAAAAGAAAATAAAAATGTATTTTTTTATCTTTGCATGGAAGAACATTCTTTGTGGAATAAAACTTTTGGATACAACTATTCTACAAATAATGATTTTGAAAGAGCTATGATAAGTGCTTATGCAGAAAAAGTAGGTATAGACTTTTTAATCTAAGTGTAAAAGATCTAAAATAAAGTCTTTAAAGCTCACTATAACGCTCATCCATATTTTTAAAATATAAACTTGCGCTATACTGATGTCTCACAATCACGATGTTTTCATATATCCCAAGCTTTTTTTATCTACTGCAATATTAAGAAGTAGTAACAAAGCCTCTTTATTACTATCGACATATTGTTTTATTACATTAGTTGGCTTTGAAAAATGTGTTGCACCATATTCTCTTTGTATTAAGAAGTCTCCAAATAAAGTTGGATAAATATTCACTTTATAATAATCAACTCGATTTTTTCTCTGTTTTAGTAATAACATAAAAAATCTAAAGCAAGTTATATACCAGACTAACTTGTAAACTTTATCAAGATCATTCCAGCAAATTTTTCTTTGTTGTAATATTCTACACGGTAAATATCACCACCTTCATCAACAGAAAAACGTGAAGCAATTTGATGTTTAGCAATATTAACATCAGTTTCAAGAGATTGGGAATTTGTATAGCCTATAACATTTACCCTAAAGTTTTCATTATATTTAACAAGAAAGTCTTTTGAAACATTTACAATGGATCCAAAGCTTACATCTTTCATTGTACCATCAACTATAATTTGGACTTTTTTATTTGACTCATCATAGTCTTGATAGTCAGCTTTTAATCTTGATAGTCTTCTGTTGCCATATTGAATTGTATAAGTATCTTCATTCTTGACAATAGTAAGAAGTGGATTACTTGCTTGAAAATCTACAACTTTATCTTTTTTAATCGGAAAATAATGGAGAAAATTTCTTATTTTACTAAGCGGCAATTTGATCTTATTGTCATATAGTGATATATAAATATCATTATTTATGGCTGCATAAACACCATTTGAACTAAGGGCAAATTTTCTTCTAAATTTAATACCCATGATCTGCATATATTTTTCTAGTGCTAAAAGATGATAATACACTCTTTCATGTGTTGGTAAAGTTTTACTCGCTTCATTACCAAAAGCTGCTTTTTTATTATTGATTGCAAAATATGTAAGGGTTTTTTCCATCTCCTTATCACCCTCTGCTGTTCTAGTGTTATGTACATGATAGATATGCTCATCTTTCATAAGATGATCGTTTACGTGTAAGACCACTTGTTCAGATATTTTTTTTAAATTCCCATAAGTATTTGATTCAATAAATTCTTGATCAATAATTGAGCATTGTCCCCATCTATATGGTGAATGTAATGAGTCTTCATATTTTGGTCGAAAAAAACCACTCCCATCATGCAAGTTTACAACCATTTGAACTTTCTCATCTTTAATATATGATTTAATTCTTTGCACAGTTGAATATTCTGGATCCTTTGGTGAAAGATATGCAAATTTTCTATTCATATCTCCAAAAGGGCCTCGACTTCTTTTAATGATACTGTAAAAATTTAGATTTGGAACGATCCAGACAGATCCTTCAAGAATTTCATAATGTGTTGCCAATAAAGAAGCGGAGAGAAAACCTCCTGGTTCATCACCTTGTATTCCACCAATAACAAGTAGAGTGTTTGAATCCTCTTTCCCTTTTTTAATGAGATCAAAATCAAAATGACTTTTAGCTAAAACAATGTTTGTATAAATAAATACAAACAAAATGAGAAACTTCATCTCAACTCTTTACTTCAACATGCCATGGTTCAAATCGTACACCATGAGAGTTGTTCATGTTATATCTCATCCCTATATAATCTAGTTGAATCATTTTGTTAAATTCATACGTAGCAGCGAATTCAGCAGTAAAGTTTTTATATCCCCACCCTTTTCTACCAACGTCAAAATCACTTATGGTATGATATGAGTATGCTGGAGGAGCAATGCTTTTTGAAGCTTTTGTAATATTCCCTCCACAGTTGTATATCTTGTTTACATAAAGACTCAACTGTTTCACAACATTACGGACACCAGAAGTTAAAATCAGTGTGTCTCCAACATCTTTTTTCAAACTCTCATAATCCTCTAAGGCTTTCCCTTTAAATACATAGTGACCAGTGTAAGGGATTTTCTCAACCTCTTTTGAAGAAATTTTATTATTGATATTATCACAAGTCTTTGGTCCATAAAAACCATACTGATTTTGATCTTCTTGAAAAAGCTTTTCAATTAGCTGAAGCTCTTTTTTTGTGAATTCTCCAATACGATAATAGTTTCTTGCATAATATAAAGTTTCTGGAAAAGATATCAAATTAAAGTTAGCAAAACCAACATATCTTTTTACACGCTTTAAACGATTGTTTAAACTAACTAAAGTATCCCATTCACTTTTACTCAAGAACTTATCAGAAGGATCGGCAATAAGATGATCTGCAAACATTGTTGAGAGTGCTGCACAAGATATAAATTTTCTTCTATTCATGAAAATAATTATATCTAAAAAATGAGATAAAGCAACTATTGATTCATAACAATTAGAAATGAATTTCCATCTTCTTTTACACTAAATTTATGCTTTGAACAAAAAGTGTCATTCATAGTATTTTTCATCTCCACTGATTTAAGTAATGCATCATCTTTTGATTCAATTTCTAAGTAATTTTTCATTTCACTTCTTTTAAAACAACCACATTCTCTTTCAACTATTATTTTATACACTCTTTTCTCCTACAATAATTTTCGAAATAGTACAATTCTAAAATCATAGTTCACTTATTAAATACAGCCCCATCTATTTTTAAGTAAATACTAAACATTCAGATATAATTCTTCATCTATTAGTTACAAAGGTGTTTTTATGCAATTAAATCCTCATCTTGTTTTAGGAAAGATGAATACTTTACGTGTAGACAGAGAAACAGCACCAGGTCTCTATCTTATGGCAGAAGACGGAAAAGATGTATTACTTCCAGGTCAATATATTACAGATAATATGATTGAAGATGCACTTGTTGAAGTTTTTTTATATACTGATTCTGAAGACAGACTTGTTGCTACTACTCAAACTCCAAAAGCTATGTTAGATCAATTTGCACTTCTTGAAATTGTTGACAAATCATCTTTTGGAGCATTTGTAGATTGGGGTTTACCAAAAGATTTACTTGTTCCAACTATGTTACAAAAAAACGATTTTGTTATTGGTGAAAAAAGGTTTATCAAGATTGTTTATGATGAAAAAACTCATAGGCTTGTTGGCTCAGAAAAAGTAGATGATTTTTTCAAAACAAAAGTAAAAAACTTATCAAAGAATCAAGAGGTAGAAATTACCCTTATTGCTAAAACACCATTAGGTTTTAAATGCATTGTGGAGGGTAAATATCAAGGCCTTATCTATCACAGTGAAATTTTTCAAAACATAGTTTTAGGAGAATCTAAAACTGCATATATAAAAACAATACGTAAAGATGGTAAAATAGATCTCACTCTACAAAAGCCTGGTCTGAAAAAATCTGGCGGATCTTCAGAAACAGTAATGAAGCTTTTAAAAGAAAACAATGGTTCTTTACCGTACAACTATAAAAGTGATCCGGAACTTATCCGAAATTTCTTTGGTCTAAGCAAAAAAGATTTCAAAAGATCTTTAACAACTTTAGTTGATTCTGAAAAGATCATAGTCAAAGATACCGGAATTTATATAAAGAACTAAAATGTCTAAAAAGAAAAAAAGTATAGAACTTCACAAGAAAAACATAGTCTATCAAAAAGAAAAAGATACGTTCAAAGTTCAAAGATTTCATCCAACAAGTATGACAATCGATGTTCTTGAAATTGATAAAGATGGTAAAAAGCTTGGTGAAAAAAACATAGCTTTTGCTCATTTACCAAAAGAGGTAAAAAAAATGATTAAGCCCAATTAGTTTAGGGTTGTAATTGAGCTTTGCATAAGTACTTCCGGCTTTTAAGTCTCATACATCAATCAAGGAGAACAAAAGTATATAAATATTTTGTTACAATAGTGTTAAGTAAGAGCAATGATCAATACAAAAGAGGTAAATATGAAAAAATGCGATTCTCTTGAAGAAGTAAGAGCAGAAGTAGATAAGCTTGATGATCAAATTGTTGAGTTAATCTCAAAGAGAAGTCATTATATTCGTCAAGCAGCTTCATTCAAAAATAGCGTTGATGAAGTTAAAGCAGATGATAGAATTGATTATATTATGCAAAGGTTACGTCACAAGGCAATTGAGCTTGAAGTTTCACCAAATATGATTACTGATTTATATAAAATTATGATTGATGAGATGGTAGAAACAGAAATAGCAGAGTTGAGAAATAAAAACGTATTTTAAAACTCAATAAAAATTTTCTACAGAGATAATTTTCTCCGTAGAAAAAAGAATAACTTTTATTTGTATCTATAAGTTATTCTTCCTTTATCAAGTGAATATGGAGTTAGTTCAAGTTTCACTTTATCACCTGGAAGTATTTTAATGTAGTGCATACGCATTTTACCTGCGATATGACACAAAATAATATGTCCATTTTCTAATTCAACACGAAAAGTTGCGTTGGGCAATGCTTCAATAATCTTGCCATCAACTTCTATAACGTCAGCTTTAGCCATTATAAGTCCTTTTTTCTCTTAAGCAAGAGATAATATTTCAGCTTTACCATTGATAATCGCAACAGTATGCTCATAGTGTGAACCGCGTAAACCATCGGCACTAACAACATCCCACTTGTTATCCAAAATAACAGGTTTAGGATCTTTTTGACAAATCATCGGTTCCAAACAAAAAACCATTCCATTTTTTATTTTAGGACCCGACTTTGGATTTTTACCAGCCAAATAATTTGGAATCTCGGGCTCTTCATGGGGTTTCTTACCTATACCATGACCACAAAAGTTTTGTAAAGGTACAAAACCACGTTTAGTAATTGCATCTTCTAAAACTTTTGATAATTCCTTAAATCTCATGCCCTCTTTGATTGCATCAATAGCTTCGTGCAAAGTCTCTTTTGCACACGCTATTAAAGCTTCATCTTCAGCACTTATTTCGCCTACAGCCACAGTTATTGCAGCATCACCAAAATAGCCATCTAATTCAGTTCCAACATCAAAACCTATAATATCACCATCTTGGAGTTTATAGTCAGTCGGAATACCGTGAATAATTACTTGATTAAGAGAACAGCAAACACTATTTGGAAAGCCGTAAAGACCTTTAAAAGAAGGTTTAGCACCATGACTTCGAATATAATCCTCAGCCATAGCGTCTAATTCTAATAAAGATACTCCAACTTTTGTGTTTTCTCTGAGTAGTTCTAAGGTACCGCCAACAATTTTGTTAGCGGCTTTTAGTTTTTGTATTTCTTCAGGTTTTCGCAGCGCAATCGCCATTTTTATAGACCGACCGCACTTAAAGTTTCATATTTGCCCATGTAGATCTGAGCTTCAATTTTTCTCATTGTATCAAGAGCTACTTGAACAACGATGAGTACCGCTGTACCTCCAAAGAAAAATCCTACTCCCATACCTTGAATAATCATAAATGGAAGAGTAGCAACAAGACCAAGATAAAGTGCACCAGTAAACGTTAATCTACTTGCAGTTTCATTTAAAAACTCTTTTGTAGCTTCACCAGTTCTAATCCCTGGTATAAATCCACCTTGACGCTTAAGGTTTTCAGAAATATCTTTTGCATTGAAAGTGATCGATGCGTAGAAAAATGCAAAGAAAACTACAAATATAAATGTCAAGAACTGAAAAAAGTATCCATTTGGATTTAATAAATCAGCAATACCTTGAACAGTAGGGTTTGTACTACTTGATAACACTGTCATTGGAAACATTAAAATCGCACTCGCAAAGATAACTGGAATAACACCAGATAAATTCACTTTAATTGGGATATAGTTCATAACCCGTTTATTTTGATTTTGCATCATAGTTTTCTTAGCATATGTAACAGGAACACGTCTTTCACCAAGCTCTACATAAATAATAATCGCAACTGTTGCTAAAATAAGAGCTATAATAGCTAAAACAGTCAAAAAGCTCATTGCTCCAGTATTAACCATAGTAACAGTTTGACCAATTGCAGATGGAATCGCTGAAACGATACCTGCAAATATAATTAATGAAATACCATTTCCAATACCACTTTGTGTAATCTGTTCACCAATCCACATAAGTAGCATCGTTCCTGCAAGCATAGATACAGCAGCAATAAGGATGAATGTATTTTGCTCAACTAAAATTGCTGTATTTCCACTTGGTCCTGTTAGGCTTTGAAGTCCAACACTTACACCAATTGCTTGAATAATTGTGATAACAATCGTTGCATAACGGATGATTTGCATATACTTAACCATTCCGTCACGCTCTTTTTTCATTTTACCAAGTGTAGGAAAAGTCGCAGCTAAAAGCTCCATGATAATCGAAGCGGTAATGTAAGGCATAATACCAAGAGAAATAATTGAAAGTCTCTCAACAGCATTCCCAGAAAACATATTGAATAAACCAAGTGCATCCGCTTGATGTGAGTCGAAGAATGATGCTATAACAGCAGTGTCAACGCCAGGAACTGGCACGTAAGCCAGTAGGCGATAGATAAATAAAAACCCTATTGTAATAAGTATCTTATTAACTAGATTCTTATTCACAATTATTTACCTGTAGTAGTAACGTTTTCATCTTTAATTTTAGATGCTAAATCTTTTGCAGATGCTCCAACTAGTTTAACCTTAGCTACTGAAGCTCCTAGTTTATGAACACTACGGATTGTTTCCATTGTGATCTCTTCAAGTTCTGCAACAGCTTTGATTTTCTCTACATTAATAACATATGGTTTTACAATTTTAGAAGTAAAACCAACTTTTGGAAGAATCTTAGCAAGTGGCAATTGACCACCAATAAAGTTTCTTTTCACTTTGTACCCTGAACGAGATTTTTGACCTTTTTGCCCACGTGCAGAAGTCTTACCAGTTCCAGAACCTTGACCACGACCTACACGTTTGCGAGAAGATGTAGATCCCTCAGCAGGTGTTAAATTTTCAATACCCATTATTTATCCTTTTAAACGCCCAAGTGCTTCAACTGTTGCACGAACCACTGTAGCTGGATTGTTTGAACCAATACTCTTTGTAAGAATATCTTGAATACCCGCAAGCTCAAGTACTGGACGCATAGCTCCACCTGAGATTACACCCGTACCTTCTGAAGCTGGCTTAAGAAGTACACGAGAAGCGTTATATTTGTTCTCAATATCATGTGCAATAGTAGTACCTTTAATACTTACAGTTGTCAAGTTTTTAAATGCACTATCAACTGCTTTTCTAATTGCATCAGGAACCTCTTTAGCTTTACCAAAACCAAAACCGATAGTTCCGTTTTTATCGCCAACAACAATTAGTGCAGTAAAACGGAAACGTCTACCACCTTTAACAACCTTAGTAACACGACCAATATTTACAATTGATTCTTCAAAATCGTCTCTATTTATTTCCATCTTCTGATCCTAGAATTTAATTTCGTTTGCACGAAGTGCATCACCAAATGCAGCGATAACACCGTGATATTGGTAGCCATTACGATCAAAAACTACAGAAGTTAAATTTGCTTCTTTAAGTTTTGTAGCAAATTCAGCACCAAGTGCACTTGCACCTTCTTTGTTTGCTTTATGACCAGTTGTCTTTGAGTGCATTGCACATAAAGTTGTAGCAGTTGCATCATCAATCGCTTGTACACTTAAGTAACGATTTGATCTAAATACAGAAACACGAGGAAGTGAAGCACAACCAGATATTTTTGCACGAATACGACGCTTACGTTTGATACGATTAGCAATTTTATTTTTTAATACTTTTGCATTCATTTTCTAATATCCTCCCTTACTTCTTAGCAGTTTTACCGGCTTTACGCACGATATGCTCTTCCATATATTTAACACCTTTACCTTTGTAAGGCTCTGGTGGACGGAAACTTCTGATTTTCGCAGCAGCTGAACCAAGAAGCTGTTTGTCATGACTTTTTAAAGTAATAACATTTTTCTCAACACTTGCTTCCAAACCATCTACTAATGGATAATCTATATCATGAGAGTGACCAAGTTGTAAGTTAAGAACTTTACCTTTAACAGCAGCTCTATACCCAACACCATTAATCTCAAGTTGTTTTGTATATCCTTCAGTTAATCCAGTAACAATATTTGCAGCCAATGCTCTATATGTTCCCCAGAATGCTCTATGCTCACGTTCATTAGAAAGAGTTTCAAAAGTTAAAGTAGTTCCATCAATTTTGAAACCAACATTTCCTTTTGTATCTAATTCCATAGTTTTGTTCCCTTTAGTAAAAGTTAACACATTGCCATTTTCGCTTACTTTTACGTCAGCTAATTCTACAGGTTTTTTACCAATTCTTGACATGCTAAACTCCTACCAAACCGTACACATAACTTCACCACCAATGCCAAGCTCATATGCTTTATCATTAGGGAGAACGCCTTGTGAAGTACTTACAATAATAGTACCGTAACCATTTTTGAAACGTTTGATATCATCTCTACCTTTGTAAACACGACGTCCAGGTTTAGAAACTCTTTTCATTTCATTGATTACACACTTTTCATTTTCATCATATTTTAATACAACTTTAATAGTCTTTTTTGCACCATCTTCGATTACATTGCAAGACTCTAAGTAACCTTTATCAACTAAGATATTCGCCACAGCTTCAACACTTTTAGAGTGTACTAAAGTTGTAACAGGTAATCTTCTCATACCAGCATTACGAACACGAGTTAACGCGTCTGATACTAAATCATTTATCATTTAATCATTCCTTATTTGCTAGTCTACAAATGTAAACTGCTATTGTTAGGAGTTTCAAATCAGTAAGTTAACAAACACACTAGTGCGTTGAGCCCTCCGCTGAGGATCTCGATGCCCTCAGGGTAAAACCCAATGTTAACGTAGTCGGATGAATTACTTCATCCGGCGTTATTACCAACTCGACTTTCTAACACCTGGGATCATCCCTTCATTTGCCATTTTTCTAAAACATACACGACAGATACCAAAATCTCTGATTACAGAGTGTGGACGACCACAAATTTGACATCTTGTATATCCGCGAACTTTATATTTAGGTTCTCTTTTCGCCTTAGCGATCATTGACTTTTTAGCCATTAGTTACTCCCTTTTGTAAAAGGCATACCCATTTTTTGTAAAAGAGCGAATCCTGCCTTATCTGAATCAGCTGTAGTTACTACAGTAATGTTCATACCATGGATTTGCATGATTGAATCATAGCTAATCTCAGGGAAAATAAGTTGCTCTTGAAGACCAAAGTTATAGTTACCACGACCATCAAAACCATTTCTTGGAACACCACGGAAATCTTTTACACGTGGAAGAGCAATACTTACTAAACGGTCTAAGAAGTTATACATATTTTCACCACGAAGTGTTACACGAACACCTACAGGCATACCTTCACGTACTTTAAAACCAGCAACTGATTTTTTAGCGATTACAGTAGAAGCTTTTTGACCAGCGATCTTTGTAATTGTGTCTTCTATATTTTGAATAAGCTTGTTATCTTTCATAGCAAAACCAGCACCAACAGAGATAATTATTTTCTCTACTTTTGGTGTTTGCATAGGATTAGAAATACCTAATTCAGATTGCAATTCAGATTTTAAACCTAAATATTTTTCTTTAAAACGAGCCATTATTATGCCTCCACTTTACGTACATTTGAAACATCTATAGGCATCTCTTTATTGATATGACCACCTTTAGTGTTATCTTCAGTTGGCTTGATAGCTTTTTTAGCTACTTTACAACCCTCTACGATAACCTTGTTTTTCTTAGGCATAACTGCTAAAACAGTCCCTTTAGTTCCACGGTCATCACCAGCGATGATCTCTACAGTATCGCCTTTTTTAAACTTAAACTTTGCCATTAAACAACCTCCGGTGCAAGAGATACAATCTTCATGAAACCAGCATAACGAACTTCACGAGCGATTGGGCCAAATATACGTGTACCAATTGGCTCTCTCTTGTCATCAAGAATTACAGCTGCATTATCGTCAAAACGGATCAATGAACCATTTTCACGTTGAACCTCTTTATGAGTTCTAACAACAACAGCTTTTACAACTTTACCTTTTTTAACTTTAGCAGTTGGAGTCGCTTTTTTAACAGAAGCAACGATAACGTCACCAACTGATGCATAACGACGCTTAGAACCACCAAGTACCTTAATACACATAACCTCTTTAGCACCTGTGTTATCAGCTACATTTAAACGAGTAAAACCTTGAATCATTACTCTGCTCCTTGTACCACTGACTTAAGTCTAAAAGATTTAGTCTTAGAAATTGGACGACATTCGATTGCAACAATCTCATCACCCACTTTTAATTCATTACGCTCATCATGTACTAAGTACTTTTTGAAACGTTTTACAACTTTATGATAACGAGGGTGCATTACACGACGCTCAACAACTATAGTTGCTGTTTTGTCTCCTGCAATTTTCACTACGTTACCTTGAATTTCACGTTTATGTGTCATCACTCGTCCCCTAGTTTGCTACTGCTGAAAGCGCAGTATTTATTCTTGCAATATCTTTTTTCGTAGTGCGTAGTTCACTCGTGTTTTGAAGTTGCATCATTTTTTGTTTAATTTTTAAAGTAAAAAGTTCAGTCTTTTTCTCTTTAAGCATTGCTTGAAGCTCAGCTGAATTTTTTCCTTCTAAATCAGAATATTTCATTGCTTTGCTCCTTCGTGATTATCTTAGTTTTAAAAGGTAACTTGTGCATTGCAAGAGTTAAAGCTTCACGAGCTAAGTCATGTGGAACACCAGCCATTTCAAAAATGATACGACCAGGTTTTACATTCATTACCCATTTATCAACACCACCTTTACCTTTACCCATACGAGTTTCAAGTGGTTTAGCTGTTAATGGTTTTGCAGGGAACACACGGATCCAAATCTTACCATTTCTCTTGATATGACGAGTAGCAGAGATACGAGCTGATTCTATTTGACGAGAATCAATACGACCAGCTTCTGTAGCTTTGAACCCAATATCACCAAACGCTAATTTATAACCAGAACGAGCATAACCACGGTTACGTCCCTTCATTACCTTACGGTATTTAGTTCTTTTTGGCATTAACATGATTATTCAGCCTTTTCGTTATTTTCGCGACGAGGTGCACGTTTACGTGTACGCTCTTTTTTCTCTTCAGCTACTTCAACAGGAACACCTTTAGTAAGTACTTCACCTTTGAAGATCCATACTTTAATTCCGATAATTCCATATGTAGTGTGCGCTTCAGCAAAACCATAGTCTATCTTTGCACGAAGAGTATGAAGTGGAACACGTCCCTCTAGATACCATTCAGTACGAGCCATTTCAGCTCCACCAAGACGACCTGCTACAGAAACTTTGATCCCTTTAGCACCAGAACGTTGTGCACCTTGCATAACTTTCTTCATAGCACGACGGAATGCAACACGACGCTCAAGTTGAGTAGCAACATTTTCAGCAACTAATTGAGCAGAAGTTTGAGCTTTTTTCTCTTCTTTGATGTTGATGCTAATTGGCTTACCAACTAAGTTTTGAACAGCTGTTTTAAGTTTCTCGATATCAGCACCTTTTTTACCAATGATAATACCAGGACGTGCAGCAACAATCGTTACACGTAATCTTTTTACTGTTCTTTCAATGATGATGTTAGATACACCAGCATAGTAAAGCTCTTTTTTCAAATAAGTTCTAATCTTGTGATCTTCACCTAAAGCTGCAGGAGCAGTTTTAAAGTTAGGAAACCATCTGCTTTCCCAGTTACGGTTGATTCCAAGACGTAAACCGATAGGATTAACTTTTTGACCCATTCTATTTACCCTCTACTTCTACTAAGATATGTGCTGTTGGTTTTCTAATACCTGAAGCCATACCACGAGCACGTGGACGGAAACGCTTTAGAACTGGACCATTGTCAACACGACATGATGTTACAATACAATCTTCTGCTTCCATACCGCTATTTGCAACTGCTGATGCAATTACTTTAGAGATAATTTTAGCTGCCTTATTAGGTGTGAACTCTAAAGCTGCTATAGCTTCTTCTGCATTCATACCTTGAACTTCTCTAGCAATAAGACGAGATTTTGTAGGTGAAACACGGATAAATTTCAATAATGCTCTAGCCATTTACCTACCCCTTCTTCTGCACTGAGCCTTTGTGGCCCTTAAATGTACGAGTTGGTGCAAATTCACCTAACTTGTATCCGATGTGGTTCTCTGATACATGAACAGGAACAAACTTACGTCCATCATGAACATTGATAGTGAAACCTACCATATCAGGAAGAACCATAGATCTTCTAGACCAAGTTTTGATAGGTTTTTTGTTCCCTTCAGCCTTAGCCTTTTCGATTTTTTTCATTAAGTGGTCATCAACGAATGGACCTTTTTTAATTGAACGAGCCATTATTAACCTACCCTTTTAGCATTTGGTTTACGACGAGTAATAATTAGATTATCACTTGCTTTTTTACGACGAGTTTTCATACCCTTCGTTGGTTTACCCCATGGAGTAACTGGATGACGACCTGAGTTCGTTTTACCTTCACCACCACCGTGCGGGTGATCGATTGGATTCATCGCAGAACCACGAGTTTGAGGACGGATACCC
>Ga0181567_10001196_pt1 | contig 19688 bp, 17 predicted proteins | sample 101ome_14_FD_133761 | JGI IMG/M metagenome (GOLD analysis project Ga0181567, IMG submission 133761) | Coastal salt marsh microbial communities from the Groves Creek Marsh, Skidaway Island, Georgia - 101403AT metaG (megahit assembly) | ecosystem: Environmental > Aquatic > Marine > Intertidal...
ACCCACAGCTTCCAAGTACTCCAAATGCCCGTGAGCGTGGCCTGTCTCTCCCTCGGCGGTTGAGCGGAACACGGCCGCCACGTCGTTATAGCCTTCAACATCTGCTTTAGAGGCAAAGTAGAGATAGCGACGATTTGCCTGTGATTCGCCTGCAAATGCGTCCTTCAGATTCTGTTCAGTTGCACTTCCTTTCAATTCCATTGCTCACTCCTGTTATGGCCTGGATCGCACCTGTAAGGCGGTACGATTTAAGATTTCACCGTGGTGACTGCGTAATATACCGGTGTGGCGGCTAATTGGCTTACCGAAAATATAAAAAAATTCGATCGAAAAAAGCGATTAGACTAGTTGGACCATAAAGCAGGTCGACAGCCGACGAGAACGGCGCTTCAGACAGTCGACTCTGGCAGTGCCACCGCGGTCGCAGTCGCTATGCAGCACCAAGTCTTTGCGAGGTCAATGAGGGCGCCTATGAGACAACCGACACTGAAACAACTGCGCTACCTGTGTGCAGTTGCCGATCATCAGCATTTTGGTCAGGCTGCGCTTGCTTCACACGTGAGTCAAAGCACTCTCAGTGCCGGGATTCTGGAATTGGAAGAAACCCTCGGCGTGAGCTTGGTGGAGCGCAACAATCGCAAAGTGATTCTCACCCCCGTAGGGGAGGAAGTTGTCGAGCGTGCCCGTGAATTACTGGTAGGCGTCGAGGATATGGTTTCTCTTTGCGCCGGTGCCGGCAAACCGTTTCATGGGAAAATGCGAATGGGGGTGATTCCTACGGTGGCACCTTACCTATTACCGGGGCTTCTGCGGCAAATCCGTCAGCGCCATCCGGAATTCCAGCTGTTTATCCGAGAGGATCTCAGTCAGCCCCTCGTTGACGCATTGCAGGCGGGGGAATTGGATGTTCTGCTCCTAGCGCTTCCTTTTCCCGCTGAGCAGGTAGAGACCATGATGCTGTTTGAGGATCAGTTTCTGCTGGCTTGTCAGGAGAGCCATGATCTGGCTGAGCGCACGACGTTGCGAACGGCAGATCTTAAGGGGGAGGCCGTGCTGTTGCTGGAGGAGGGGCATTGCTTGCGGGATCACGCTCTGGAAGCCTGCAAGCTGAGGGACTCGCAAATAACGGTGCCGTATCAGGCCACCAGTCTGGCCACTATTGTACAAATGGTGGCGAACGGGATTGGAATCACGTTACTACCGCAGATGGCTGTCGGGGCGGGAATCGCAAGTAGCACGGGCCTTGTGATCAAGCCATTTCAGCAGGCTAATGTTACGCGCAAGATTGGGCTGATGTGGCGAAAAAAGACCCCGAGGAGGGTGGAGTTCCGGCAGCTCGGAGACGTGATTAGTGGTTTGGTTGACGCGTAAGCTCAGTTCAGCCGCGGCGTTTGCTCCTCTTCGGTGGTCCCCCCCGAGTATGCTGGGTCCGGAACGGTTTATCCCCCGGGGTCACTACCCGGTGGCGTTTTGGGGGTTGGCGAGGTGGGATTAGATGCATGGTCCCGTTGCCGATCAGATCTCTTCGCCCCATTTGTTTCAGGGTCTTTCTCAGCAGGGGCCAGTTGTCGGGGTCGTGATAGCGCAGAAACGCCTTATGGAGTCGGCGCTGACTGAGTCTTTTTACCGTGCTGACTGTCTCGCTCTCTTTTCGAATGGGTTTCAAGGGATTCCGCCCGGAGTGATACATCGCCGTTGCGGTTGCCATAGGCGAGGGATAAAAAGTTTGTACCTGATCTGCTCGAAACCCATGCTGCTTGAGCCACAATGCCAAAGAGACCATGTCTTCATCGGTGGTGCCAGGGTGCGCGGCAATGAAGTAAGGGATGAGGTACTGCTTTTTACCGGCCTCCTTAGAGAATCGCTCAAACAAGGCGGCGAACCGGTCATAACTTCCGATGCCGGGCTTCATCATTTTGGAGAGTGGCCCGGTCTCGGTATGCTCGGGGGCGATTTTTAGATAACCACCCACATGATGGGTGACAAGCTCCCGCACATAGTCAGGGCTTTCCACCGCAAGGTCGTATCTTAAACCCGAGGCAATCAGCACTTTTTTAACGCCCTTCGTTTGCCGAGCCCTGCGGTAAAGATGGATCAGGGGTGTTTGATCAGTGTTGAGGTTTTTGCAGATGCCCGGATAGACGCAGCTCAACTTACGACACGCCGCCTCGGTTTCTTTATCTTTACAGGCGAGACGCCACATATTGGCCGTTGGACCGCCGAGATCCGAGATGACCCCGGTGAACGTCGGGCTCGTATCCCGAATACGCTCGACTTCCCTAATGATGGAGTCTTCAGATCGGCTCTGGATAATTCTGCCTTCGTGTTCGGTAATAGAGCAGAAAGTGCAGCCGCCGAAGCAGCCACGCATGATGTTGACGGAGTGCTGGATCATTTCCATGGCGGGTACGGCGGCACCACCATAAGTTGGATGAGGTAGTCTTTGATAGGGCAGTTCGAATACCCAATCCAACTCTTCGGTTTCCAAGGGTATCGGCGGAGGATTGAGCCACACATCACGATCCCCGTGGGCCTGAACAAGCGGCAGCGCGTTGTGGGGATTCGTTTCTTTATGAAAAACCCGCGATGCGTGGGCATACAGAACTGGATCGTTGGTTACCGCCTCGGCGGAGGGGAGTCGAATGGCATGGGTGTCTGGGTTTGGGGCGGCCAGGAGGCGGACCGGCTGGGTTTTCGACGCCGAGGTAATCAGATCCGGTTCGCTGCAGGGTTCTGTCTCCATACCTTGATACGGGTTGGGATGCTTTTCGATAGGCCCCGGGCGGTCAACGGCGGTCGAGTCGATGACAATGCGCTCCCCGGGAGCGCTTTTTGCGACAAATGCGGTGCCCCGAATATCGCGCAGATCGTCGATACGCTCGCCATCGGCAAGGCGGTGCGCGATTGAGACTATTGCACGCTCGGCGTTTCCGAATACGAGCAAATCGGCGCGGCTGTCGAGCAACACCGAGCGTTTGATCCGATCACTCCAATAGTCATAGTGGGCGATTCGCCGCAAGCTGGCTTCAATACCGCCAATAACGATAGGCGTATCCCGATAGGCTTCTCGTAACCGCTGGCTATACACAGTGACGGCGCGATCCGGACGTTTTCCCGGCACATTGCCGGGAGTGTAGGCATCGTCATTGCGCCGCTTCCGATCAGCCGTATAGTGGTTGATCATCGAATCCATATTGCCGGCGGTAACACCAAAAAATAGGTTGGGGCGACCCAGCTTCTTGAAGGATTCAACCGACTGCCAGTCGGGCTGGGCGATCATGCCAACCCGAAACCCCTGTGCCTCAAGCACCCGCCCAATGACGGCCATACCAAAACTGGGATGATCGACATAGCCGTCCCCCGAAACGATGATAATGTCGCAGCTGTCCCAGCCTAGCTGTTCCATCTCCTCTCGGGACATCGGCAGCCACGGTGCCGGACCCAGACATTCAGCCCAGAATTTTCGGTGGTCATAAAGTGCGGTCGGTCTACTCGACATGTGGTGCCCGCGGACTTCTCACTTCGGTGGGAACGTCAAGTTCGGATCCGCAGTGCTGGCAGAACATTGCCGCTAGACTGTGATCAGATTTGGCGCAGACCGGGCAATTCCAATTCAAGGTTGGAAGCGGATCCTGGCGCGCATTGATACGCTCCCAGAGCTCTCGGGTAATGATAGCCGTGGGCACGGCAATAATGCTGTAGCCCACCAGCATGCCGAAACCCGCAATGAACCGGCCCGCGGGCGTCTGCGGCACTAAATCCCCGTAGCCCACCGTGGTGATGGTAACGACTGCCCAATAAATACTCATCGGGATACTGTCGAACCCGTTTTTCGGTCCCTCGATGACGTAAATAACGCAGGCGAACACAACGACCACAATCATCACCATGATGAGAAAAACAAAAATAGAGCGCGCCGTGTTTTTCAGCACCCCGAGGATCTCGTTGAGCTCGGTAAAAAGAGCCATCAGTTTGAGGATTCTGAAAACCCGAACCACTCGTAAAAGGCGGACCACCATTAAAGGAGCGGCCTCCGGCATCAGGAATGCGACGTAGGTGGGCAAGATGGCCAGCAGATCAACAATACCCCACACACTGCCCATGTATGCGCGCCGGTGCTCGGCGCACCAGATGCGTATGAGGTATTCGCAGGTAAAAATGGCGGTAAAGCCGATTTCCAATCGCCACAACAGCGCGCTGTGCGCATTGTGCATTTGGGGAACTGAGTCGATCATAACGGTTAGGACGCTGGCAATAATCACAACCAGCAGCGCGATATCGAAAGCGCGTCCTGCCGGCGTATCCGTCCCGAAAATGACGACTTCAGTGTTCTTTCGGAGGCTAATTGGTGCGTGTGTAGCCGAGCTTCTGTTCGCGTTTGGGCCCGCCATTACAAAGCAGACTCCAAAACTTGCCAGACACTCTCAAGGATCAGAGGCTGCGCTTCGGCTGTGGGATGAATGCCGTCTGCCTGCATTAGCGTCGGATTCAGTGCCACGGATTCCAGCGGGAAATCGCCCACGAGCGCATTGGTATTCTCTGCGGCGTTAGCGAAGCTACTCCGGAAAGCATCGGTGTAAATCTTGCCAAGATTGGGCGGTATCTCCATCGGTAGAATGACGGCGATGGCCCCGGCTGACTCTGTTATCTGGATCATTTGCGCCAGATTCTGCGTCAGTTGGCTGATCGGGTATCCCCGGAGCCCGTCGTTGCCTCCCAACTCGATAATGACAATGTGTGGACTATGATCAGAGAGCAGGGCAGGTAGTCTGCGTAACCCGCCCGCAGAGGTGTCGCCTGATATACTCGCGTTAACTACCGTGTAGGGTGCCGCTTCCGCTTTTAATCGGTTCTGCAGCAAAGCTACCCAGCCCTCCTCCAGTGACATGCCGTAAGCGGCGCTGATGCTGTCGCCCAATACGAGAATAGATGGAAGTGATGCTTGAGAAATCGCTGGGGCCGTAATGCCTACCATCAGCAATCCGACCCGCGCGGCCAGTCGTAAGCGTCGCTTGAGGAAACGCAAAATGATCAAAGTCAGTCAACTCCTTAAAACGGTGCCAACCGCCGATGGCGATCTGGACATACTCCGCGGCATCGATCTCGAGATCGATGCGGGCACCTCCGCTGCCATCGTTGGCGCGTCGGGCTCCGGTAAGTCTACCCTGCTGGGGCTGCTAGCGGGGATGGATGTCGCAACCGCTGGGGAGATCTCGTTGGACGGCGATCAACTCAGTCTTCTTGATGAAGACCAACGAGCACGGTTGCGCGCAGAAAAAATCGGTTTTGTTTTTCAGAGCTTTCAACTGCTACCTGCGCTAACTGCGCGCGAGAATGTGATGCTCCCTCTCGAATTGTTGGGCAGGAGGGACGCCGGCGATGTCGCTGACTATCTGCTTGCAGAGGTGGGCCTAGCCGGACGTTTGGATCATTACCCCACCACGTTGTCCGGGGGAGAGCAGCAACGGGTGGCTATTGCCAGAGCGTTTGTTAGGGAACCAAAAATCCTTTTTGCCGATGAGCCGACCGGTAATCTCGACACCCGGACTGGCGAACGGGTCATTGAGTTGCTCTTTCGTCTCAATGCGAGCGCCGGCACCACACTGGTGCTGGTGACCCACGATGAGCGCTTGGCGAGACGGTGTGACGTGCGTTTTGCAATGGACGCGGGGGAGTTAAGCGCTTTGAGCGCGTGAGACCATGATCAGGACATTAACCTGGAAGTTCTTGCTGCGAGACTGGCGAGGGGGCGAACTGAGCATTCTGCTGGTTGCGTTGGTGTTGGCGGTTTCTGTGGTGGTTGGCATCAGTGGTTTTGTCTCGCGGTTGCAATCGGCACTGCTGTCAGAAAGTGCCCGGTTCCTGGCGGCCGATGCCGTCATTGTCAGTCGCACCGAGTTGCCCCCAAACTGGCTGGATCAGGCAGCGAGCGCAGGGCTTGAGACGTCTGCCGTGCTCGGATTCCCATCAATGGCGGTCGCTGATATCGAGCGGATGTCGCTGGTCTCGGTCAAAGCGGTTTCGCCGGGCTATCCGCTCAGGGGCACATTGCAATGGTCTGGTGAGCCTTACGGGCAGATAACGGGTGATGGGGTAATTCCAGCGCCGGGTGAGGTGTGGCTGGCACCAAGATTGTTCGCGCTACTGCAGGTGACCTCCGGCGACACCATCACGGTCGGAGAGCGGCAGCTGATTGTTACTGGTGCGGTGCGCGGAGAGCCAGACGCCACCACGGCCGTGTTCGGGTTTGGTCCCCGACTGTTGATGAACACTGTCGATATTCCATCAACAGGGGTGATACAGCCCGGTAGTCGTGTCGAGCATCGCCTGTTACTGGGGGGCAACGCTGATGCGGTCGAAACATTTTTGGAATGGCTCACGCCGCAGCTCGGTCAGGGGCAGCGGGTGGACTCTGTCACCACTTCGCAGCCAAGAATTGGTGACACATTAGACAGGGCGCAGGGCTTTTTACTGCTGGCCGGCAGCCTTGCAGTGGTGCTGGCGACAGCAGCAATTCTGCTGGCCAGTCGTCGATTTGGCGAGCGTCATACGCAGTATGTTGCCATTCTCAAGAGCCTGGGCGCTCAGTCGCAGGAGATCAGTCGACTATACGGAAGTTGCCTGCTGGTGCTTGGCGCGCTGGCGATTTTCCTGGGATGCATGATTGGGTGGGCCATTCAGGTTGGATTTATATGGGCGCTGGATTCCCTGCTGCCTGCGACACCCGGGCCTGCCGGGTGGGAGCCCGTGGTGATGGGAATGGTAACGGCGCTGGTGTGCTTGCTGTTCTTCGCCTGGCCGCCGCTGGGTCGTCTGGCAGAGGCCTCTCCGCTACATGTCCTGCGGGCTGAGGTAGATGTCGCCCGGATGCAAAAGGTTCGCGATTTGTTATTGGGCGGGGCCGCGGTCTTCGGATTGATGTGGTGGTATAGCGGCAGCGTCACGTTGACGCTGGCCGTTCTTGCGGGCTTGGCTGTCGTCACGCTTTTTGGGGTGCTGATCGGGCGTAGCTTATTAGCCGGTAGTCACTCGATTGGCGGGTTTGCGGGCAGCATTTGGCGGGTTGCACTGTCGGGTCTGCAGCGCCGGCGGCGCTCAAATTCACTGCAAATGGTCGTTTTCGCGATCGCCATCATGCTGATGCTGATGCTCACGGTGGTGCGGTCTTCGCTCATCACCCAATGGCAGGCGCAATTACCGCCAGACGTTCCGAACCACTTCCTGCTTAATTTGGCGCCTGAGGAGCGCGGGCGATTGGAAGCCTTTTTCACCCGGCGAGCGGTGAAGACTGAAGCGCTTTATCCAATGACTCGCGGCCGAGTTATGGAGGTTAATGGCGAAGCCTTACCGCGGTGGGAAGATGCGGAAACAGAGGCCGCACCTCGTCAGCGGGAGGCGAACTTCACCTGGTCAGATACCCAACCCGTCGGCAATGAACTGACGGCGGGAGAGTGGTGGCCTGAAGATACCGCTGATCCGTGGGTCTCGGTTGAAGAGGAGTTTGCCCGCGACATCGGCGCGTCTTTGGGCGATCAACTCACGCTGCGCATTGGCGCCGACACATTTACCGTCACGGTGAGTAGTCTCCGTCGTGTCGATTGGCAGTCGATGCGGCCCAATTTTTTTATGGTGTTCCCTCGCTCAGTGCTGGCCGCCTATCCAGGGATGTATATGACCAGTTTTTTACTCCCCGCTGATCGCAAAGATGTGCTGAACGAGTTGGTGCGCGAATTACCCACCGTGACAGTCATCGAGCTGGACATTGTGATTCAAGAAATGCGAGCGGTAGTGGATCAGGTAGCCCGTGCGCTGGAGTTGGTCTTGGCGGTTATCCTGTTGGCGGGAGGCCTCGTTTTGATCGCGGGCATTCAATCCAGTTTGGACGGGAGACTCAGGGAAGCAGCACTCCTTCGGGCCCTGGGTGCCGGTAAGGGGCTATTGCTCGGTACCTTATGGATTGAATTTCTGGTGCTCGGGGGGTTGGCGGGGGGGCTCGCGGGAGTCGGCGCGGAGGCGGCGACTTACGCGCTGCAAACCCAGGTTTTCGACATGACTTGGACGCCAACCCCACTGATGTGGTGGTTGGGGCCCATCATCGGCGCCTTACTCGTGGGTTGCCTGGGAGTGTGGTCTTGTCGTCACGTGGTGCAGACCCCACCCATCGTGCTTCTGCGGGAGATTTAAAGGTCGAATTACTCAGGTCGCCACGCCGTTCAGCCCAGTAAATGAGCGACAGCGTCTCTCTCCTCGGCGAGCTCTGTGGCCGTGGCATCCATTTTTTGGCGGCTGAATTCGACAACCTCTAGCCCCTGTACGATCTCCCACAGCCCGTTTTGGCAGCGACAGGGAAAAGAATAAATAAGCCCCGGTTCAATGCCATAGGATCCATCCGAGTGCACACCCATCGAGACCCAGTCGTCCGAGGGAGTACCCAGTGCCCAGCTCCGCATGTGGTCTATCGCTGCGTTGGCAGCGGATGCGGCAGAGGAAGCGCCGCGCGCGGCAATAATGGCGGCACCCCGCTGTTGAACGGTGGGAATAAATTCTGCCTCATACCAATCCATATCGATTTGGGATGGCGCCGCGGCGCCGCCCACCAGCGCGTGGTGGATATCGGGATATTGGGTCGCTGAGTGATTGCCCCAGATAATCATTTGTCGGATGTCATTCACGGAGGTGTGAGTTCGCTGTGCCAGCTGAGTCACTGCACGATTGTGATCGAGTCGTGTCATGGCGGTGAACTGGCGGGGGTCAATATCGGGCGCGTTGCGTTGCGTGATCAATGCATTGGTATTTGCCGGGTTGCCAACCACGAGCACTTTGATGTCTCGGCTGGCTACCGCATTGATGGCTTTGCCCTGGACACCAAAAATGGCGGCATTCGCTTCGAGCAGGTCTTTTCTCTCCATGCCTGGACCTCGGGGCCGCGCACCCACCAGCAGGGCGTAGTCGCAGTCCCGGAAAGCGACCTCTGGTTCATCGGTACAAATAACTTCACTCAAGAGCGGAAACGCGCAGTCATCCAACTCCATCTTGACGCCGTTGAGGGCTTCCATAGCGGGCGTGATGTCTAGCAATTGCAGGATGACGGGTTGGTCCTGGCCCAGCATGGATCCGGAGGCGATCCGAAAAAGAAGCGCGTATCCAATTTGCCCGGCTGCGCCGGTGACCGTGACACGGACAGGTGATTTCATCGACTGTTTCCCCGAGAGTTGGATGGATGTAATGAACGCGGAGCGGATTGTCCTTGCAGGGACTATAAAAGACAAGGGTCGGTGCCGAACACCTCAGTATGCCGCGCCAAAGTCCGGATAAAGCGAGGAAAAGCCGAATAAGGTTGCGCCTTGGACGAACACAGGCTTTTGCGTGTCGACTCGGTGTCTCCTATTATCGCTGGCAGCAAATTAAAGCGGGGTGAGCAGCGGCGGTGCCAGAGACACAGGAAGACAAATCGATTCGGGTCGATCCGCGCAAGGATCGGCTTGAGTTCAATAAGCTAAGGAAGCGGTTGCGGCGTCAGGTGGGTAAGGCCATCGCTGACTTTGAGTTGATTGAGCCTGGTGATCGCGTAATGGTGTGTATCTCTGGCGGGAAGGATTCCTACGCCATGCTCGATATTTTGATGGCGCTGCGTGAGAGCGCACCCATTGATTTTGAGATTGTCGCGGTTACCCTCGATCAAAAGCAGCCCGGGTATCCTGAGGAGGTGCTACCGCGTTATCTAGAGACGTTGAAGATCCCCTTTTACATTCTAGAGCGCGATACCTACAGCGTCGTGCGGTCAGTTATACCCGAGGGTAAAACCACCTGCGGGCTTTGTTCGCGCTTGCGGCGAGGGACACTCTACGGTTTTGCTGATCAAATCGGCGCTAGCAAGATTGCTTTGGGTCACCATCGTGACGACATCGTCGAAACACTTTTTCTCAATCTTTTTTTCGGCGGGAAGCTCAAGGCAATGCCCCCTAAACTCAGGAGCGATGACGGCAAGCACGTCGTGATCCGGCCCCTGGCCTATTGCAAGGAGCCGGACCTTCAGCGCTATGCCGAAGCAATGGCGTTCCCCATCATTCCTTGCAACCTCTGTGGGACTCAGGAAAACCTGCAGCGTCAGGAAATAAAGAAAATGCTGCGGGAGTGGGAGCGAACCTATCCCGGTCGTACCGAGACCATATTTCGCGCGCTCGGGAATGTTGCCCCCTCGCATTTGATGGACCGGACATTGTTTGATTTCGAGGGGCTTTCGGTAGAGGTGGATGCCAGTTTGGGACTCCCGGATATTCGTGTCGTGAATCTGTGATGAGCTTACTGGTGGCAACAGACGTTGCTATTGAAAGAGGCGATCGCGCACTGCTCCGTGATATTTCCCTGCGGGTCGAAGCGGGGGAGTTGTGGCAGCTTATCGGACCCAATGGTGTAGGTAAGAGTAGCTTGATGCGTGCGCTGGCCGGATTGGCGAGGCTGGGGGTGAACGGTGATATCAATCGCAATACCTCGGCGCTGTACATTGGTCACAGCTCTGCGCTTAAGCGCGCTTTGACTCCCATTGATAATCTGCGCAATCACCCCGCTTGCGATGTGCAGGCCGACAATGAACAAATTGCAATGGCCCTGCGCTCTGTGAATCTCGGCGGCTATGAATCAGTGCCTGTTGGTGCGCTGTCGGCAGGGCAGCAGCGACGGGTAGCGTTGGCGAGGCTGCTGCTCAGTGAGGCGAGCTTGTGGTTCCTAGACGAGCCGTTTACCGCATTGGATGTTGCGGGTTGCGAATGGTTAGAGCGTCACATCGCCGGGCATCTGGAGCGGGGTGGGGCGGTGCTATTCACCAGTCACCAGCAAAGCCGGTTTGGTGCGCAACAACGTAATCTCGATCTGGCGGAATATGTCAGTGTCTGATGCCCCGCCTATCTCTCTATTAGAGGCTTTTTTTAGGCAGTTTCTTCGGCACGGCAAGGCGCTGATCGCCAGCCCTGCCGACCTAATGAATCCGCTGCTCTTCTTTTTTATGGTGGTGACATTGTTCCCGATTGGTCTAGGCCCAGACCCCGGGCGGCTGTCACAAATGGCACCCGGAATTTTATGGGTCGTTGCCTTATTGGCCAGTTTGATGGTCAGTGGCAAATTATTCGCTTCTGACTTTGAGGATGGCAGCCTGGAGCAGCTGTGTCTTGCCCCTCATCCACTGGCAATTCTGGCACTTGCAGAGGTCGTAGCGCATTGGTTGGGTACCGGCTTACTGTTAGCGCTAATGTCGCCGTTTTTTGCCGTGTTGGTCGGCCTACCCATGCAGGCGCTGCCGGTATTGGTTGTGAGTTTACTGCTCGGGTCATTGTGTTTGACGCTGATCGGGGCGGTTGGTAGCGCGCTCACCGTGAGCATTCGACGGGGAGGGCTACTACTCTCGCTCATCATCATGCCGTTACACGTGCCGGTTTTGATATTCGGCAGCGCCGCGGTGGTGGAGGCGACACTCGGTGGCAACACCTTGAGTTGGCTGGCGTTACTGGGTGCGCTCGTTTTGCTGTCATTGGCGTTGGCGCCTTTGGCGATCGCCGCGGCTTTGCGAATCTCGCTTGACAATGGCTGAAGCGCATCCACGAATGCCTGTAATCGGCTCGGTGCGGGGATATCGGGTCAACTTCACTGGTTAGGCGCTATACTGCAGTCATGTGGTCCTTCATCCATAAGTTGGGTTCGCCCCCATGGTTTTTCCGCTTCAGCGGGAGGGTTGTCAGGTGGCTGTTGCCCCTGACGCTTGCGCTCCTGGTTGTGGGCGCCGTTTGGGGGTTGTTGGTTGCCCCTGCCGATTTCCGACAGGGCAATTCCTATCGCATTATCTATATCCACGTGCCGTCGGCGGTCGTGGCACTCGCGGGCTATTACGTGATGGCATTGGCCGGCGCGATCAGTTTGATTTGGCGGATCAAAATGGCGGATATTGCGATGAGAGCGGCGGCGCCTGTGGGGGCGGCACTGACGGGGATCGCGCTGATGACCGGTGCCATCTGGGGAAAGCCGACATGGGGGACTTGGTGGGTCTGGGATGCCCGCATTACTTCCATGCTGATTCTGCTTTTTTTGTATTTGGGCGTGGTGGCGTTATTCGAGGCCTACGATAATAAAGTGGCCGCTGCCAGAGCGTGTGCGGTGTTGAGCCTGGTGGGCACGGTCAATATTCCAATCATCTATAAATCAGTCGACTGGTGGTACTCCCTTCATCAACCCGCATCCATCAAATTTACCGGTGAATCGGCGATCGACGCGAGCATGCTTTACCCGTTGCTCCTGATGATCACAGCGTTCTATGGGTTGTTCACCGCGGCGGTGCTGATGAATATGCGCTCCGACTTGATATGGCATCACCGAGAGGCTTCTTGGGTAAGGCAGTGGGCGGGATTTAAATAATGCACTTTGACTCCATCGCAGCGGCCATGCACATGGATGGCCACGGTATCTACGTATGGTCGGCCTATGCCATCACCTTAGTGTTGCTGGTCTGGTTGCTGTGGGCGCCGTCTCAACAATTGCGGGAGCGCAAGCGCTGGATTACCGCCGAGGCGCATCGGCGCGCTGCGTCGGGCAATGTCGGACTCGAGTCGGTGCCCGAGAGCAAACTGACCGTGGCCGCAGAGGCAGAGCCCATGGAGAGCAGTAGCTGATGCATCCCCTCCGCAAGCAGAGGTTGTACTGGGTGAGTTTGATTGTTGTGCTTTCCAGCGCGGCGATTGGGCTGGTTGTATTTGCGCTCCGAGACAACATCAATTTGTTTTATCCGCCGTCCGAAGTCGTGGCGGGTAAAGCGCCCTCTGACCGCAACATACGTCTGGGCGGCATGGTGGTAGAGGGCAGTATTGCGCGCAGTGCAACGAGTCTGGCGACTGAATTTGCAGTCACCGACTATGAGGCGTCTGTTTTGGTGCGTTATACAGGGATTCTTCCCGATCTTTTTGCCGAGGGCCAAGGGGTCGTTGCAGAGGGTCGACTCGATGAGTCAGGGGTGCTGCTCGCCACGCAGGTATTGGCGAAGCACGACGAGAATTACATGCCGCCTGAAGTTGCAGCCGCGCTTGAAGGCAAGGGGGGCGCTCCTGGCGCTCTGGTGCGGCCGTGATTCCAGAGCTTGGGCACCTTTCTTTAATCATTGCCTTTGTGTTGGCTGTTGGCCTGACGGTCGTTCCCTTTTGGGGCACCGTTAGAGGCAGCGCCGCCGCCATGAATCTCGCACCATCGCTTTCGATAGGTATTCTGGTTTTTACGGCAACGGCATTTGGGTTGCTTGCCGTCAGTTTTTTGCAGGACGATTTTTCGGTCGCGGTTGTGGCGGCGAACTCAAACAGCTTGCTCCCTCCTATCTTTAAATTCTCGGCGTTATGGGGAAATCACGAGGGCTCTCTATTGCTCTGGGTCCTGATTTTGTCCTCCTGGATGACCGCAGTTGCGTTCTTGAGTCGGGGCTTACCCCTGGTGATGATCGCTCGTGTACTGAGTGTTATGGGGTTAATTGCGGTTGGCTTTTTGGCTTTCTCGTTGCTGACTTCTAACCCGTTTGAGCGGTTGTTGCCCAACACGCCGCTTGATGGCAGTGATCTTAACCCTCTGCTTCAGGATCCTGGGCTGATCATTCACCCCCCGCTGCTTTACATGGGGTACGTCGGTTTGTCGGTGCCCTTCGCCTTCGCAATTGCAGCGCTCATTGGCGGGCGGCTGGATGCTTCCTGGGCCCGTTGGTCGAGGCCATGGACCAATGTTGCGTGGGGGTTTCTCACCCTTGGGATCATGTTGGGCAGTTGGTGGGCCTACTACGAGTTGGGATGGGGCGGCTGGTGGTTCTGGGATCCTGTCGAGAATGCGTCTTTCATGCCCTGGTTGATGGGCACCGCGCTGGTCCACAGTCTGGCGGTAACGGAAAAGCGTGGGGTTTTCCGGTCATGGACCGTTTTGCTGGCTATATTTGCCTTCTCTCTGTCACTGCTGGGCACTTTTCTCGTTCGATCGGGTGTCCTGACCAGCGTTCATGCTTTTGCCGCTGATCCCGAGCGGGGCTTGTTTATCCTTGTGTTCCTGGCGTTGGTTGTCGGCGGTTCGCTATTGCTCTACGCCCTGAGGGCGCCAGCAGTCGCCAGTCGCGTAGCCTACGAGGTGGTGTCCAGAGAATCGCTGCTGATGGTCAATAATTTGATCTTTACGGTGGCGGCGACGATTGTCCTTCTAGGCACCTTGTTCCCACTCGTGATGGATGCCCTGTCCCTAGGCAAATATTCTGTGGGCCCTCCCTATTTCAATGCGGTATTCGTTCCGTTGATGGCATTGTTGATGCCCTTCATGACTTTTGGTCCGTTGGCGCGATGGCGGCAGGATTCGCCTCGACGTTGGTTACATGAATTGTTGGTTCCGGCGGTGGCGGTGGCAGTGCTTGCGCCACTCCTCTCAGTGCTACTTTTCGATTTTAATCTTTGGGTAGCGCTGGCTTTCTTGCTGTCGGGCTGGGTGACACTGGGTGTACTCAAAGAGGCCTGGCATCGGCTCACCGTGGGTGCGCCCGGGTCTTTGCAATGGCGCAGGCTTTCGCCGAGCTTTCTCGGTATGGCCCTTGCCCACATGGGTTTTGCCGCTGTGGTGCTGGGAGCGGTGGTTGTGTCCCAGCATTCAGAGGAGCAGGACCTGCGCATGGCACCAGGGGACAGTGCCGAACTGGGTGGCTATCGTTTTGAGATGACACGCATCAGCCAGCAGCCGGGTCCGAACTATGTGGCGGATCAGGCAGCTTTCCTGGTCACCCGCGGCGGGGAGCGCATTGCCACACTGACGCCGGAAAAGCGGCGTTACTTGGCCAGCAATCAAGTGATGACGGAGGCGGCGATTGATGCCGGTTTACTCCGCGATCTTTATATCGCCTTGGGTGAGCCCATTGGAGAGCAGGCGTGGGCTGTTCGATTACAGTTTAAGCCGATGGTGCGCTGGCTTTGGATAGGTGCTTTCTTCATTGGGATTGGTGCGCTTGTTACCGTGTTGGACCGCCGTTATCGATCGCAGACCGTCAGCGGGGAAGTGGCTGGCTCAGTGAAGGGGCAGGGTCTCGGATTTGCAAGCTAGGCGCTTCATTCCGCTGCTCGGATTCGCACTACTGTCGCTGCTATTGTTCAGGGGCCTGTCCTTGGACCCTACTGCCCTGCCTGCCGCCAGATTGGGGCAGGCGTTCCCTGAATTCGCCAAACCGGAATTACGCTCAGGTGAATCAATTGGCGTAATAGATCTGAAAACACGTCCGGCGCTTGTTAATGTGTGGGCCACCTGGTGTTACTCCTGCCGAATCGAGCACCCGTATTTGCTCGAGTTAGCGGGAGCCGGTGTGCCCATTTACGGGCTTAACTATAAAGATGACGAGGCGAAAGCCCGCGCCTGGTTGGCGCAGCTGGGTGATCCTTACCAGTTAAATATTGTCGATGTAGAGGGCACCGTAGGATTGGATCTGGGTGTCTATGGCGCGCCGGAGACCTACGTGATCGACGGGGACGGCACCATCGTTCATCGGCATGTGGGTATTCTTGATAAAAGCACTTTTCATGCTGATTTTCTCACCTGGTTTCCGTCTTTCGGCGCGCCAGAAGCCTCGCTGACAACACGCGGTTCGGTCGCTAAGTGAAAGCGAGTCGCGGCGCACGAATGAGGGATGGTTTTTGGGGGCTGGCGCTGGTCTTATGCGCGTCCGCCATGGCGATGAAGGTGCACGCGGTCATCGAAACCTATGAGTTTACTTCGCCCGCATTGGAGCAACGCTACCACCAGCTAAGTCAAGAGTTGCGGTGTCCGAAATGCCAAAATCAAAACATTGCTGACTCCAACGCGCCGATCGCTCGGGATCTGCGCGTTGTATTGGTAGAGCAATTAGAAGCAGGTCAGTCGGACGAGGAGATATTGGCGTTTATGGTGGCGCGCTATGGAGAGTTCGTGCGTTACCGGCCTACGGTTGACCGCAACACGGCGCTCCTGTGGTGGGCCCCCGGGTTGCTCGTGGGCGCCGGGTTTGTTGCGCTGGCCCTACATTTTATCGGTCGCCGACGTATGCCGGCGCCGGCATTAAGTGATTCAGAGGCCGCCCAAATCAAAGCGCTAATGGCAGAAAAAGATCCATGACGTTTTATTTCGCAGTTTCTGCAGCGCTACTCCTGGGAGCGGCGACGTTTTTTGTTACTGCGCTACCCAGACGGTGGCGACGACAGGTGACCGCCGAGACCAATGCCGATTGGCTGCGATTAAGGCAGCGCGAATTGGCGGATAGCGCGCCCGAGCTGCGGGAGGAGGCGGCCCTCAGGATCATTGAGGACGGCCCCGCGCCTGACGCGCCGCGGGATGCTCTTGCGATGCGCTATACCACCGGGCGTCAGGTGACGGCTGTGCTGGTAATGGTCGTTTTGGTGGTCGGTCTCTATCTCTGGTTGGGTAACTTTGAGGACGTTGAAATTGCTGCGGCGCTTGAGGGATTGGAGCAAGCCAGTCCTGAAGATATTCCCGTATTGATTCAACGAATTCGGCGCCGGGCGGAGCAGCGGCCCGATAATGCCGATTATTCGCTGCTGTTGGGTGAGTACTATTTGTCTGCTAATGAGCCCCTCAACGCCTTGATTTATTTTGAGCGACTCATTGCAGCAGGTGCAGTCTCACCGGATATTCTTGGCAAGGCGGCGCAGGCCGAGTTTTTGTCGGCTGATCGGCGCTTGAGCGAGCGTGCGCGATCCCGAGCCGAGCAGGCGCTGGCCATTGATCCCATGGCCGCAACCGCTTTGGCGACGCTGGGGATGGCGGCCTTTGAGGCAGCCGATTTTGCTGCGGCGATCCGGTACTGGGAGGCTCTGAGATCGCTGGAGGCCGAGGGCTCGCCCGGCCATCAGATGTTGGGGCAAGTGATCGAGCGAGCGCGAGGCGAGCTAGATGAGGGCGCTCCATCGCCTGAAATTGCGGGTGCCATGAGGGTCACTGTGGCGCTGCCCGACGCTTTTCAAGCCCCCGCAGTAGCGACGGTGTACGTTTTCGCCCGCCCCGAGCAACAACAAAGCGGCATGCCAATCGCCGTGGTTCGGCGAGAGATAACGGAGTGGCCACTGACCATTACGCTTGATGACCAGCATTCCATGGCGGGCCAGAAACTTTCAGGCTTCAATGCTGTCTCTATCGAGGTGCAGATTTCCAAAAATGGTCAACCCGGCAGAGATAACAGTCTCGCCTGGGGTGTGTTAAGTAGCGTCCCCGTCGGCTCCCTCGACCCGGTGATAGTGGTGCCAGAGGTGGTTGATCTTCGCTAATTAGCAATCAAACATAGTGTTGTTGAGGCGAAGCGGATACACTACATCTTGTGTTTTAGCGTTTTCTGGTATCGCTGTGCGATTCCGGTGAACTTTACGGTTATGCGGATATCGTAATGCGCCTTAAATCCATCAAGCTGGCGGGTTTCAAGTCTTTTGTAGACCCGACAACAGTGCAATTCCCCGGCAATATCTGTGCTGTGGTAGGCCCCAACGGCTGTGGCAAGTCAAATATCATTGATGCGGTGCGTTGGGTCATGGGCGAGAGCTCTGCCAAGACGCTCCGGGGCGAGTCCATGACGGACGTGATTTTCAATGGCACGACCAGTCGTCAGCCGGTCAGTCAGGCGTCTATCGAGCTTGTGTTCGACAACGCGCAGGGCAAAGTGGCCGGCGAGTTTGCAGCCTACAGCGAGATATCGGTCCGGCGTGTTGTCACTCGCGAGGCGCAATCTGAATATTATTTGAATGGCGCAAAGTGTCGTCGCCGCGATATCACGGACCTTTTTCTCGGCACCGGTCTGGGCCCCCGAAGTTACGCCATCATTGAGCAGGGCGTTGTGTCGCGACTGATCGAATCGAAGCCAGAAGAATTGAGAGTATTCATCGAAGAGGCGGCCGGAATCTCCAAATACAAAGAGCGACGGCGCGAAACCGAGAGCCGTATGCGCCGGACCACTGAAAACCTTGAGCGGTTGACCGACCTTCGTGACGAGCTACAGCGGAATCTTGCGCACCTAGAGAGGCAAGCAAGGGCCGCAGAGAGATATGCCGATCTCAAAGCTGAGGAGCGGGTGGTCCAAAGTGAGCTTTACGCCATCCAGTGGCGCGATCTCAACGCGAATAGGAGTGAGGTGACGGGTCAACTCGGCGCTCTGGAGATCAAACGGGAAGCGGGAAAAGCCGACGTTGCTCACACCCTGGCCGGTGTAGAGGCGGCCCGTTCAGAGCAGGTTGTGGTTGCGGACGCGCTGAGTCAGGCGCAAGAGAGCTTTTACACCGTGGGGGGAGAGGTTACTCGTATTGAACAAGCCCTGCGCTTTGCGCAGGAGCGGCGGGGTGAGTTAAAGCGGGATCTGGAGCAGACGCGAACCTCTCTAGAGCAAACTCGGCAACATATTGAGGGGGACCAAAACCAACTGCAGGCGTGGGAGGCTGAGTTGAGCCGGTTGGAGCCGGCCTTGGCAGTGCAGAGAGCGGATGCCACCGACGCAGCCCGGTTGTTGTCAGAGGCAGACCGGGCGGTTGAGCAGTGGTCACAAACCTGGGACAGCTTTAACGAGGCTGCTCAGGTGCCGAGTAAGACTGCGGAGGTGCAGCAGAGCCGAATTACCTATTTGGAGCAGGTGCTAACCAAGCTGCAAGAACGCAGGCAACAGTTGCAGGAAGAGCAGGGGGCGTTGGATACGTCCGTAGACGTCAGCGCCACCTCATTTGCCAAAGAAATCGAGCAGGCCGACCGAAATATCGCGGAGCTCGAGGCACAGATTGCAGACATCCAGCAGCAACTCTCTGAGTCCCAGACAGCGATAGAGCGGGCTCGAGTCGAGCAGGATAACGTGCGCGCCGTGATTCAGGAGAGTCGTGGGCACATCGCGTCGCTGACCGCGTTGCAGCAGGCGGCACCTGATGAAGGAGAACGGATTGCACTTGATGAATGGATTCGCTCGTCTGCACTGTCTTCGCCCGGGGGCGTCTACACCGCACTCGAGGTTGAGCCCGGTTGGGATTCGGCGGTGGAGCAGGTGCTGGCGGAGACACTCTCTGGTCAACTGATAGCGGATACTGACGTCAATCATCTGTCCAATATTGAGGGAGTCCCAGCAGGGGCATTGCTGCTGAGTACTGAAGGGGATGCTGCCGGACAAGTGGCTGGGACGTTGGCCAATTATGTCAAGGGGCCGCCCATCGTCATGCAATGGCTCTCGCGCGTAAAAACGGCCGCTGATCTGGCCGAAGCGCGAGCCTTACTCCCGCAACTGCAGCACTTCGAGTCGGTAGTCACACGAGACGGGCATTGGTTGGGTCAGGGATGGCATCGACGGCACTCTGACGCGGATCCCGCCGCGGGGGTGATAGCAAGGCAAGCCCAATTGGATGCGCTTAACGACCAGCTAGCGCAAAGCCGCGCTGAGGCAGATCGTGTGGAGGGAGATATCAGTAGCCTGCTGGCGCAGCGCTCCGAACTGGAAAAATCTATGGCGCGAGCGCAACAAGCATTGCAGGCGAGGGTCAGTGAGCGAGCGGAGTGGATGGCGGATCAAAGAGCTGCGGCCACCAAGCAGGAGCAGCAGGCCCAACGCTTCAGGCAGTTGGAGGAGGATATCGCCGAAAGTCAGCGCCAGTATGAGCAGGAACAAGCGCATCTTGCAGATGCGCGCACGCAACTCT
>Ga0181567_10001199_pt1 | contig 19673 bp, 15 predicted proteins | sample 101ome_14_FD_133761 | JGI IMG/M metagenome (GOLD analysis project Ga0181567, IMG submission 133761) | Coastal salt marsh microbial communities from the Groves Creek Marsh, Skidaway Island, Georgia - 101403AT metaG (megahit assembly) | ecosystem: Environmental > Aquatic > Marine > Intertidal...
GGTTGTTCTCCAGATAGATCTACAATGGTGCTTTCAACCCCTACCTGACATGGGCCGCCATCGACAATACCATCTACCTTATGACCCAACTGATCTGCCACATGCTCGGCAGTGGTCGGAGAAGTATAACCAAAGGGGTTTGCGCTAGGGGCTGCAATGAATAATCCACTTTTATTCAGGACATCCAGCATCACCGGATGACCAGGAATTCTAACTGCAACTGTGGGATGGCCAGAAGTCACCAAATCCGGGATGATGGATTTTTTTTTCAAAACTACAGTTAAAGGACCCGGAGAAAATGCAAGCAATAATGCTTCTGCCCGTTCATCCAATTCTGAGATCTCCTTTACTGCATCAATACTGGGCACATGGACGATCAATGGATCAAAAGCAGGCCTGTTTTTAGCCTCGAAAATTTTAGCTACAGCGCTTTCATCAGTTGCATCTGCACCCAGACCATAAACTGTTTCTGTGGGAAGCGCAACGATTCCCCCAGACAAAAGCAAATCAACTGCCTGCGAAACAGAACAAAAATTAGCCATCTAGGGGATTCTTAAGTATTTGTGTGTTTGTAGACTAATCTTCCACTTTGGATTAGCTAAAATGTAATCAACAAGCATTGGCATGACCTCTTCTCGCTTGCTCCATTCTGGTTGCAAATACAGAACGCAATCCTGACCGACCAAATCAGCATGTTCTTGAGCCCACTTTAAATCATGCTTATTGTAAACAATGACTTTGAGCTCATGAGCAGCGGAATAATATTCAGGTTTAACACGAGCAGTCTTCTTTGGACTTAGTGTAATCCAGTCCCAATTCCCGGTTAAAGGATAAGCGCCTGAAGTCTCTACATGAACGGTTATACCTTCCGACTGTAACGCGCTTACTAATGGGTTCATGTTCCAAGTCAGTGGCTCGCCACCGGTGATAACGACTGTATCGCTATATTTTTTCGCCTCTAAGACAATGTTTTCAATGGGTGTTGGCGGATGACTATCTGGGTTCCAACTTTCCTTCACATCGCACCAATGACAACCGACATCACAACCACCTATTCTGATGAAATATGCAGCTTTTCCAGTATGTGCACCTTCCCCTTGAATCGTGTAGAATTGCTCCATCAATGGAACCACTAATCCACTCCTAACATCGGATTGCGCAAAGGATTTTGAACTTGTAATGTCCTTCATTTTAGGTTTTATTTACCCAATTCTGTGACCTTCATTGTATTCATCATCAAGGCAGCTCGCGTCATCGGACCAACACCTCCAGGTACTGGAGTAATGAAACTACATTTAGGAGCAACGTTTTCGTAATCCACATCACCTAAAAGTCTAAAACCTGATTTTTTCGAAGCATCGTCAACGCGTGTAATTCCTACATCTATGACACAAGCGCCTTCCTTTACCATATCCGCAGTTACGAAACCTGGTCGACCTAATGCGGCAACAATGATATCTGCATTGCGACATATTTCCTCGAGATTCTTAGTGCGACTGTGGCATAATGTAACCGTACAGTTGCCAGGATAGTTGTGCTGACTCAACAGGATTGACATTGGTGAACCAACGATATGAGAACGACCGATAACTACACAATCTTTACCTTCAGTGGGCACCTCATAGCGACGAAGAATCTCAACAATACCCATAGGAGTAGCCGGGATGTAGGTGGGTAAACCTAAGGTCATTCTACCAACATTTTGTGGATGGAAGCCATCCACGTCTTTCTTCGGATCTACCGCCATGAGAACAGCGGTCTCGTCGATATGCTTAGGTAATGGTAGTTGGACGATGTATCCATCGATATCCTCATCGTTATTGAGCTTATTGATGGCTTTTAAAAGTTCCTCTTGCGTTGTTTCTGTAGGCAGTTTTATCAGCGTAGAACCAAAACCAACTTCTTCGCAATCACGAACCTTCGCGTTTACATAAGTTCTAGAGGCTCCATCTTCTCCAACCAAAATAGCTGCAAGATGAGGCACCTTGCCACCATTTGCCTTAAGTTCTTTTACCTGCTCCGCGAGCTCTGCGCGGATTTTAGCCGATGTGGCTTTTCCGTCTAATACTACCATAGCTTTCCTTTAACGCATTCCGCGCATCATATTCATCATTCCTCTTTTACCACCACCACTCTGCATCATCTTCATCATTTTTCGCATATCTGTGAATTGCTTGAGCAATTGATTAACATCCTGAACGGTGCGTCCGGATCCTAAGGCAACGCGTTTACGACGAGAGCCATTGAGAATATCAGGGTTCTGTCGCTCTTCTAGCGTCATAGAATTAATCATTGCCTCAATATGCTTGAATGCATCATCATCTATGTCGATATTCTTCATGGCTTTACCCATTCCTGGAATCATGCCTAAGAGATCTTTCATGTTGCCCATCTTCTTGATTTGTTGGATTTGCTCCATGAAGTCGTCAAAACCAAAGGCATCTGTCGCAATCTTTTTACTCAGCTTGCGTGCGTTCTCCTCATCAAACTGCTCTTGAGCCTTTTCAACCAAGGAAACCACATCTCCCATTCCGAGGATTCGATCCGCCATACGGTCTGGATGGAATACATCAAGAGCATCCATCTTCTCGCCCATACCTACAAACTTGATAGGTTTGTTGACCACAGACTTAATGGTTAATGCCGCACCACCGCGCGTATCACCATCAAGTTTTGTGAGGATAACACCATCAAAGTCAAGGACATCATTGAATGCTTTGGCAGTATTAACAGCATCTTGACCGGTCATCGAGTCGACTACAAATAATGTTTCAGAAGGCGTAATGGCTTTATGAATGTTTCCAATCTCCTTCATCATAGCTTCATCTACAGCGAGGCGACCCGCGGTATCCACAATGACCACATTGAATCCGTTGCTTTTCGCGTGAGTCAATGCATTGGTAGCAATAGCCACTGGATCATTATTACCCTCTTCAGAGTAGACTTCAATACCTAGTTGCTCACCTAATACTCGCAGCTGGTTAATGGCCGCAGGACGGTAAACATCACAGGCAACCAACAATGGCTTCTTGGTTTTCTTACGCTTGAGGTAATTGGCCAATTTTGCACTATGTGTTGTTTTACCCGATCCTTGAAGACCAGCCATTAAAATAACTGCAGGTGAACCATTTAGGTCTATCCCTTCGGCTTGGCCTCCCATAAGTTCAGCCATTTCATCACGTACGATTTTGACCATTAATTGGCCAGGCTTAACCGCATTGATTACTCCTTCACCTATGGCTTTGTCTTTAACCTTGTTGGTAAAACTCTTGGCGATTTTGAAGCTGACATCCGCCTCTACTAAAGCTCTGCGAATTTGCTTCACACTATCAGCAATGTTGAGTTCGGTAATCTTATGATTCCCTTTTAGTGCACTGAAGGCACCTTCTAAACGTTCACTTAAATTTTCAAACATGCCTTATACGTTTGGAATATTTTCTAATGTTCTCAAGAAGAAATCCCAGCTCTTCTGAACGGAACTTATTTGACATTTTTCATCAGGACTGTGAGCCCCACGAATGTTAGGGCCAAACGAGATCAACTCCATTTCAGGATAATTGGTACCTAGAATACCACACTCGAGTCCTGCATGGCAAGCAGCAACCTTAGGCTGCTCGTTGAACATTTCGACATAGAGGTCGCGCATCATCGTCAATATGGCACTTTTGGGATTTGGGGTCCATCCGGGATAATTACCGCTGAGACTAACTTGAGCGCCCATGCTTTCGAATGTACGGGTAATTGCTCTCGCGAGATCGTGTTTCTCTGATTCTACAGCACTTCTCGTCAAACACATTACAGTAAGCTTTCCTGACTCCAATACTACACGAGCCAAATTATTCGAAGTTTGAACCAAACCAGCGATATCCGGTGACATTCGGTAAATACCATTAGGACACGCATATACTGCACTGATAAACTTTTCTTTGAATTCATCCACCACCACAGATTCAGGTAATGCAACCTGCTCTACTGTAATAACAAGATCAGGGTCTGTGCTTTGATGCTCTGCCGTAAAGGTTTGACTTAATTCCTCAATCTTCGCTTTAACAGATTCCAAATCGTTATTAGGTACGACAACAGTGGCAACGCTTTCTCTTGGAATAGCATTCCTTAAACCGCCCCCATTTAAATTGCTTAAGTGTATTGTAGAACCAAGTGAATCAAACAATCGGTTCATCAACTTATTCGCATTACCCAACCCTTTGTGAATATCCATTCCACTATGACCGCCTGAAAGGCCTTTAACACTTATTTCTAGTGCCACACAATCTCCTGCAACTGGTTCCATGGGAACTTCGCATTCTGCGGTTACATCAATACCTCCAGCACAACCGATGGTTAACTCATCATCGTCCTCGGTATCAATATTCAGTAGAATTTTACCATCGAGCATCCCTCCTTTTAATTCGAGCGCTCCGGTCATACCCGTTTCTTCGTCAATGGTGAATAATGCGTCTATCTGTGGATGTGGTATGTCTGTTGAAGATAGCATTGCCATGATAAACGCGACTCCTATACCATTATCTGCACCAAGCGTGGTTCCTTCTGCTTTTACCCAATCGCCATCCACGTACATTTTTATCCCTTCAGAATCAAAATCGAAATTCGTCGCATTGTTTTTTTGATGCACCATGTCTAGGTGGGCTTGTAGAACCACTGGTGTGCGACCTTCCATCCCTGTTGTTGCGGGTTTTCTGATAAAAACATTACCGATGTGGTCGACTTCCGTTGGAAGGCCTAGGCTCTTTCCGAAATCAACCATGAACTGGATTACGCGCTCTTCCTTTTTGGAAGGTCTAGGTACGGCATTAAGATCCGCAAAATGATTCCAAACGCTCTTAGGGCTTAATTCTCGAATGGACTGACTCATAACTTTTACATTCTATTAGGTACCCGGATGCCCAGGCAATTCATTGAAGAGGCAATTACCTCTCCTACTTTTTTACTCAATAACAATCGGAACGCTATTCGTTCATCCGATTCCGCATTTAAAATGCTATTGTTTTGGTAGAAACCATTGTATTTCTTCACCAAATCATAGGTATAGTTTGCTAATACTGCCGGACTTAATGCTTCGGCCGCTTGAGCAACCGTGGATGGGTAAGCTAAGATTGCCTTCATCAGGGTCAGTTCCTCGCTGTTAGTCGCCAAGGTGTTCCAATCAAAGCTCAATCCCTCTGGCCCCTTACGTTGCAAGCTTTGAATTCTTGCATACGTATACTGAATGAACGGCCCCGTATTTCCGGTAAAATCAATGCTTTCGGCAGGATTAAAAAGCATACGCTTCTTAGGATCTACTTTGAGAATGAAGTATTTCAATGCACCCAACCCGAGTGTATGGAAAAGAGCTTGTTGTTCTGCTTGATCCATTCCTTCAATCTTCCCAAGTTCTTTTGAAATTGCTCCAGCATCTGCAACCATTGAGTCAATGAGGTCGTCAGCATCTACAACCGTGCCCTCGCGACTCTTCATTTTTCCTGATGGCAAATCAACCATACCGTAGCTCAAATGGTGCAAGCTATTTGCCCATTCATAACCTAATTTCTTGAGAATTATGAATAATACTTTAAAGTGGTAATCCTGCTCGTTACCGACGACATACGTCATTCCTTTGGCCTCAAAATCCTTGAAACGTTGAATAGCTGTTCCAATATCTTGGGTCATATAAACGGAGGTGCCATCCTTTCTAAGCACCAGCTTATGGTCGAGTCCCTCTCCTTCAAGGTCTATCCAAACGGATCCGTCCTCTTTCTGGTAAAAGATACCTTGTTCAAGACCTTTGAGCACATCATCTTTACCTAGAACGTATGTTTGGCTTTCGTAATAATTCTTATCGAAGCTTACGCCAAGTTTTTCGTAGGTAGTATTAAAACCATCGTAAACCCAACCATTCATTGTTTCCCAAAGTGATATTGTCGCTGGATCGCCTTGCTCCCACTTTAGTAACATTTCCTGAGCCTTAAGAAGCGAAGGCGCTTGCTTTTTCGCTTGGTCCTCGTCCATGCCACCATCCATCAAAGACTTGATTTCAGCCTTGTAGACTTGGTCAAACTTCACATAGTACTTTCCTACAAGGTGATCGCCCTTCATGCCAGTACTCTCTGGTGTTTCACCATTACCATGCTCCTGCCATGCCAACATGGATTTACAAATATGTATACCTCTGTCATTGATGATTTGCACCTTTATTACATCTACACCGTTAGTTTCTAGGATTGTAGCAACGCTGCTACCGAGAAGGTTATTACGAATGTGACCTAGGTGAAGAGGCTTATTTGTATTCGGCGAACTATACTCAACGATATACTTCCCTTTTGAACCTGCAGCGGGTAAACCAAGGTTGTTAGATTCACAAAACGCTTTGAACTCATCTGTGAAGACATTTTGGTCCATGACCATGTTGAGGAAGCCTTTCACAACATTGAATTCCTTTATTGCTCCTCGATCTTTCAAATCCTGACCAATTGTACTTGCAACTTCCTCGGGCTTGCCCTTCGCTGCACGCAAAAAAGGGAATACTACAAGTGTGTGGTCGCCATCAAACTCTTTGCGAGTCTCTTGGAGCTCTACGGCTACTTCAAGGTCGTAGCGTTCTTTCAGTACTTGAGAAATGTGTTGTTCTAAAGTCATTCGTTATTCTTTGGCAAATAAATCTCGGCTAGCATACAGCGTGCGCTTCCCCCACCTAGGGTTTCAATGGTAGGTAAATCCGAATAAATAATTTGATGATCTCTTTGTATTCTTTCCTTCTGAGCCTCGGTCAAGGAACGGAAGGCACTTCCACTCATCACCAAGTGTAAAACATTCTCGGCCCCTTTAACGAGCAGCATGTTTCCTGCAAACTGAACTTTCTGGTCTTCCGAAATTTCTAAGACTTCCTTACCACTTCCATGAATTGCGTCAACAACTGCTGCACGTTCTTCTAAATCGTGAATGGTGTCCAAGCAAATTAAAACATAGGTATTGGTAACGCACATCATCACGTTGGTATGATAGATGGGCTGAGGTCCGTCTGGTGTTTGTTGAAAGGATTTGAACACGACCGGGGTATAGCCAATTTCTTCACAAAGGATTTTAAAAAGGCCAGATTCTGCACGCTGACTCTCTGCGAGGTAGGCGATGCGAGAATCATGATCAAAAACAATTGACCCTGTACCTTCTAAATACGTTCCCTCAGCTTCAGCGGCACTGATGTCGTGAATCACATTGAAATCAAACCCCCAACTTTTAAGGTGCTCAAAAATATCAGAGCGACGCTCCAGTCGTCTATTTTCAGCTTTCATCGGATAAAGAACAACTGTTCCATCCTCATGCATGCTGATCCAATTATTAGGAAATATACTATCTGGTGTATGCGGTGTTTCAGTATCCTCAAGCACATGCACGTTGACTCCGACTGCACGCAACTTTTCTACGAAAGCATCAAATTCAGCGCGAGCCGCAATCTGATCTTCAGCACCTTTGGAGGCCTGCTGGTTTTGATAAAAGTTATCTACCGCAGTTTGGGCGTTCATTCCAAACCTGATCGGGCGTACCATTAATATGTCGTTGCTCGCATTTTTAGTCATGACTTCTCTTTATTGGCATGGTGCTGCATCTGAGTAAACCTCCCATTTTAACTATTTCATCGTAGGCGATGGTATGAACTGTAAATCCACGCTTCTCTAACCAAAGTGATAGTCGCTTGGCTTTTAACGGAATTATGATTTCATTAGGGCCTACGCTGAATACATTGGTCGTCAAATCATAAGCCTCGTCCTCATCACAGTAAAAAATGTTGGATGTTCCGAAATGATTCTCGAGCCACTTAACATCAGCAGCATTTTTGAATAAATGTGGGGCTAATATTGCACCACCCCCGATAGGCTGAAAAGCGCAATCTAAATGCAATGAACCAGATCTAGGATCAATATCATTTTTCAGTAATTCGAAGGCCTTAAATTCCTTAGCGGGAAATTCATCCATCAAATACTCATAACCTGCATAGTTCGTACGAGCTGTCTTGTAAGAATTGAAGTCGTCTTCATTGCTGACCCCTACAAAGATGTGGTCATTGTGCACCAAAACATCGCCACCTTCCGCATGACAACCCGACGGCATCATGATGATATTCGCTGAAGGTATTCTCGCCTCAACAGCTCCCATTGCATCGCGTTCCTGGGACCTGTCCTCGATAATATTTGGAATGATGTATTGATCTTCGATAACAAAGCCGATATCACGCGCAAATACTTGGTTAAGACTAATAATAACCTCCGGACGCATTACTTCGACTCCTAAACCCTCTAATACTTCGATCAATCCTTTCATTTGTGCCTTGCACGCTTCTTCGTTGGGATAGCTCCCAAGCTGGACGGTTTCGTAACTGCGTGCATCATAACACTCCTCTAGTGTTGGAACGCCCCCCATACGGCGAGCAACTCCGACGACCACACTACGCAACCTTCCGTATTCGTTATGAATTTCCGGTTGGATCTGCATGTAATTGGGTTTAAGCCACAAAAATAGGACTTAAAAGTGTTGATAACGCTATAATCGGCGCCTACTTTACTAATGTTGAGAACATTATTTTTGAATAAAACATCCTGAATCAATATGGCCGCAAAAAGCAAGGCGAAGACACCTAAAAGTCCATCAAAACTTAAAAGCACTCTCCAAGACGTGCTTGCTCAGGTTCGGGAAGTAACTAGCGACCCAACATTTAAAGTTTTCACCTCTGTTTTATCAATCTTTTTTGGGGTCTTTGGTTTGATTTCATCCTTGAGCTTCATTTCAAACTTTGCGCAAGATTATGATTTGATGACCACTCCATTGCGGGAATTATCATCTGCGGATGCCGTGGGAAATGTATTTGGTCTGTTGGGACATCGTCTTGGTTACCTCTTTGTATTGAAAGGTTTTGGTATCGCAGGCATACTCATACCTATTTGGTTCATACTTCTAGGTTTAAAAACGGCCTTTGCCTTAAATCGAATAAAGCCAGGCAAGCTCATCATTCATTTCACTTACTTCATGTTGTTGATCTCCTTGGTGTTGAATTATCCTGCGCCAGAGAATGCGTCAGTTTATGAAGGTCTGTCGGGATACCATGTGTACCACCGTATTGCTTTAATTATGGGGCATCAGGGCCTTGCACTCTTACTCTTTGTTTCGCTCTTGTTGTACACCATTTTAGTTCGAAAACTTGAAACCTTACGTGTCGCTCTGCCCACGAAATCCCCATCTTTAAAATCGGATTCAGAGGAAGAGATTACCGACGAAGACGCTACGGAGATTACATTTGACACGGCTCCAGAAGTAGCGCCCACCATAGAACCTGAACCGGAGATTACTTCTAGCGAGCCGTCAATAGCTACTGAAGATGAGGACATTGAAGAAGAATATGCTGCGATGGATATCGCTCCTCAGGCTGTACCAGTTGTCGAACCCGAAGAAGATGAGATCGATGTGACGGTTGAAGTCCATCAAGAATCTATAGAAGATGACAAAGCCATAAATAAGAAGGTGAAGGATTTTGGAGAATACGACCCTACCCTAGATTTAAGTCGTTTCCAATTACCTAGAATTGACCTACTTGAGCAATACGGGGATGGCCAAATCACCTTTGACAAAGAAGAAATTGAGGCCAACAAAAATAGAATTGTAGATACCCTTCAGAACTACAACATCGAGATTAAAGAAATCAAAGCTACCATAGGCCCGACCGTGACCTTGTATGAGATTGTCCCTGCAGCGGGTATTCGAATTTCGAAAATCAAAAATCTTGAGGACGATATTGCACTAAGTCTTGCTGCGCTTGGCATCCGTATTATCGCACCGATCCCAGGCAAGGGGACCATTGGTATCGAGGTACCGAATGCAAATCCTCAGATGGTAAGCATGCGCCAAGTCATCGCAAGCAAGAAATTCCAAGAAGCAAAAATGGAATTGCCCGTGGCTATGGGGCGAACCATTACCAACGAAAACTTTGTTTTTGACCTGGCTAAAATGCCTCACCTACTCATGGCGGGTGCTACTGGTCAGGGTAAATCTGTAGGTCTGAATGCAATCCTAACTTCGTTGCTTTACAAAAAGCACCCAAGCCAACTGAAATTCGTTTTGGTTGACCCTAAAAAGGTAGAATTAACGCTCTACAACAAAATTGAACGCCATTATCTCGCCATTTTACCCGATTCTGACGAAGCCATCATTACAGATACGACCAAGGTAATCAACACCTTGAACAGCTTGTGTATCGAAATGGATAACCGCTATGAGCTCTTGAAATCGGCTATGGTTCGAAATATCAAGGAGTACAATGCAAAGTTCATTTCTAGAAAACTGAACCCTGAAGAAGGTCATAAATACCTTCCATACATAGTGCTTGTAATAGACGAGTTTGCAGACCTTATTATGACCGCAGGTAAAGAGGTGGAAATGCCAATTGCCCGACTTGCCCAGCTTGCCAGAGCAATCGGTATTCATTTGATTGTAGCCACGCAGCGTCCATCCGTTAACGTAATTACCGGTATTATTAAAGCGAATTTCCCTGCCCGTGCCGCTTTCCGCGTGACTTCGAAGATTGATTCTAGAACCATCTTAGATGCGGGCGGTGCTGACCAATTGATTGGTAAAGGTGATATGCTCTTCTCCCAAGGGTCCGATCTCGTACGCTTACAATGTGCTTTCGTAGATACGCCAGAGGTAGAGGAAATTTGTGATTTCATCGGAAATCAACAGGCCTACCCAACCGCTTATCAGCTACCTGAATACGTGGGTGAAGAAGGTGGTGGCGTTGGAGATATTGATCCATCTGATCGCGATGCATTGTTTGAGGATGCCGCGCGTCTTGTGGTTCAATCCCAGCAGGGATCAACGTCTATGATTCAACGAAAACTTAAACTTGGGTACAATCGCGCAGGTAGAATTGTCGACCAGCTTGAGGCCGCTGGTATCTTAGGTCCTTTCGAAGGTTCTAAGGCGCGTCAAGTTCTTGTACCCGATGAAATGGCTTTGGAACAAAAATTGAATGGAGATGTGTAAATTCGCAGCCATGAGAATATTAGCACTAGTACTACTCCCATTCCTTGCAATGGGCCAATCGCATCAAGAAGCGAAATCTTTATTGAACAAGGTTTACGAAACTACCCTTGCGCTTGAAACACAACATATTTCCTTTACCAACACAATCGCCGCACCGAGCAATGGCGGCATGAAGGAGCGCAGTTCTACCGGAGAACTTTACGCAATTGGCGAGAAAGTACGCATCAAAACCGATGCTTTCGAGTTCCTATCGGATGGAAATAATGCCTATTTAATTTATCCAGAAGATGAAGAGATTGAAAAGGCTGCCTCTGGTGAGGAAACCTCGTTGAGTCCTGCTGATATTCTCAAGAACTATCAAAGTGGTTACAGTTATAAAATGGCCGGTAAAGCTGTGGAAAATGGAAAGAGTATCCAGTACGTTGTTCTTAAGCCTATAGCTAGTGAAGAAGTGAAGGAAATAATGATTGGCGTTGATACAAAAGCCTTGTTGTTAGAAAATTACACGCAATATGGTACTAATGGCATCAATACTACGTTTTCAGTAAAAGCATACGAAACCGACATTCCATTAAACGCGGACATGTTTAACATCAACGCTAAAGAGTTTGAAGGCTTCTACCGACTATAGCAATGAGTAAATTAGACTGGTACGTCTTAAGGAGTTATCTAAGGCCATTGTTTCCTACCGTGGGAATTATGGTCTTTTTCTTTTTGATGCAAATGGTTTGGAAATACGTGGATGACCTTGCGGGCAAGGGCATCGAATGGTATGTACTTCTCGAACTAATGCTCTATTGGGCGGCCAGTGTGGTTCCTTTCGCACTTCCTGTGAGCGTTCTTTTTGCCTCCCTCCTCACCTTTGGAAACTTTGGTGAGCATTATGAGATGGCCGCTATGAAAAGCTCGGGTATTAGCTTGTTTAGGGGTATCAGATCCTTGATCATTTTAAATGTTCTGGTCGCCTTTGGGGCCTTTTATTTTTATAATAATGTCATTCCAGTGGCCAATTTGAAGGGCCAAAGTTTGTTAATCAACATCGCAAAGAGCAAGCCTGCATTCCACATTACTCCAGGTATTTTCTACAACGGATTTGAAGGATACAGCATCAAGATTGGTGAAAAACAAGGCGATGGTGAAGAGCAGCTCAGTGATATTTACATCTACGACCACAAAGTCAATAAAAAAGGCAACCACAAGGTATTGACCGCAGCGAGCGGAATTATGAGAACGGTGGCTAATGATCAATACTTAGAGATCGAGTTGCATGATGGAGCCACCTATGAGGACATCGTAAAATCGGACCGTGATGAGCGAAAAAAAATGCCTTGGGCTTACAGCTCCTTTGACACAGCATATATTCGATTCAACCTCGGCACCTTTGACAACGCAAACCTCTACAAGACGCGAAAACGTGACTTTATGATGCTGAATACGGAACAGCTCAAACTCAAGGCGGATACCCTGGCAATTCAGATGCAGGAACGAGAGGAAAACTTCACGAAAAACCTGAACGGCAAGTACAAATTCGATTATATCGAGGTAGATAAAGCAAATACTACTGATGTGCTTCGGGAAGATTTGATGAAAAATCTGCTCAGTGGGATGCGTCTACGAGCTTCTCAAAACGCAATACGCCTAGCTCGCTCTAACCTAGATTATATGCGCCAAATGGACCGCGAAATGGAGTGGCGTAACGAAACAAGACTCCGCCATTGGCTTGAATACTATAAAAAATACGCACTAGGCATTAGTGTGTTAATCATGTTCTTTATCGGTGCGCCTTTGGGGAGCATCATACGCAAAGGTGGAATTGGTTTACCATTGGTTATTTCCACCATCGCTTTCTTGATTTTTCATGTGTTAAACACCACATTCGAAAAAATGGGACGTGAGGAATTGATGGATCCATTGATTGCTACTTGGCTTCCTTCAATGATTTTAGCTCCCATCGCGTTTTGGCTAACGTACAGTGCATCAACCGATAAAGCACTAATCTCTGGGGAATGGTTCAGTGCCTTAAGTGCTCGCTGGGCAAGAAAGAAGAAGAATGGATAAGGTTCTCATTCTTTCGAATAAGATTCCCTACCCTGCGGAAGATGGCAGCTCTATTGCGATGGCAAGATTACTTGAGGCGCTAATAGAACAGGGCAATATGGACCTTTGGTACTTTGCTATTAATCCCGATAAGCACAAGAAGAGTCCAGAAGTATTTACCCAACAAGCACCATCTGTTCACTTTACATTCTTTGACGCCAATACCTCTCCTTCGCTTCTAGGTGCTTTAGGAAACTTGATTGAAGGTTCACCCTATCATGTAAGCCGATTCTATTTACCTCCTGTTATCAAGGAGTTGAGCGTCTTCAAGGACCAATTCTTCCATACCATTATCATCGAAGGAGCATTCATGGGTAAGTATCTTACTCTTGCACAACAAAAAGCCAAGCGCGTGATTTTGCGGGCTCACAATGTGGAATGGGTCATCTGGGATCGATTAGCTCAAAATGAGCCCAATACCCTTAAGAGGGTGTATCTCAAACTTCAATCTCAGCGTTTACAACGCTTCGAAACCCATATAAGTCAACAGGTTAATGCCATTTGGACCATTTCACCCAAGGATTCCATTTGGTTCAAATCCTTAAATCCTAAAGTTGGATTTTTCCCTAACACGGTTCTTCCACAGGCCGCCCCTACTTCTATTGAACCTTTTAAGTGTCATCATCTTGGTGCTCTCGATTGGGCTCCGAACGTTCAAGGAATTCAATGGTTTTTAGCAAAAGTTTGGCCGATCGTATTGAAACGGATGCCTCAAGCAGAATTTCACATTGCGGGGAACAATCCTCCAGATGAACTGGATTTTACGTCATACCCCAATGTCTTTTTCCATGGTCGTGTTGAGGATGCAAATGTCTTCCGAGAAGCAAACGGGATTAGTATAGTTCCACTTTTGGCGGGCTCTGGCATGCGAATAAAGATTTTAGAATTGGCCGCTCAAGGCATCCCGATGGTTAGTACTTCTATTGGAGCTGAAGGTATTTTTGAACCCTCTGAGGAAAATTACTTCATCCAATCGGACCAGGAGCAGATGGCAGAGGTCTTAGCTACTCTAATGGAACATCCTCACCAATCTTCTGAACTAGGGCGGAAAACTCAAAGGGACATCTTGAATAGATTTGGAATGGGCGCTACCTTGCAGGCGTTAAAAATCCTATGGGAACAATAGCCCTTTTTATATTCTTCGGTGCCTTTTTTTGGGTGCTTGTGCCCTATGCAATTTATCCGCTTTGGCAAATAATCTTTCCCGGTAAACACAAGGGATACAGCTATACTGAGCTTACTCCAAAGGTCAGTGTGATTTTTGCTGCCTACAATGAAAGTGGCGTCATTGCTCAGAAAATTGAGAGCATATTTAACACGCATTATCCCGCTGAACAGTTGGAAGTTTGGGTAGGATCGGATCTCAGTAATGACGGTCAGGATGAAATTATTAGATCGCTCCAAACCAAATATCCTAATCTTCACCTACATATTAATGAGGTTCGTTCTGGAAAATCGGCCACTATCAATACATTGGTCGAGTTGTGTAGTGGAGAAATTATCATTGCCACTGATGCCAATATTATTTTCAATGAGAAAACCATTGAAGAACTGGTCCGTCCTATCGCCACGGGAGAATACGCCGCTGTAGCTGGTAATCTTACCTACAAAGACGCAACTATCGAAGGAAATACTGCGAAAACTGAAAAAGTTTACCTCAATCTTGAAAACAAGATTAGACTTGCTGAAAGTAATAAATATGGCTTTTGTCTAGGTATGGAAGGTGGATTGTACAGTATGCGAAAAGCACTTTGGAAGCCAATCCCTCCTCACACATTCATGGAGGACTTCTTTCAGACTGTCCAACTTATCCAGCGGGAAAAATGCATCTATTACAATCCTAAGGCTTTGGGATTTGAAGATGTGAGCACCTCCTTGAAAGAGGAATACAAGAGAAAGACGAGAATTAGTATCGGTAACTTCCAAAATCTCAATAGGTTTAGTAGCCTGGTATTGCGCAATCCATTCCCATTTGGCACCGCGTTTTTGATGCATAAAATTATGCGCTGGACTACCCCACAAGCCATATTATTAGTACTAGTCACACTCCCGTTCATTCCTTACGGCCTTTACCTTCTGGGGCTAGCTTTTGGAATTATTACGGTCGAATATATAATCTACCGCGGGGCAGGTCCTATAGTGTACTTTTGCGCTATGAACGTTGCGATGCTTAAAGGGTTCATTACCTATAGAAAAGGTGTACAATCCAGCGTTTGGCAACCCACAAAAAGAAATCAAGATGAGTCTTAATACCATTGAAGAAGCATTAGTAGACATTGTTGCAGGAAAAGTAGTCATTGTTGTAGATGATGAAGATCGCGAGAATGAAGGAGATTTTGTCGCTGCGGCCTCACAGGTAACGCCTGATATGATCAACTTCATGGCAACTGAGGGTCGTGGCCTCATTTGTACCCCTATTTTACCAAAGCGTGCCGAGGAATTGGACCTTCCTCCAATGGTAACAAACAACACCGACCCTAATAAAACTGCCTTCACCGTGAGTATTGATCGTATAGGTGAAGGATGTACTACAGGTATTAGTGCTTACGACCGCTACATGACAGTTAAGGCGCTCGTAGATCCCACCATAAAGCCAGATCAACTCGCACGTCCTGGGCATATTTTTCCCTTGATTGCAAAACAAGGTGGTGTACTCCGCCGTGTAGGTCATACTGAGGCCGCGGTAGATTTAGCGAGGTTAGCGGGTTTGCCTCCAGCCGGAGTGATTGTAGAAATCATGAATGAGGACGGTACCATGGCTCGACTGCCTGAACTGAAAGAGATTGCGAAAAAGCATGATCTAAAGATTATCTCCATTGAGGATTTAGTGGCCTATCGAATGGAAAAAGAGAGTCTAATAGACCTTGCTGAGAAGTTTGAAATATCAACACCATACGGCGACTTTACCCTTCATGCGTTTGAACAGAAAACGAATCACCAAGTCCATTTAGCTCTAACAATGGGTGCATGGGAGCAAGATGAGATAGTTCCGGTTCGTATTCAAAGCGCTGGAGTGGCAAATGATATATTCCACTTGCTAACGAGCAACGAATCTTCTCAGCTTGAGCGTTCATTGAAAGGGATCAGTAAACGCGGTAAAGGAGCGATCATTTACATGAATCAAGAACCAGGTGGAAATCGCCTAATGAGTAGAATCCGATCCTTCAAAGCAAATAATGAAGGTCAGCCTACTTCTTTCAGTAAAGACACGCGCGATTTCGGGGTTGGAGCACAAATCATTCGCTTTTTAGGAATCAAAAACATAGATTTATTGACCAATAACCCGATAAAGCGCATTGGTGTGCATGGATACGGGTTACATATTGCTCAAAATTCTCCACTCGATTGAATCAAAACAACACCATAGCAGCCGCCTTTCGCTTTTATAGCGAATCAAAGTCGCAGCCTACTATTGGTGCAATGCTCCTACTTACCGGTATCAGTGGCATCTTTGAAACACTCCCCATTTTGGCTTCGTTGCCATTGTTAAGGAGTATTTTCCTAGGCCATGAGTACATCCAAGCAGCAGGTCATTCCCTAAGCTGGCAGAAATATGGAGTACTCCTACTCGTACTTTTAATTTTCCGGTTTCTAATGGGCTATTTAAGCCAGTACTACAATGGCAAGGTCCGGACAGATTTATTGGCTCAATTCAAATCAATTGAAAACACTTCGAAGCAGGAACGTTTCAATTATGGTAAAAAGACTCAAGCATTGAACTTCCTATTTGTAGGTTGGTCGCAACTAATTCCTGGAATACTCTTCTATGTTAGCGGGCTGTATCTCATGCCTCATTTTGGTCTTTTAACACTTGTAATCCTACTACTTTGGATGGCACCCATGCGATGGATTAAGAAACATCAAGACACGACTCATCAGAAGGTAGTCATTTTACAAAATGATCTAGATGAGGTGCAATCATCTCAGTTCAAAGAATGGGGTTCAGTGAAGACCAAGGCCATTCATTGGGATTCCATCAATAAGAATGCGAGAGAATTCATAATTCTAACTACCCTTATAGCAGCACTATTTTTAAGTCAATTCTTTGGCGGGATTTCAGGCGACGCATCCCTTCTTGCAATCATCATGGTTCTGCGAGGCATGCAGCAGTTGTATACGGCATACATAATGTCACAACAACTCTCAGGACTGCGCGGGTACTTTATGAAATCTTAACCCACGGGCAAATAAGGATTTTGTACCTTTGCAAAAATTAATCTAATCATCTTCTCACATGAAGAAATACCTAAGCGCAATTTTAGTTGCAGCACTAGGCTTATTCAGTTGTCAGTCAGATTTAGTAGACCCGACAAATATTGATATCATAGCCGAACCCGCCGTCGCCCTACCTTTGGGAAGAGTTAACCTTACAATGGATCACCTTTTAGCTCCTGATGATAGTCTCATTTACGATGATAATGCCACCTATAAAGTGGTAGTTGCTCAAGACAGTGTTTTTGGGATTAACGTGAATGATTTGATCGAAATCCCGGCACAAAGTCCATCCAGCAGTAGCATTTCTATGGGAAGCATTGCCGTTGATAATGTTACGATGAGTCAGAGCATTCCCCTTGGAACTGTAGCAAGTGACGCCGGATTGACCTTAATTTCTTCTGCGCACGGCAGTAACTCCATTTTCCCGCCAATGAATGAGACTAATGTTGGTACCTATGGAGGCAGTGGTTTTGGTTCATTTACAAGCGCATCTTTTTCCAGTGGTACCTTGACCTTAGAGTTAACTAATAACTGGCCAGTAGTTGTCTCAATGGGTATTGACCTTGTAAATACATCAACTGGGAGCACTATTGTTTCCTATGCTTTGAACAATGTGAGTGCGAACGGTGGTACCGCATCAAATGCACAATCATTGGTTAATAAGACATTACCCAATAGCGTTGGCTTTAAAATCACATCGATTACCTCCCCAGGATCAGGCTCAACCTTAGTTGGAATTGACACTACGGACAACCTTGTACTAGACATCTCTTCAGCAGGTCTAGAGGTTTATAATGCAGTTACCGAAATAACCACACAAGATATCTCTTCAGATACCCAATATGTTGATCTAGGCACCGGTGGTAGCGAGGAACTACGCGAATTAATGCTAGCTACGGCAAGCTTTGATTATGAATTTACCTCGTCATTAGCTGAAGACTTAGAACTCACCTTGAACTTCCCTGGTTCTGATCAAAACGGCGTTGAGATTGATACGACCATCACCATTACTTCAGGTGCAACTACTTCAGGGTCGATCAATATGAATAATACTATTCTTGACTTAACTCAAGATCCTTCACAAAACCACAGTAGATTACCAATAGCCGTGAGTGCAACGTTGATTGGTTCTGGAAATATGGTAACTGTAGATAGCTCTGATGCTCTCAACATGACCTTCGAGATGGCAAACCTTCAATTCGGACATATCAAAGGTTTCTTCGGCACACAACAAATCACGATCGACCCAGGAAGTGTAGATCTCGCCATTGATTTCCTAGAGAACTTCGATGGTTCAATAAGTTTTGCTGAACCCAGTATTTCTATGGACGTAACGAATTCTATTGGTCTTCCAATTGAACTCGTTCTAGATTTTGCGTCATACAAAGACGGTACAGGTTATGTCTTAAATGGACCTGATTATGTATTACCTTACCCAACCACTCTAGGCAATACAGCGACGGGGACATTGACCTTCGACAATACCAATTCTTCGATTGTTGATGTATTTACCCTACCAAAAGACAGTATCGTCTATGGTGGTGAGGTTAATGTTAACCATGATACATTAACCTTCGGCACCGATAATTTCGTAACCAACAGTTCCTCAATCTCCGGAAACTTGTTAATGGAAATGCCATTCTATTTCACGGCGGCGGGACTTGGTTTTTCAGATACATTGGCAACAAATCAAAGTAACGCGAACGCATTGCCTGTAGGAGCAACACTCGAAAGTGCAAAACTCTTACTTCAAACCACTACTACCCTGCCTCTTGACGCCTCTGTCACACTGAGATTCTATGACGCGGGCTGGAATGAAATCCACAGTATCAATATGGGATTAATGGAAAGTGGAACACCTGATGCATCTGGTATTATTAATACACCGAATGTCCTAAGTACAGAAATAGCACTGAATGCAGCAGATGCTAAATCCGTACTCGATGCGATTCACATTATCGCTGAAGCAAGTATGGAAACCTACAACGCTGGCAATGACCCTGTCAAACTTCGAACAGATGCTTTCATTGATCTCGATCTTGGCGTTGAATTAGAGGTTAATTACCAACTTTAAATAACAGATGACGATGAAAAAGTTTATCACACTATTAGCCGTAAGCGTCACTGTTCTAGCAAACGCACAAAACTTTAGCACCTTTGGATTATCAGGTAATCCTGATAACCTCGTTCAAAATCCGGGCGCAGATCCTAAGACGAAGTTCCACTTGAACTATTTTGGAATTCATAGTGACTTTGCGCTTAATGAGACTGCAGGTAGCCTTTTTGCTACCTCGGATATCCTTAAGAATATTTCAGATTTAAATGCACCTACTACA
>Ga0181567_10001200_pt1 | contig 19666 bp, 18 predicted proteins | sample 101ome_14_FD_133761 | JGI IMG/M metagenome (GOLD analysis project Ga0181567, IMG submission 133761) | Coastal salt marsh microbial communities from the Groves Creek Marsh, Skidaway Island, Georgia - 101403AT metaG (megahit assembly) | ecosystem: Environmental > Aquatic > Marine > Intertidal...
CGCAGCAGATTTACTCTTTTGTTTGATCTGTTTGCGACCTTTTCTTACAAGCTGTTGAATCGTTGGCATACGTACCTTTTGATTTCTAGTTTATTCCAATAATCAGTTACCCCATTTTTTGGGAACTGCAAATGTAGGGGAAATATTCGCACATACAAGCCGTGCTAAGGGAAAATAATCGGCTCGTTATGAATTAATTATGTGGAGCCGAATAACCGGAGGGCAAATATGTGCAAATCTCACTTATTAATTGGTCGCAAAAAATTGGAGGATAGGATTAACTTTGACACCTTGTCGAACGGAAAGACTCCCCCCTCTTGGCACAGTTTTTAAATCAATTGAATGAAGCCCAGCGCAAGGCCGTTGAGCATATCGACGGACCCGTCATGGTCATTGCTGGCGCGGGTTCCGGAAAAACTCGCGTTCTAACGTATCGCATCGCATACCTATTGAGTAAAGGTGTGGATGCGTTCAATATCTTGTCGCTCACCTTTACCAACAAAGCCGCTCGTGAAATGAAAGAGCGCATTGGTTCCTTGGTGGGTGATACCGATGCCAAGAACTTATGGATGGGTACCTTCCACAGTATTTTTGCGAGAATCTTAAGAATCGAATCTGAGCGATTGGGCTATCCCTCGAATTTCACCATATATGATGCTGATGACAGTAAAAAGGTGATATCGAACATTGTTAAAGAGAAAAAACTCGACAAGGATATCTACAAAGCGAAGACTATTGCATCTCGTATCAGTTCTTTGAAGAACAACCTTATCACACCGAAGGCCTATTTCCAAAATGGGGAGCTGCAAGCTCAAGACAGTGCAGCGAAACTTCCTATGTTCGGAGAAATTTACCAAGCATACACCGAGCGCTGTTTTCGTGCGGGTGCAATGGACTTTGATGATTTGCTGTTAAAGACGAACGAGCTCCTCTACAGATTTCCAGAAGTCTTGGCCAAGTACCAGGAACGGTTCAAATACATATTAGTGGACGAGTACCAGGATACCAACCACAGCCAGTATTTGATCGTCAAGGCGCTTGCGGCAAAGTTTGAGAACATCTGTATTGTTGGGGATGATGCCCAATCCATTTATGCGTTCCGCGGGGCGAATATTCGAAACATCCTGAATTTCCAGAAGGATTACCCAGACACTAAACTGTTCAAATTGGAACAGAACTACCGTTCGACCAAAACTATCGTTCAAGCTGCCAATAGCATCATTGCGAAAAACAAAGATCAGATTGAAAAGAATGTCTGGACGGATAACGGCAGTGGTGAAAAGATTGTGGTGCACAAAAGTGTGTCCGATTCAGATGAAGGAAACTTCGTAGCTACCAACATTTGGCAAACTACCATGAACGAAGGTGCGTCCCACGAAGATTTCTGTATTCTCTACCGCACCAATGCTCAAAGCCGTTCTTTTGAAGACGCATTGCGCAAAAAGAATATACCTTACAAGATATACGGAGGACTGAGTTTCTATCAGCGCAAAGAGATTAAAGATGTGTTGTCGTATTTGCGTTTGGTAATCAATCCAAATGATGAGGAAGCATTTAGACGCGTAGTAAACTATCCTGCACGCGGGATTGGAGCGACCACCTTAGCTAAGTTGACTTTAGCAGCTGAACAGCAAAAATGGTCACTTTGGCAAACGTGTGAGAAGCTCAATACCATCCCAAGTGGTATTGGCGCAGCGGCCGTGAAAAAATTGGTCGACTTCACTACTCTCATAAATAGCTTTGCCGTTATGGCCAAGGAATATGACGCCTTCGACATGGTTGCTCATATATCTAAAAGCGTAGGCTTAGTCAAGGTACTTGGAGAAGATAAAACCCCCGAGGGTGTGACGCGCTACGAGAACGTTCAGGAACTCATGAATGGGATCAAAGACTTCTCTGAACAACAGAAAGAACTCGAAGGCGGTGATCCTTCTTTGGCGGGATTCATGGCGGATGTTGCCTTATTAACAGATCGTGATAACGAAGTGGACGACGGTCAGCCAAAGGTGAGCATGATGACGATCCACTTGGCTAAAGGTTTGGAATACCCATATGTGTACATCGTAGGGATGGAAGAAAACCTGTTCCCAAGTATGCTCAGCGTTGGTAGTCGAAGTGAACTTGAAGAAGAACGCCGATTGTTTTACGTAGCTTTGACACGAGCTGAGAAACGTGCACACCTTACCTACGCACATACGCGATATCGTTGGGGTAAACTTATTGATTGCGAACCTTCGCGATTTATCGACGAAATAGACGAGAAGTTCTTGGACATTAAAATCCCTGAATTCTCCCCAACGAGCTTCAGTTCTCCTGCACTCGATAACGCCTTTGGTGGTTCTTTTGGATCTATTGGTAAAGGAAACACCGTGTACCAAGGCAAGAACAAAAACTGGGGCAAGCCGGCTGGAGGAAAAGTAGAAGCTAAGAAACCAAACCCAGCTCCTACCTTGAGAGGCAAAACCTTGAAGCCCGTTCGCAACAGCGGGTCTAGTTTTGAAGCGAGTGGAGATGATCTCAGACCTGACCAACTCCACGAAGGAAAACGAGTGGTTCATGGCCGATTTGGTCTTGGAACCGTCAAAGCACTCGAAGGCGAAGGCGCCGACGCAAAGGCCATTATCCAATTCGATAATGCAGGCGAAAAAAGATTGTTGCTAAAATTCGCCAAGGTCCGGGGAGTTTAAGGGAAGATTTTACTTATTTGAAGGCATGGAATACAATACAGAAAGAACAGCATTAAAAATCCCTGAATACGGCCGTAATGTGCAACGTATGGTGGATTACTGTTTGACCATTGAGGACAGAGAACACCGCAGCAAGGTGGCGCAAAGCATCATAGATGTGATCGGGAACTTAAATCCTGCCATTCGAGATGCACCCGATTATGCCCACAAGTTGTGGGATCACCTTTTTATCATGTCCGATTTTAAATTGGACGTAGAAAGCCCATATCCTATTCCTACTGCCGAAAGTTTCGTTGGCCTTCCGGACGAGGTTCCTTACCCAGAGAAATCGAGAAAGTTCAGACACTATGGTAGTATTGTAAAGACAATGGTACAGCGTGCTGTTTCCCTAGAGGATGGGGAAGAGAAAGAAGCTTTGACCTATGGTATTGCCTATGCCATGAAACGCAACTATCTTAAATTCAACAAAGACACCGTTGACGACAAGACAATCATTGCAGATTTGCAGGAAATGGCGGAAGGCAAATTGAAGACCGATGGTATTGAATTACCACATCCGAAAGCCTTCAATATTAGCGCTGCAGAACGCAATCCATTGGGCAAGAAAAAAACAAACAACAAGAAGAAGAAAAGAAGATTCTAATACATGGGGACTTTTAAAATCAACGGCGGTAAAAAACTGCATGGAACAATTACGCCACAAGGCGCCAAGAACGAAACATTGCAAATACTCTGTGCCGTTCTACTGACTCCAGAAGAGGTTAGAATTACGAATATTCCAGATATCGTTGACGTAAATAAACTGATCGACCTATTGGGTGATTTGGGTGTGTACGTGAAGAAAAACGGACATGGAGATTATACGTTCAAGGCCGAAAATGTGAACTTGGACTTTATGCATTCAGAGGAGTTCAAGACAAAAGGTGCTTCACTACGTGGGTCGATCATGATTGTAGGCCCGCTCCTAGCACGTTTCGGTAAGGCCTATATTCCAAAACCTGGTGGTGATAAGATTGGGCGACGCAGATTGGACACGCATTTCTTGGGCTTTGAAAAATTGGGCGCCAAGTTCAACTATGATTCAAAGGACTCATTTTACAGCGTTGACGCCTCTGAATTGAAAGGCACCTATATGCTTCTGGATGAAGCTTCAGTTACGGGTACCGCGAATGTTCTTATGGCCGCAGTAATGGCCAAAGGCAAGACGACCATCTACAATGCAGCATGTGAGCCTTACTTGCAGCAATTGTGTAAGATGCTCGTGCGCATGGGTGCCAAAATTGATGGTATAGGTTCAAACATGTTGCACATTGAAGGTGTAGATGCCTTAGGCGGAACAGAGCATCGTATCTTGCCTGATATGATTGAGATTGGTTCTTGGATTGGGTTAGCTGCCATGACTGGCTCAGATATTACCATTAAAGATGTGAGCTACCCTGATTTGGGAATTATTCCATCCGTGTTCCGCAGATTGGGTATTCACACAGAATTAATCGGTGATGACCTCCGCGTTCCAGCACACGACCATTACGAGATTGAAAGCTTTATCGATGGCTCTATCATGACCATTGCAGATGCACCTTGGCCAGGTTTCACACCGGATTTGTTGAGTATTATTTTAGTGACTGCAACACAGGCTCGAGGTTCAGTTCTCATCCACCAAAAGATGTTTGAGAGCCGATTATTCTTTACGGATAAACTCATCGATATGGGTGCACAAATCATTCTATGTGATCCACACAGAGCAACAGTGATTGGACTAGATAAGCAGACCCCACTTCGCGCTACAACAATGACCAGTCCTGATATACGTGCCGGTGTAAGCTTGCTTATTGCCGCTTTGAGTGCAGAGGGAACCTCGACCATTCATAACATCAATCAGATTGACCGCGGTTATGAAAACATCGATGGTCGTCTTCAGGCCTTAGGCGCTGAAATTATCAGAATGTAACTTAAATCCCTATAGAACCATGAAAGCATTGAAAGGAATCTTAGGCGCAGGAATTATTGCAGCTGTAGCTGTTGTATTTACTGCATCACAAAACACCTACTCGGTCGCAAATCCAGATCTTGAAATTGAGGTAAACGATCAAATGGCAAACTTGGGCATTGGCGACAAAGCTCCAGAGATTGAGATGCGTGATCCACAAGGAAACATTCGCAAGCTATCCGACCTCAAGGGCAAGGTTGTATTGATTGATTTTTGGGCATCTTGGTGTCGTCCGTGCCGAATGGAAAATCCGAACGTGGTAAAGACTTATAACGAATACAAAGATGTACGTTTCAAAAACGGAGATGGTTTCGAAGTCTTTTCGGTTAGCTTAGACCAAAACAAAGTTGCTTGGGAAAATGGGATCAAGCAAGATGGGTTGATTTGGGAGAATCACGTAAGTGACCTACAGTACTGGAGAAACGCCGCGGCAAGAACCTACAATGTCAATAGTATTCCTGCAACCTTCTTGATAGATGGTGAAGGCAATATTATCAAAAAGAATCTACGCGGTCCTGCGCTAAAAAACACACTAGAGGTGTTGCGCAAATAGAACCCTAGGATAAAGTAATTAAAAGTCCCCAAGTGGGACTTTTTTTATGGCCGCTGACAAGGTGTCAGCGGTGGATACATTGGTAGGCATTTTGCCTTAAGAAGGCTAGAAAAAGATAAAACCCAACCCTAATGAGCGATAAAGAAGTACATAACGAAGACGACGTACGCGAGCAAGATGCACAACAAGAATCGGCCACAGAAAGCACCGAAAGCACTGAAAACAAAGAGGTTGAAGTAGACCCTGTTACTAAGCTTGAGGACGAGGTTAAAGATTTAAAAGACCAAAATCTTCGCTTGTATGCTGAGTTTGAAAACTTCAGAAGACGTACGGCTAAGGAACGCTTAGAACTGATGGAGAGTGCAAACAAAGACACTTTAGCAGTTTTATTGCCTGTTTTGGACGATTTTGACAGAGCCATTAAGAATACCGAAGAGACTCCTGAAAATGCCGCGGTTTTGGAAGGGATGAACCTTATTTCGCACAAGCTAAAAGAGACCTTGAAGGGCAAGGGCTTGAAGGAAATGGAAAGCACCGTTGGCCAAGCATTTGATGTTGAAACAATGGAAGCCATAACCCAAATCCCAGCACCTACTCCGGAACTAGCCGGTAAGGTCATAGATGAAGTTGAAAAGGGTTACCTCATTGGAGAGAAAGTTATACGCTACGCCAAAGTGGTTGTAGGTAAAGAAGGATAAGATGTCGAAAAGAGATTACTACGACGTACTGGGCGTAAGCAAAAGTTCCAGCCAAGACGAGATCAAGAAAGCCTATAGAAAGGTAGCCTTGAAATACCACCCTGACCGAAATCCTGACGATAAGGATGCGGAGGATAAGTTCAAGGAAGCTGCTGAAGCTTATGACGTATTAGGTAATGAAGAGAAACGCCGTAAGTATGACCAGTTCGGTCACCAAGCCTTTGGCGCAGGAGCAGGTGGCGGCGGATTCCACGGCAACATGAACGACATCTTCGATATGTTCGGAGATATCTTCGGTGGCGGCGGAGGCGGAGGCTTTGGCGGATTCGGCGGCTTTGGCGGTGGCGGCAGAGCGCGTCAAGCAAAAGGTTCAAACCTTCGAATCAAAGTCAAGCTTACCCTTGAAGAGGTCGCAAATGGCGTCGAAAAGAAGATTAAAATCCGTCGTGCGCGAATTGCCGATGGCGTGACTTTTAAAACCTGTACAACTTGTAATGGTGCTGGTCAAGTTCAACAAGTGACCAATACTATCCTTGGGCAAATGCGCACCGCTGCGACATGTTCAACTTGTAACGGTAGTGGTAAAATTGTTGACCAAAAACCTTCAGGCGTAGGTGCCGATGGCCTAGACCGTAAAGAGGAAGTTGTAAGCGTAAAAATCCCTGCTGGTGTTCAGGATGGCATGCAGTTGCGTGTAGGCGGTAAAGGGAACGAAGTCCTCGGTGGTATTGCAGGGGATTTGATTGTTCTCGTTGAAGAGGTCCAGCACGAGTCGTTAACGCGTGATGGAGAAAACTTGCACTACGAATTAAACTTGAGCTTCCCTGATGCAGCCTTGGGTTGTACTGTGGAAATCCCTACCGTTAGTGGCGCGGTGAAAATCAGCATTGATGCTGGTACGCAGCCAGGCAAGATTCTTCGCTTGAAAAATAAAGGGTTGCCAAGCGTACAGGGTTATGGAAAGGGGGACCAATTGATTCACATCAATGTATGGGTGCCGAAATCCATGACGTCGGATGAAAAGAAAGCCATTGAGAAGTTGAAAGGCGCCAAGAATTTTGAACCAAACCCAGGGAAATCGGACAAAGGATTCTTTGACCGAGTGAAGGAGATGTTCAGTTAACTTTTATACCTTATAGCTCCCGCCTTAGGCGGGAGTTTTTGATTACAACCGCATGATTAAAGCCACAAACGTATCCAAGCGTTACAGTAAAAAATTAGCCTTAGATGGGGTTAACCTCAACATCCCCAAAGGGAGTATCTATGGGTTGCTCGGACCTAACGGCGCCGGAAAAACATCCTTCATTAGAATCATGAATCAAATCACCGCTCCCGATGAGGGCGAAGTGTGGTTTGGTGATCGCAAATTGCAACCTTCAGACATTGCCAGAATTGGGTACTTGCCCGAAGAACGCGGGCTATACAAGAAGATGAAGGTTGGAGAGCAAGTATTGTATTTAGCTCGATTGAAAGGCTTGACCACGGCAGAGGCTAAGTCAAGGGCAAAGCTCTGGTTTGAACGACTAGAGATGAATGACTTTTGGGATAAGAAGGTAGAGGACCTCAGCAAAGGAATGGCGCAGAAAGTTCAGTTTGTCACTACGGTACTGCATCAGCCCGAGCTCTTGATTTTTGATGAGCCTTTCACTGGATTTGACCCTATTAATACCAACTTAATCAAAAAGGAAATCAAGCGACTTAGTGCAGAAGGCGCTACCGTGATATTCTCTACCCACAGAATGGAAAGTGTTGAAGAGATATGTGATCACATTGGTTTGATCAATGATGGCCAAGTAATGGTCGAAGGTCCCCTACTCGATATTCGCAAGGAATATCAGAACGGCACTTATGCCATTACTACCAAAAACGAAGTTGCGCAATGGGGTGATGCGGAGATTATTTCAAAAAATTCTCATCACATGGGTATTGCTTACATGGTAAAATCCGAATCTTACCCTGGAACCACGGTAAGTGCCCTCGCACAATCCGGAAACCTAGTTTCTTTCGAAGAAGTCTTACCTAGTGTGCAAGATATTTTCATCGAAATCGTTGAACACGGACCTAAAACTAACCGCCATGCGTAATCCAATTTTATTGATCATTCAGCGCGAATTTTTGTCGCGAGTGCGTAAAAAGACATTCCTCGTAGTTACGGTATTGGGACCGTTGATTTTTGCCGCAATGATGATCGTTCCAGCGATTCTAGCTTCACTTCCGGAAGACGAAAAACGCATCATTGTGTTGGACGAAGCTGCCTTGATTGTTCCTAACGAAGGTCGCGACGAATACCCCTTGGAGTATTTAGATCCAAGAGAGAATGATTTGGAATCGGCCAAAGCATTTTTCACTACTTCTGAGTACGATGCATTCCTTTACATACCAACCGGAGAGAGTTGGGATCCAGACTTTATTAAGAACAACATTCTACTCTTTGGCAAGGACGATCCGAGCATTAATATGGTGCAGTATTTAGACGGGCTGCTCGAAACAAAACTCAATGAAGAAAAGTTGTTGCGAAACGGTGTAGACCCAGAGGTTGTCGCGCAGAGCGTTACCCAGGTCAACATCAAGAGCTACACCATGGGTGATGCTGAAGAGGAGGCGGTGCAAAGCGCTACGCCGATCAAGATGGCATTAGGCTATATTGCTGGGATGATGATTTACTTTTTCATCTTCTTCTATGCTGTACAAGTAATGCGTGGAGTCATTGAAGAGAAAACAAGTCGCATCGTAGAGGTGATTATTTCAAGTGTTCGTCCCTACCAACTAATGATGGGTAAAATCCTAGGTATCGGCTCAGTAGGTGTGGTCCAATTTCTCATTTGGGTCATTCTCTCCGGAGGGATATACCTTATTGCGAGTACATTCTTTTTACCTGAGCTTTTAGCAAATCAAGCAGATATGGGCGCTGCAGGGACACCGAATGTACAGGATGTAGAAGGCCTTGCCATTTTTGACATTATGCGCTCGATCAACTTCCCCTTAATTTTAGGTGGATTCTTGTTTTACTTCTTCGGCGGTTACTTCTTGTTTAGCGCCATGTTTGCCGCATTAGGCAGCGCCATCGACCAAGAAGCAGATAGTCAACAATTCATGCTGCCGGTAACGTTGCCAATGATTTTAGCACTGATCACCGCTACGAATGTGATCCAGGAACCCAATGGTCCTTTGGCATTTTGGATGAGTATGATTCCTTTCACCTCTCCGATCACCATGATGATTCGCCTCCCCTTTGGCATTCCGATCTGGCAAGTGTTCCTCAGTGGAGCCATACTTGTAGGCACATTCTTTGCCATGGTAGGTTTAGCAGGAAAAATTTACCGAGTAGGTATATTGATGTACGGAAAGAAAGTAACTTGGAAAGAGTTGTATAAATGGTTGAGATACTAAACGATATTGGAACATTCCTCAGTGATTTACTGAGTATGGAGCTTTGGCAGAGTGATAAACTTCGCCTAAGCGTAAAAGGGTTGTTGCAAGTGGTTGCTATTCTAATGGTAGCCCGATTTTCGGTTTGGACACTGGGCAGAACCTTGAGCACGTCTCTTGGAACCAACTCCATTGAAGAGGGACGTAGATATACCATTATTCAGATCTCAAAATACCTAATCTATACCGTTGCTTTTGTCATTGCTCTGGAGACAATTGGTGTAAAAATTACTGCCATTCTCGCCGCCTCCACTGCCCTCTTTGTTGGTTTAGGTCTTGGTCTCCAGGATGCCTTCAAAGATTTAGCTTCTGGGGTGATCATTTTGATGGAGCGCACTCTTAGTGTAGGAGATATCATTCAAATGGGTGAGCAGATCGGCAAGGTAGAAGCAGTTGGGCTACGCACTACTTCGGTACGAACGCGCGATGATATTTTGGTCATTATGCCTAACCATAAGATGACCAACGAGACGGTAGTTAACCTAACGCACAGCGAGGAAACTACAAGGTTTTCGGTCAAGGTTGGAGTTGCTTATGGATCAGATACGGCTGTTGTAAAGGACATTCTTCATCAAATAGCCATGGACCATCCGGAGGCCGACCCTATGCACGATCCACAGGTAATCCTGAAGGATTTTGGTGATAATGCCTTGCAGTTTGAACTCTTCTTCTACACCCGAAACCTGTTTTTCGTAGAGAAGATCAAGAGTGAAATCCGGTTCGAAATTGACCGTAGATTCCGAGAATCAAATATTACCATTCCGTTCCCGCAGCGTACGGTTTGGCATATGAACCCAGAAAATAAATAATCAATGAGTCGCATTCTCATTATTGAAGATGAAGACGGAATCCGTCGTGTATTAAAAAAGATATTGCTTGAGGAAGACGCTTCGCATGATGTTCAAGAAGCTGCCGACGGTAAGGCTGGAATAGAAACCTTTGGCGATGGGAATTGGGACCTTGTATTTTGTGATATCAAAATGCCACAAATGGATGGTGTTGAGGTGTTGGAGCGTATGATGGCAATAAATGCCGAAGTGCCCGTGATTATGATTAGTGGTCATGGAGACATAAACACGGCTGTGGATTGTTTGAAAAAAGGAGCCTTCGATTACCTACCTAAACCACCAGATTTAAATAGACTTTTAAGTACTGTGCGCAATGCATTGGACAAAAAGAGTTTGGTTCAGGAGGTTAAGACGCTGAAAAAGAAGGTAAGTAAGAAGTACACCATGGTTGGCGAAAGTGCCGGTATGGATGAACTGCGAGGTTTAATTGAGAAGGTTGCGCCTTCGGAAGCTCGTGTATTGATTACTGGACCTAACGGAAGCGGAAAGGAATTGGTCGCTCATCATTTGCATGAAAAAAGTGAACGTGCCAGTCAACCCCTAGTTGAGGTGAATTGTGCTGCTATTCCTTCAGAATTGATCGAAAGTGAACTCTTTGGACACAAGAAAGGGGCATTTACGGGAGCACAAAAAGACCGCAAGGGGAAATTCGAATTGGCCCATGGCGGTACACTTTTCTTAGACGAGATTGGTGATATGAGTTTAAGTGCACAAGCCAAGGTATTGCGCGCACTTCAAGAACATAAAATTACCCCTGTAGGTGGGGACCGAAGCATCAATGTCGATGTACGCGTATTAGCGGCTACTAATAAGGACTTGCGAAAAGAGATTGAAGAAGGAAGGTTTAGAGAAGATTTGTACCACCGTCTGAGTGTTATTGTTATTGAAGTTCCTGGGTTGAATGATCGCAAGGATGATATCCCTGCTTTGGCAGAACATTTCTTAAAAAATGTGGCATCAGAATATGGTGCCGCACAGAAATCTTTAAGCTCGGGAGCCATTGCCGCCTTGCAAGATTATGATTGGACCGGGAACATCCGTGAATTCCGCAACGTCATGGAGCGATTGCACATTCTTGGAGGCGATGAGATTTCGAGAGAGGATGTGCTGAAGTTCGCACATAAATAAGCGTACTTTTGCAGGGTAAATAAATCAGCTATGGATTTCCCAAAATTCTTGGTCGCAGACAATACCGATCTTCCAGATGCAGTGTTCATCGTACACACTGAATTCCCAGCATTCGTGCTTAACCTCGAGAACGACGAGGTGAAGTGGTTAGACGATATTGGCGATGAAAGCGAAGGTGATCTTACAAAGACCTTAGAGGGATTGATCGCTGAGGCAGAAGATTTCTATTCTAGAGAGGTAGAGCGTTACAACCTCTAAGCCGAATGGGCTATAGTTGGAGTACATACCGCGCCCAATATGGCGTGAGCCTGAAATTGGCTTATCCTGTAATGGTTGGGCAGTTGGGCCAGATTTTGGTCTCTGTTGCAGATTCCATTATGGTTGGAAAGTTCTTAGGAACCATCCCGCTTGCTGCAATTTCTTTAGCCGTGTCCATTTTGATTATCCCCATGGTTTTCGCTATTGGTGTTGCTTTTGGGTTGACGCCATTGGTGGCGGGGGCTGATGGTAAAGAGGATCCAGCCGAAGCGGTGAAGTATTTCAAAAACGGCTTAGTACTCAACTCAATACTCGGCTTGTTGGTATATGGAGTGCTAGCCATTTTTGCCCAATTCGCCCATTTGCTTGGCCAAGATGAGCGCGTGGTCAGCGAGGCCATGCCGTATTTACACATCGTGGGGTTCTCCATCGTTCCCATGATGGCCTTTTTTGCCTTCAAACAATTTGCGGAAGGACTAAGCGACACGAAGGCGGGAATGCGGGTGAGTTTGGTGGCCAATTTGCTCAACATCTTACTAAACTATCCCCTAATCACAGGATGGGGCCCTTTCCCGGAGCTAGGGCTGGCGGGTGCGGCCGTTTCTACCTTGGGAACACGTTTCCTCATGGTTGCAGGGATGGCCATCTATATTCGTAAACACAAAAAGTTTGATTCGTATTGGAAGCATTGGCGCACCACAGCCATTACTTGGCGTTCCATTCGAGATATACTTGCCATTGGGGTTCCAAGCGGGCTACAACTGGTGTTCGAGGCGGGTGCATTTGCGATGAGCGGAGTAATCGTTGGAATGATTGGTCCTGTGCAGCAGGCCGCACATCAAATCGCTTTAAACATTGCGTCGGTCAGCTACATGATGGTAAGTGGATTGGGAGCCGCTGCGACTATTCGTGTCGGAAACCAATTAGGACGGAGAGATATTCCTATGTTACGTCTCGCGGGCCAAAGCTTGTTCCACATGACGCTTGCCATGATGTTTGTGACTATGATCTTACTGATCGCATTACGCAATGTTTTACCAGAATTCTATAGTTCTGATCCCGAGGTATTGCAGTACACTGCCGTGCTTATGATTGCTGCGGGGATTTTCCAATTACCGGATGGTCTGCAAGCGACCACCTTAGGGGCCCTGCGCGGTGTGCAAGACGTGAACATCCCTACTATCATCGCCTTTATCGCCTATTGGGTTATTGCGGTGCCAATTTGCTATTACTTGGGTGTTACGCGAGGCATAGGACCCTTAGGAGTTTGGATGGGACTCACCGTAGGTTTGCTCTTAGCTTCTGTAGCCCTGTATTGGCGCTTCCAACACAAGGTTCGTCGCATTTCTTAGCACTTTTTACGCAGTAATACCGGCGCGTTTCAACAGCGCATCTACTTTAGGGTCACGACCTCTAAAGTTGCGGTATAACTCATCAGGCGCCACAGTTCCCCCGCTGCTTAGCACGACTGCAAAGTCGCGTGCAACTGATTCGTTGAAGATGCCTTCTTCCTCAAAGCGTTCAAAAGCATCAGCATCTAGGACCTCAGCCCACTTATAACTGTAATATCCTGCACTATAGCCTCCTTGGAAAATGTGGCTGAACGCTGTGCTAGTAACCGTGCCAGCTAAGGACGGGAATAGTGAGGTTTCTTTCGTTGCCAATTCTTCATGCGCTTCTACACTACCGGAAAAAGGTTCGGTGCGGGCGTGCCAGCTCAGGTCTAAGTAGCCAAAGTTGAGTTGGCGTAGGGTCATGTATCCTTCGAGGAAAGTTTGGCTTTCTTTGATCTTATCAATGTACGATTGCGGCAATACCTCACCTGTTTCATAGTGTCTTGCAAATAATGCCAAGGCCTCTGGCTGGTAGCACCAATTCTCCATGATCTGTGATGGCAGCTCTACGAAATCCCAATAGACGCTGGTCCCGGTAAGCGAGGGGTATGTTCCTTGAGCCATCATACCGTGCAAGGCATGACCAAACTCATGGAACAAGGTTGTAACCTCATTAAAAGTTAAAAGCGATGGTTTTGTAGCAGTGGGTTTTGTGAAGTTGCATACAATACTAATGTGAGGGCGTATTGCTTGACCGTTTCGCGTACTCATGCTGCGGTAGCTAGTCATCCACGCGCCGGCGCGTTTACCATCGCGCGGGAAGAAATCTGCATAGAACAAGCTCAAGAATTCCCCATCAGCATCATAGACTTCATAGGCATCTACGTCGGAGTGGTAAACTGGAATATCCGATTGTGGAACGAATTTTAGACCGAATAATCGGCCCGCAACTTCAAACGCACCTTCCAGCACATTTTCTAATTTGAAATACGGCTTGAGCGCTTGATCATCCAATGAGAGCTTTGACTTCTTGAGCTTCTCAGACCAATAACTAAAATCCCAAGCATTCAATGGCAACTGAGCGCCTTCCCCTTCGGCAAAATCACTGACCTCTAGCAGGTCCTTTTGGGCAGCCGGCGCGGCGACGCCTTTGAGATGATCTAAAAACTCCATGACCGTTTCTGGCGTTCTTGCCATTCGCTTGCTCAAAGTCAATGCGGCATGACTATCAAAGCCCAAAAGCTTAGCACGCTCTAAACGTAGGTTTACTAAATCAGTAACGACTTGTTCATTATTAAATTCATTCGAACCAGCACCGCGCGACGCATAGGCGGTGTAGAAGTGCTTTCTCAACGCACTCGAATCCGCATACTTCATCACGGCAATGTAGGTGGGCATGTCCAAGCCAAGGAGGTAGCCTTCTTTATCTTTTTGGCGGGCTGCTTCCGCCGCCGCATCGATGTCGTCTTGCGGAAGCCCTTTCAATTCAGCAGCATCCTTACAATGGTATTCAAACGCTTGCGTCTCACCCAACACATGCTCGCCGAATTTCAAGCCAAGCGTACTGAGCTCTTCATTCAAGGATTTTAGTCGTTCGCGGTCTTCACCTTGCAAAAGGGCACCATTGCGCACATATCCTTCATAGGTTTCCTTCAACAAGCGTTGTTGCTCACCACTTAAGTCACTTTGGTCTTGTTCAAAGACCGATTTTATTCTCAGAAAAAGAGGTTCATTGAGTAAGGTCTGACTGCTGAAAGCGGTCAACTTCGGAGAGAACGTACGGGCAATCTCCTGAATCTGTGCATTCGTTTCCGCACTGTTCAAGTTAAAAAAGCAGCTACTTACTAGGTTTAGCTCCTCCGTAGAAAACTCTAAGGCTTCAATAGTATTCTCAAAAGTTGGCAACTCAGGGTTGCTAACAATATCATCTTGACGTTGCTCACTGACGGTGATCCAATGTTCCAAAGCGGGCAAAAAATGCTCCGGTTGAATTTTGTCGAAGGCTAAACTGCCGTGAAGGTTTTGAGGAAAATCAATGAGTGGGTTCATAGTAGGGATGTGCTATTTTCTATTCCAAATATACTTTGTAGATAGCGCATTCCCTACCTTTGAGTTATGGGAAAACAGCGAGTAAATTGGGCACTTAGCGGCATGACTTGTGCGGGTTGTGCGCACAGTGCCCACACAATCGCCGAAGCGACCCAAGGCATTATTGATGTTCAGGTACGCTACGCCAGTGGCTCGTTTAAAGCGACCATCGACGAGGAGGTGCTTGACCTCAAAGCACTATCAGAAAATCTCAGTGCTGCTGGCTACGGTTTAACCACATCATACCTGAGCCCACAAGAGCGTATTGCTGCACAACAAAGCGCCTTGAAACGCAAACAACGCGAATTGCTATTGGCCACAATATTTGCCCTACCCCTTTTAATCTTGGGCATGATGCACCTCCACGAAACGTGGGCTATAGGCATACAGATCTTCCTCGCTGTAAGCATCAGCGGATATTTTGGCCGATTCATTCATAAAAAAGCCTTTCAACTCGCCCTGCGTGCAAGTACGAACATGGATACGCTCGTGAGCCTAGGTTCTTTAGTGGCTCTATGCTACTCGCTAATCTCCTTAGCCATGGGCCACCACGACCAAGTGTATTTTGAAAGTGCGGGGTTGATCATTTATTTCATTCTCATTGGGAAATACCTAGAAGACCGCGGCAAACTCTCGAATAGCAAAGCATTATCGGAATTGGTTGCGCTGCAACCGCAAGAAGCCCTTTTGGTTGAGGACGGCAAAGCACGTCGTGTGGCCGTTGATGCGCTGGAGCTGGACCAAATCATTCGCATACAGCCGGCAGAACGCGTGCCAGTAGACGGCATTGTCATTGAAGGATTTAGCACCATTAATGAGAGCACCTTTACTGGAGAGCCTATCCCGGTTGAAAAATCAAAAGGGACCAAAGTCTTCGCAGGAACCTTGAATGGCGACGGCGGACTTTTGGTACAAACTACACATACGGGAAGGTCGAGCGCCTTAGGCGGTATTATCGATGCTGTCGTTGATGCCCAAGGCACAGCAGCACCAATCGAGGCTTTGACTGATCGCATCTCAAAAATATTCGTTCCTGCTATACTTCTACTCAGCCTAATCACTGGCTTAGTATGGCATTTCGGTTTTTACAACCCAAAAGCCTTGGTCTTCGCGATCGATGTCTTAGTCATCGCTTGTCCGTGTGCATTGGGACTTGCCACGCCGCTGGCCGTAGTTGCTGCTACAGGAATTGGCAGCAAAAACGGGTTACTCATTAAAAATGCGGCAGCATTGCAGGTTGCCCAAGAGCTGAAGTACGCCGTCCTCGATAAGACCGGCACTTTAACGGTGGGTCAGCCCGTTACCACAGCATTAACTTGGGAAGGCACCCCAATAGAGGAGGTGCTTTATGCCCTAAATGAGAAAGGAACGCATCCACTTAACACTGCACTTCTAAAGTACCTTGAAGCTCCCGCAACATCAATACAAGTCAAGCGCTTCAAAGCCATTCCAGGGAAAGGAGTCCAGGGGAAAATCGATGGTGTTCAGTGGTTTTTAGGCTCTGGCCGATTCTTCCAAGAAACAACTGGTCAGCTTCCACCAGCCGTTTCAGAAACGCACAGTTTGTTCTTCAATGAGCAAAGTCTAGCCGCGATCATTTGTTATGAGGACAGCATTCATCCGGATGCACCAGCATTAATCAAAATGCTCCACGACCGGGGCATTGAGCCCATCATTGCCTCGGGCGATATAACGGCCTCCGTCGCCAAAACCGCCTCCGCCCTCGGCATCACCACCTTCAAAGGGGAAATGCAACCAACTGATAAAACGGACTTCGTAAAGTCGTATCAAGCGAAGGGCAGAACATTGATGATCGGTGACGGCATTAACGACAGCATTGCTTTAAACGCAGCAGATATTGGTGTTTCCATGGCTCACGGCACGGCCGTGGCCCAAGAAAGTGCCGATGTGGTATTAACCCGGGGGGGACTGCCACAATTGGCACAATACTTTAAACTAAGTACAATCACCATGGGCACCATCAGAGGCAATCTTTACTGGGCTTTTGGGTATAATCTTATAGCCATTCCGGTTGCTGCCGGTCTGTTCTCGGTTACTTACGGTTTAGAATTAACCCCCATGATGGCGAGTATTGCAATGAGTTTTAGTAGTTTAGGCGTAGTAGCGAATTCACTACGCATGCATCGAAAATCCCTATCAAAATGACCATAAATTCAAAAATCAATTGCGGCGGTTGCATCGCCAAAGTAAATAGCGATCTCAACGAACTTTTAGGCGAAGGAAGCTGGAGTGTAGATACTTCCCTTCCCAACAAACCATTAACCTTTTCAGACGAGGTCGATGTTGACGATGTGCTTGATGTACTTGAGAAACATAATATGATTGCTGAATAATGCACATCGCCTTTTTGGCACGAAAAACCCTGTTTTCTCAGCCAGGAGGCGATACAGTGCAGGTGGAGCAAACTGCTGCCGCCCTAGCCCGCTTGGGACATAGTTCAAACGTGGTTCTAGCAGGCCAACCCCTCCCAGACAACGTGGACATTCTTCATGGTTTCAACCTCGGCCGTCCAGCAGATCTCCTTCCGTATTTCTCGAAATTTCCGGGTAAGAAAGTCTTGAGCTCCATTTATGTGGACTACAGCCTCGCGGACGCCCAGCGCTTCCCTACCCTATTTAAATTTTTGGGCAAACACGGTTTGGAATACATAAAGACTGTGGGGCGCGCGCTAAACGGAACTGACCGGTGGCCGGGTCTGAGCTATTTAATCTCCGGACAAAAACGGAGCGCCACAAGGCTGCTAGCAGCAACGGATTTGCTCATCACCTCATCACAGAGCGAGGCCGAGCGTATACAAGTTGACTTTGGCGCAATAAAAAACCATCAAACCATACCTCTAGGTATTGGGGACGAATTTCTCGCTACCCCTCCCGATACGGAGCGCCAGGGCATCCTCGTATTGGGTCGTTTGGAATGGTTGAAGAACCAAAAAACGGTCATTGAGTGGGCGCGAAAGGAAAATTGGCCCATGACCGTGATGGGCGATGCCAATAAGAATCAGCCAAAGTATTATGAGCAATGCCAAGCCATAGCCGGCCCTAGCACCACCTTCCTACCGTATGCTACAGGCGGCGCACTCCTTCACGAACTGCAACACCACAAACTGTTGCTCATCCCGTCGCATTTCGAAAGTTTCTCGCTCGTAGGATGGGAAGCTGCAGCCCAAGGTATGCAGGTGATTTTTAACGACGTGGCCGATATGAAAGAAACGCTTGCACCCGTCGGCGCCGCATTGGATTTCTCCAACGCCCAGACCGCAATCCAAACCATCCAAAGCGCCTTAGACGAACCTTCAGCGCAAAAAAAATCCCAAGCCCTACTCGAAAGCAGGTCTTGGGATCAAATCGTGAAACAGATTCTTCAGGCGTACGCCTAATTACCTGTTTTGCATTTCCTTTTCAAAGGTCTCTTTGAACTTCTCATAGTTGTAGTCAACCATGATCTTATCGTTCTTGCTCAAGGCCTTATAGTAGTCTTTGACAATCTTATCACCGTCCAATTCCAGGGCGATGTAGTAACGGAATTTATTGCCATCGGCAACCTGAGTTACTCGGTCACAAACCACAACCGCACCACTCAGGCGCTCGTCAATGACAGTGCGTGAGTTTTCTTCAAAACGCTCCAACACTTCTTCAACGTTGTTGACTTCCATGCTTTTCACATAGTTGTCAGAAACCACTTTCATGGTACTGTTCACCATTCCAGCAAGTTCTGTACGCGCGTTGCTCAAGGCTTTTTTCTTCGCAACATTCATATCCGCGCTCTCGCCGAAGCTGTACACACGGAAGGTTTTGTTGTCGCTTTTGAACTCAGAACAAGGCAATACTTGCTCTACTTCACCTTTAGGCACTTTAGTTTTCGAACCACAGCTCGCAAGCAACAAACTTGCACTTACCGCTGCAACAAATAGTACTCTCGCTTTCATAGTAAACGGTGTTAAATAGTTTTAGGTAGGTTAAGGTACGGAGTCCTTGATTGATAGAAACCAAAAGGTGTGCCAAAAATTTATTTACGCTTACGGACCGATTGTTTTTCGCGCTCCTCTTCAAAAAACGCAATGGCCCTTTCCACCTGTAGATCGACGTTTTTTATACGTTTTGTTGAATGGCAAATGGTGCGTTTACGTCCATCGGTCAATCGCTCCCAAACCTGCGCGATAATGGGGTCTTGGGCAATGAGCGCCTCCAACACCTCCGGCACTTCCACGCCTAAAGGATTGGGATCTTCAAAGACCTCAATATGCACTTTCTCCCCCGCCATCAAATCGAGATCTTTCATGTGCGCCTTACTGACCATCATGCAACGTATGCCTGGGGAATGGGTATTCAAGCCACATTGAATGTGTCCTTGTCCATTGATGCGAAGAACTACGCGTGTGCGGTGCTTATTGGGAAAATTGGCCACCACCTCATTTGTAATACAAACCACATGATGCGGCATGTTCGGAAACATTCGATCAATAAAGGTAGTTTCGCTGTGCAGCAACTTCATTACCAGGGAGAGGTAAAGGCCGTATCGGTGAGGAAATCCGTATCGGTGAAGGTTTTCAAGAAGTCGAGCAAGCCTTGCTTTTGCGCATCAGACCAATTCCGCCCTACTCCAGCCGCCTTCATATTTGGATCAATGGTAGAG
>Ga0181567_10001207_pt1 | contig 19606 bp, 25 predicted proteins | sample 101ome_14_FD_133761 | JGI IMG/M metagenome (GOLD analysis project Ga0181567, IMG submission 133761) | Coastal salt marsh microbial communities from the Groves Creek Marsh, Skidaway Island, Georgia - 101403AT metaG (megahit assembly) | ecosystem: Environmental > Aquatic > Marine > Intertidal...
CTCCAGCATGAAGATGTGTCCACATTGGGGGGAACATCAACATTCTACCTATCTCTGGTTTTACTCTTATATGATACTGTGGGAAATCCGTAAATCCTGCTTCGTTATCATCAAGGTATAAAAAGAATACCAAGAACCTACGAGCAGAATCGTGACTGCCGACATCAACATGATCTGGAAACTCATCTTTGTCATTAGGCAAATATCGTTTCATACGAAAGTTTTCAAATGCAAATCGTTGTGGAAACATCTTATCTGTAACATTACAGTCTTGCATATACTTATCAACATGACTATGAAAGACTTCATATAATGCTTTACTAAACGGCTCCCATTCGGGATGATTTTGCAAATTGATTTGTGTGAAAGACATATGCCCATCTAACACCACTTCTTCGTGGTGTGATGGGTGTTCTTCAAACATTGCAATAAGTTGTTTTGCAAAATCTGATGTGATTACATTATCATATGTCTGAATGAACTTCGTCATCTACTTCTTCATTCTCTGCTTCAAATTGTTTCTGATTACCATACTTAAATTCTTGCCCAGCAGCATTATCCAACTGTTGCATGATTTCATCAGTAAAATAATTCTCTGGATTGTTGTTGATTGTCTTGCCGAATGTCTTAGTGCCATCAGGCAATTCGATACGAGTAGATACAGATTTGAAAATTCCATATTTCAGTGCGAGGTCAAGTAGTCCATAATAACGATCAAGTCCTTTATCATATGTTAGTCGAACATCCACCATCTTGTTTTCAATAGTCAAACGAGACTTGGCGTTCTTACAGTGAACGATGTTACCAATAACTTCTGTTCCATCTTTCTCTTTCTTCTTAGAAAGATAGACGATAGATGATGCAGCATACTTCAGTCCAGAACCACCACCCATTTCTTTGGTTGGGAACATTGAACCAACTACATCATATGTATGGTTAGTAACAACCATTGGAACTTTTGCTTTACCAAGTTTCAAAGTCAATACACGAAATGCAGCCTTGAGAACTTGTGCCCGTGTCATGTCACGAGTTTCTTTACCATCAGCAGTATCTTCTACTTCTTTTGTTGTAGACAACATACCAAGCGAATCAAGGCACAACATCAAAGGCGAACGCTGATCCTCTGGTTGTTCAAGATATTTGTCTAGAACACGAATTGCCTGTGTTCTAAATTCTTGAACTGTGGTTACTGGTAGAATTACCATACGAGATGGGTCAATACCTCTGTCGATAACCATTTGTTTTGTGATTGCAGATTCAGACTCAAAATACAACACACCAGCATCTGGGTTTGCATCAAGGAATGACTTTACCATGCCCATCACAAAATAGGTTTTACCTGTTGCAGATTCACCAGCAACAGCAGTGATTTTATTTGATGGAAGTCCACCGTAGATACTTCCAGACATCAATGCGTTGAAGATATACGAACCTGTATCAATGAAGGAATCTACATCCCCTGCTTCAACGCCATCTGATACAAGTGCAGCATATTCATTGCCTGCTGTCTTGGCAATATCTTTCAGAAAGTCCATACTTAAATATCTCCTTCTTCTCTGTTTTCTGAGCGAAAAGTCTCAAACCCATTTGGGTATCGTGCTTCTAACTTTTCTATATTAGTATCTATAACATCTTCCAATTTAATTTGAAGAGCGATACACGCCTGAGTAACATACCAGAGAATATCTCCAAGTTCTCTCTTTGCGTGATACTGTGCTTCCTCATCAAATGGTTTGCCTTGAAAGACACACTTCTTTACAATCTCTGCAAACTCACCACCTTCTGCACTGATACCAATTGCAGCAGTTAGAATTCTTTCTGGTGACACTCCATGTTGGTCAATAACATCTAATGAATCAGAAAACGCTTGTGGGTCTTTTGACTCTTCACTTGTTACCTCATCAACAAATCGAGTGTAGTCGAGTAGAAAATCTTCGTCTTTCATTATACAATTCCTTTCGGTGGCAGTTGAATACCGCTGGTTTGGGATGTCCATCCAGAAGCAAGTTCTGGAACAGTTTCAATCATAAACATGATACTAGAACGAGAAAAACTAAAATCACCATCTGGTTCTTTTCCTGTCATACTAATACCATTGACAAGTCCAACACCCTGCTGGGTGACTTGAACCATTCGTGGTTTATATAGTGTAATGTGGGTGTCGCTCTCATCTACAAATCGCCCGATGATTTCTGCACCATTTGTCATTACAAGTGTAGTAACTTTATTTTTTTCCATATTCCCATTTCCAAACTTTGCCTGGCATCTTACCACCAGACCAATTGATGAACCCAACTTCTTTCATTCCAACTTTAGCATAAAACTTATTCGCTGGAATGTTTTCAGAACGAACCGTTAGGTAGACATCCGTTCCTACAAAATCGAAAAACTCTTTGATAACCTTTTCAGCATTACCATTGCCAGATACCGAATTGATAATCTGATGGATCATATGAGAACCAGCAGTTATACTAACATCAGTATCTTGTCCAATTTTTCTATTCGATTTAGACCTATGATATGTTATTAACACCCCTTTGTCAAGAACTAATTGATTTTTTTCTAGTCTATTTTTTACATGGGATTTTCTAACATGAGGAAACCAATCTTTATTGTCTTGGTATACTTTCCACGCCTCATCAAAATCGTCTGGGGTTAAGTGTCTCATAACCAAACCATACTTTCAACTTGTGAATTGTTATATACATCAATTACTAGGTGAACTCTGTCAATGTCTGAGTTGTTTTCTACTTCATGCGCCCGAGCAACATCTAACCACCAACACTCACCTTTTGCCATACTGAACTCTGCAATACCACTCTGTAACCATGAACGAAAAATAATCTTATCATTAGTGATAACAGGAATATGTAGGCGAACTATTCTACCAGTTTTAATATCTGCATCTACTTTATCTGTGTGTTTTGCAATTTTAGTGCCTGCCTTCAAACGCATCAGTCGAACTCTTTCACATTCAGCAGGAATATTTTCTAGAATTGAACCAATGTTCAACTCATCATACAGTTCTGTGTTCTGTAATTTATTTTCGGTTTGTGTTCCTAGAACACCACCCTTTCCAATAGACTTTGTATCAGCACCATAACCTCTAAGAGATATTGCTGTCCACTGTCCCTTCTTATTATATTTTGTCACTACTGGTGCAAAGTCTTCATTACTATTACACCAATCAACAATCGGTTGAAGTTGCTCATCCGATACTGTTATATTTTCTAGTAGTCTCATGTAAAGAACTCCTCTAATGTATTCACTTTAACATCTCTGAACAAGTCAACTGAAGTATCTTTACCAAATACCCAAACATTTTCCATGTAGAGTTTATTCATAAACTCATCCATTTTGTCCTTGTCAAAGTTACCTTCTTCATCCTTGAAAACCGAAGCACCTTGTGGGCGCTGCATAATCCTCATTCCAATCTGTCCTAAGAAATTAGGACGAAGCATATCTACCAACTCATCGCCTGAACGGTATCGTTTACCATGCACTTTAGGGTCAAGGATGTTTACCATCAAGATACCATTCTCACTCAATGAGTTGAAACTGTTTTGTGCAACTGGAAGATAGAAGTCATCTCTCCACTTGTCGTATTCGTTGAACTTTGCCCATGACTGTAGTTCCTCTTTTTCACCGCCCTCATTATATCTTTCTGTAGAGAAGTAAGGCGGTGAAGTAAATGCACAATCAACATCTTTAATTCTATCCCAAGGCAAATCTTCTGCACCACAATTAAAAATATGAACAGACTTTTTACCTTTAGACTTATCATAGATGCCATCATAGAACGCAATCATTTTATGATAACGCTCAAATGTGTTTGGATTGGGGTCGCAACCAATGTAGTGTGTTGCATTAGAAGCATAAAAACCAGTAAGTCTATCACCCCAACCCATAGAGGTATCTAATACGGTTTTCGCACGAGTCATGTCATAAATTGTTTTCGCAACAATAGGTTTGAACTGTGTTGCAATGTAAGTTCCTAGACGAAATGCCATTGTATAAGTTTTAGGTGTAAGTTCTTTTGCATCATTTACACCTCTCCAAATAGGGCCGAAAGCACCCCAAATATTATCACCATCTTCCCATCTAGTAACTGGTGCTTTGAAACCATACGAACCACAACGCATACGCAAGTCATTCATAAATGAGTCTGCACAATAGTTGAAGTTGGATGGGCCTTCGATAAACCCTAGTCCAAATTCACTATATGGATATTTGTAGTCATCGTATTTTTCAACAACCTCTTTTGTAGGAATATTGATATAATCAGTGAAAGGCGCTTTCTCCAACTTACGAAAGTTTTCGATTACTTTTGATTCTGAAAATTGTTTGAGTGGATATGGCGGTTTCTCTCTTGTAATATATTCTGCAAGAGTAGAACGAAATAATTCTTTACCATACTTTTCTGTTGTCGAAACAAACAAAGAACGATTCATCACTGGCAATCCAGTGCTGTCTGCACAACTTCTTAGTAACTCATATAGTTCTTGGTTTATTTCTGTTTTATCACTCATACGAAAAAATCCTCTAGTGACATTTGTGTTCCATAACTTCTGTCAATTGTCCATCCAATCTGGTTCATAATAAAAGTCAAAGGTTCAACAAACGCCTTCTCAAACTGTGTATCATAGTCTAGATGTGAATGTATGTCAAGTTCTTTTGGCAACTTTGTCATAAACGAAATCACATTAGACTGCATCCGATTAGGTGTTCTCAAGTTGAGAAACTTAATCTTCTCACCCTCTTGTATAAGAGGATACTTATTAGTCAACTTCTGCTGACGAACAAAATGGTTGTAGAGTATCACACCTTTAATATGCATTGGTGTTCCCTTTTTGAAGATGTTAGAACTGTCACTCCAATTAGAGATTCCGTTCACAGAACGAGGAAACGCAATTTCTTCTGGAGGCAGTTTCATAAACTCTTCACGAAACTCTTGAATAAAGTTGTTCACATCTTTCTCTGTGCCAGACATTATAACTTTTAGAGCATCTTTAATCTTCTCACGACATGGTGCAGGCGTAGATGACTTAACTGCTTCAATACCCATAATCTTGAGTGATGGTTCTTTATAACGAACCCCCTCAACATCCCATGCATTTAGAATGTATCGTTTCTTTGCAGTCCAAATACCCTTGTCTGCAATCACCTCACGCTTCATCTGCATCTTCTGTGCATATGCATTTACATACGAAGCAAGGCCTTGATAACTCTTATCAATAAACGGTTCAATCTTATCTTGAGCGACTCGGTCAAGGAAGTCCACGGCCCGCCCACGATACGAATCTTCCGACTCATTATCTCTCTTTTTAAGCACACTGTCAACCAATCGCTCAAAAGTAATATATACTGAATCCGTATCGCTCGCAATGACATAATCCACTCCTTCAGTTTTCAGTAGTTTGTTTAGATAGATGTTTAAGGATTTCTCAATCCACCGAATAGCAAGTTGTCCAGAAGTTGTAATACCTTCTGCAATCTTGAGTTCATAGTATCTAAACCATTCGTTACCAATCGCACCATAGGCAGAGTTCAATGAAATCTTTCTTGCCATCTGAATGTTATTAAAACGAGACACATCTTTTAGATACTTGGGGTCTTTGGTATCTTCGTATTTCTGTTTTGCGTCCAACATCTTGCGTTTGTAAATGGTTCTGTCATCATACATACTCTGCATCATCTCAGGCAAGAACCCTTGTTTTTCTTTTGAAAACATCGCACCGTTTGGTGTGCAAGTTACATTGTCTGGATTAGAAAGTTTCTTTGCTGCAAGCATATAATCAACATCGACATTTGGATCATACTGTGGTAGTAGTGTCTCTGGCGAGATGTTGTATTGCATAATCAAGTGAGGATAGAGTGAGTTCAAGTCAAAAGACAGAACCCACTTATGTTGTCCAACTTGTGGTTCTTTCACATATGCACCGGCATACTTTTCACTCTTACTTTCACTTCTTTTCTTTTGAGGAATAACGACCTTCTTTGATAGAAGATGATTGTAGATAAGAACATCCCAATACTTAACAGAAGTAAATGCATCAGTGATATTTACCTTTGCATCATATGCCATAGTCAAATGCAAGTCGATGAGTTTCATCTTATCGTCTAGTTTGTCAACGAGTTCCACATCCTGTATATTATAGTCTAGGAATGATTGATAGTCGTTTGTATACCACTCACGAAAAGTCTCATATGGATTTTCGTCTTTGCGTTCGCCTAGTTCAACATGAGCAATGTGGTCTAGTCGATAAGATTCTTGTCTTACATAAGTGTGTTTACGATACAGCAGAAGATAATCCAAGTCCTCGACACCCATAATGTCATAGACTTGTTCTTTCTTTCCATAACCACTGGTAACAGTTCTTGCATTAACTACACCCCAAGGCGATAGGCGTTTCATTGCATCCTCACCCATAACCGATTTGATACGGTTGCAGATATAAGGAATATCGAATCGTTCAGTGTTCCAACCAGTAATAATATCTGGATGGTCACTTTCCCACCATGCAAGAAATTGTGCTAGGAGTTCACGCTCAGTCGCACACTTAATATATTGCACATCTTCTCTATCATTGTGATATTCGTGCAACCCCCAAACCTTAATGCGTCCAGTATCATGATTTTTGATAGTGATTGCAAGCATAGGTTCAAGTGCCTGATCGGCATTTGGGAAACCGTTCTCACACTCCACCTCAATATCAATTGTGACAATACGCATTTGTGAACTATCAAACTCGATTTGTCGAGGATACTTTTCTGCGATATAGGTGTAGGGGAATTGTGTCAACCCATAGACAAGATGAGGTTGATTTTCATATTGTGCAACGAATTCTTTTGCTTCTTTAATTGTGAGAAAACGCATCGGATTGACATTCTTGCCTTCCAATGTTTTCCAACCTGTTTCTTTTTGAACAGGGACATAGAGGGTTGGTTCGTATTTAACTTTGAAGTTAGAACGAACTCCGTTCTCTACGCCACGAACAAGAAGTTGATTGCCCCATTGGGCAACATGAGTGTAAAATCGCATAATGTAAATATACCACCGTTAGGGGTTGTTGTCAAGAGAAAAGTGTATATTGTTTTTGTTCTTCTTCTGAGAAATGTTGATCTAACATATCAATGACATCTTGATATTTAGCAATTTCTAGAACTTCCTTTTCCATCGTTTCAATGATGTCTGGGTGTTCGCCAACACCTACAGGATTGTTTATATATACAAGAACATTTGCTTTATGTTTTGCAATGTGTCCTTCTGCGTGTTTTCTTAGTGCGTCAAGTAACATGATATTTTCCTTTCAATTTAACCTTCATCATCATTCTCATCACCCCTTTCAATCCAATCCGACAGAGCGAATCTTCTGTTAGGGTTTACTGAGACCTTAAACCGTGTCATTGCATCTCTGTTAATGAGAACAGTTGACATGGAATCTTTTGTTGTTAGACCAAATGGAACATCTTTATACAACTTGTTATTGAACTTAACATCTAAATGCACAATTGGTCTTTCATCAATCTTTCCAACATGAGCAGGATGGGACATACCCATCAACTTGCTAGTTTGTCCCTTACCATTTTTACTCCACTTAACATTCTTACCTTTGACTTCTAGTTCATCAACAACGAACATAGATGCCTTTGTTCCGTTACCAGTGTCAAACTTTGCACGAACAGGGCCGTAACCCTCAATCTCAATGCGTTCAACATATCCTGCTTCGGTAGGGAATGTGTGTCTACGGTTTTTAACTGTTGAGATATACTCAATCATTTTGTCCACAATTTCTTTAGGTTTTGCGACACCCTTGTAATCGTTTTCGTCAGACTCTTCCACAGTGATGTCATACATCGCAAAATTACTTCCAATACCGGCACTACCATTACACTCAAGAATGTAAATGTCACCATTAACCAAAGCATGATCAACACCGACAATGTATGCACCAACTGACCTAGCAGCAGAAAGAACTGCTGTCCTTTCTTCTTCAGTAAGTTCATGCGGTTCTGTTGTTGCCCCTCTGTGTCTATTAGATCTGAAATCTTTTTCTGGACGAATTCTTTTAGTTGATGCAAGTATTTTACCATTCATTACCACCGTTCTTATGTCATAATCAAACTCTAAAAATTCCTGTATCAACAATTCTGCCTTAAACTTCCAAAGCGATTGGATAACAGAAATCATACTTTGATAATCGTTTACAATCGAAACACCGATACCTTGTGTCCCTGTAATTGTTTTAATAATAACTGGAAACTTCCCACCAATCTTTGCATGGGCTGGTTCGATAGACTTTTCGTTAGATACAAGTGCTGTTTTTGGAACTGGAATATTGTCTCTTTCAAATGCAATGAGTGATGACATTTTATTATCGCAAGTCATCATACCATCACGGTCGTTAATCATAAACGCACCAGCATTTTCAAATGTCCCTAAAAGGGCAAGTCCAATTTCATCCTCAAGCACGCCCGCTCGCACGAAACAAACTGTTCTTGACAAATCAAATTCTACTTCTGTATCTTCACCATCCACATTAGAAATGGTAAGAGAACCCTTCTCCAAATCATTCTTGGATACCCATGCATCTTTTACATTGATGACATGACACTCAATACCCCTTTTCTTACAAACATCCTCAATCATGTTGCTGACTAACTCTTTGTTCTTAGAACGAACTTTAGTTAGAACTGCAACTTGAATGTCAACCTCTTTTGGGTTTGGAGATAGTTCCTCTACAAAATTAGAAAATGATACTGCCAATTCAATCTATCCTCTTTTTACCAATGTTATATTTTGTTTCCAAAATCCATTCGTCTTTCTCTTTGAAGGCGATTACCTTAATCTGTGACAGTGGTGCCTTTGGTTCAGCACTACCAACGATTTCCACTAGTCCCCAATCACCAAGCAATGCTGCAATTGAGTTTCTACGAGAAATATCATTTTCGTTTAGATTGGTATCTTTACCATCTAGAGCAAAGAGTTCCTTGAAATGGACGATGTAGTATTTGCCTTGTTTATGTAATATATGACAAGACTGATACAACTTTCTCTCTTTACGAGAGGCGACTCCTATACGAGATAATGTCTCACGCACTTTTAGGAAATCGTCTGGTTCTTTTAATTTTACTTCTAGCATCTCATCTGGACGCCATACGATTTCATTCATTTTCTTCCACCTTTATTCAAACTATTTTTAATAGTAGTTATTTGGTCATCATTTAGTATTGAAAGTGCGATCTTTGCCTTTTCATTACTATAACCATAATATTCCTTTATACAATCTAAGTCTTTCAACTTAGACGCTTTCACCCAAGGCGCATATCGTTTCTTAGGTCTAATAGTATTTAGTAAAAAGTCATATTGTAGTTTGGTGTCAAGATGATGACGCATATTCATCTCATTAACAAACATTATCGTATCATTAAATGGTGCGATACATTTGTTAATAATAAAAGGTGAATACTTTTTCTCCCACAAAGGGTCGTCTGAATCCATCAGATTTTCCTTTGTGAGATTGATTGAGTTTAGATAGTCTTTTAGTTCATAACTCATTTGAATTCTACCTGTTGCATAACTTCTACCATAAAGGCAAGCATATTGATTTCTTGATCTGCAACAAAGGCAGATTTGTAAGAATAGTCTGCAACAAGTAAAACTAAATGTCCCTTGTTATCAACCTCATCATATAGCGTATCATAGATTTTACGATATACACGAGAAGGGTCATTATCTAAGTTATTTGCAACCCACTTACGAACCCCATCTTTGAAGTCTTTGTTTTTAAGATGAGTAACCAAATCTTTCATATTGGTTTCTGATATGTTTACTAAAATACCAGAATCAATCATACCAGATGCTGAGTATCGTTGAAGTTCATTCAACACCCTACGCCAGTCTGGAAAGTGTTTCTCAACTACACCAGCAACTGCTTTAGGTTCAAACTGAACTTTTTCTGTAGTGAGAATGTCTTGAACTCTCTTAAAGAATTGTCCAGCAAGTTTTGGTCTATCTGTATTGGGAATCTTGAATTCCACAACAGAACATCGACTATGTAAAGGTTCGATAATTCTATTCTTGAAATTACAAGTAAGGATGAACCCACAGTTCTTGTGGAACTCTTCCATAAAACCACGCAACGCTGGTTGTGTAGATTGTGGATTGAGATAGTCTGCCTCATCTAAGATTACGAACTTGCGTTTACCATCCATAGAAACAGTAGACGCAAAGTTCTTAATCTTATTTCTGAGAACATCAATACCCGATTCTTCTGAACCGTTAATCATCATGTAGGTTGCACCAAGTTCATCAAGCATTGCTTTTGCAACAGTGGTTTTACCTACGCCTGGGCCTCCAGACAATAGTAGATTGGGGATATACCCTTCATCAACAAAAGTCTGGAAAGTCTTTTTCAAATCATCAGTAAGAATAGTCTCACTGATTTTGGATGGTCGATATTTTTCCACCCATAGTATCACATCATTCATAATATATTCCTTCTGGTTTAATGATTCATATATGTTACATTAACTAGGTTAATGATTCATATATGTTACATTATGCCGCTTCAAGAGCGATAAAGTATTCAACAGATTTATTCACATTGGTAAAATGCGAAATACCTTTTGAAGAGACTTCAACCTTGTAGTCACCAGAAAGAAGTTTTAGGTTTTCAACCTTAAAGAAATATGTGAAATCAGATGGTGCATTTTCACCAACTGTGATACTGAAATCGTTAGAAGTGTCATTCTTACGATCAGTAACAAGTAGTTCGATGTTACCACCAGCAGTTCCTTTAAGAACCACATCAGGCACACCAAGAACAGCAGACGCCTTTTGAATTTTATCAAAAGTGTTTTGTGTAAAGGTAAACTCTACATCAACAGAAGGCATTTGAATTTCTGTCTTTGGTGCAGTGACAATAGATGGGTCACTGAAGAAGTAGTTCACTGAACTACCACCACCCTCTTCTTTAAGTTTCACAGACTTCTCACCAATGTCTAGTGTTGGGTCTTTGAACAAAGATAGAGCAGATAAAAATTCGTTCAAGTCGTAGATTGCAAACTCTGAACTAAATGTATCTGGGATTGTTGCTTTTGAAACAATGTTTTTCATTGCAGACATTGTTCCGATCACATTTCCACTTTTAACCAATAGGTTTTGGTTGATAGTGGAGAAGTTCTTTAGAACTTCTTTTGTATCATTACTAAGTTTCATCAATTATCTCCATGATTATCGTGATTATGTAACGCCATTATACCATAATGGATTACCTTTAGCAAGTCATTTCTGTTCTTGCCATCTTTTTTTCCATATCGTTGTGAATATTTTAGAATATTGCCGATACAGAAACCTTCACCATGTCCACTGTCCATGATAAATTCTGTTGCTTGAAATTTGTTATGCGAGTAGTGTGCGTTGTATGTAGAGTCGATATAGTTTTTCAACTCTTCAAGAATTTTGTCTTCTGAATACTTGTAATCAATCTTTTTCACATTAACATCCTATAAGGTAGTGTGGGGGCGCAAGGCCCCCACAACATGATTAGCTCTGGAAACGAGCTTCGTAAGAATAGTCTGAACCCGAAATTGCCTTCAGTCCAGCAGCGATGACACCCTTAGAGGGTTCACCCAAACGATATGCAGTCTGTCCATCTACTGTCTTATTGACATAGATACAGTTACCTTCATTTCGTAGGGTATCTACTAGTGAACGAGGGGAAGTAAGATCAAACTTAGTTCTTAGTGTTTTCCAAGTCACATTCTTACCAGTTGATAGAAGGTTAAGAACCTTCTGCTTCTTAGTTAGTGCTTTTCTAGCCATAATGTCTCCATTCTGTAATTGCTGCACGATTTGTGCAGTTTCATTATATTATCAAAAAGAGGGGATAATGTCAATACATTTTTCCCCTCTTATGTTTTGTGTTACTTGATTTCAATCAAACGAGGTTTCTTTTCCTCTGGAATGATTCTCTCAAGTTCCACATTCAACAACCCATTTTCAAAGGTTGCACCCTTAACTACCACATCATCAGATAAAGTAAAGGCACGAGTAAATGCACGATTTGAAATACCCTTATGTAGATATTGTTTATCGTCATCACCCTCTGGTCTGGATTGAGATTTGATTGTAAGAATATTTTCCTTAGTCTCAATCTCAATTTCGTCCTTGCTGAAACCAGCAATTGCGACTTCAATTACATAATTGGAATCGTCTACCTTTACGATATTGTAAGGGGGGTAGTTTGTTGTTGCAACAGAACTCTCATCAAAGAGTTTGTCGAACATTCTATCAAAACCGATAGAATAAGTTTTAACCCGATCAAAAGGGTCGTTTACCATAAGAGATGTATTTACCATGTTGTTTCTCCTTTCATAAGCAAGATACATTTGTGATACCCATTAGGCGTATCACCCATTATTTATAATGACGGTTTTTGGGGGGATACCGACAAACCCTAGTTTGCGACACAGAGTAAGCATATATTTTGTGTCGAGCAGGATGACTTACGAACTGCACCCTAATATTATATAGGTATCTGAAAAGGGTTTTTCAACCCTTTTCTTCAACTTTTTTATGCCGCCTCAGCGAACTCAAGTGCCTTGTCAAGGGCGTTAAGTTTCACCTTACGGTTTCGTCCATACCATGCAGACTGTAGGCGAGAGTCGTTCTCACGACCTTGCAAGTGGTCTGTCATGTAAGTGACTGCATTAAATGCCTGCCACCATGAACCTTCTGCAAAGTTAGCGCCGGGTTGTGTCTGGATGTTTTCCATCGCAAGTTTGGCGTTACGAGAAGTGAAAGGAATTACATTGTCCACTTTCTCTTTTGCAGGAGCACCGAATACTGTGTTGAAGTATTGGATTACATTGTCAGCAGTGTATCGTTTTGAACCAAGAAACTCTGCCATTGACTTGTATTGTTCCATCTTCTCACGAGCAATACCCATCTGTTCTTTTACTGCCTCTGGGTCAAATGCAGTTCTGTGGTTTACAGTAACCATCTGTTCTGACTGTTTTGACAGTGAAAGAGTTAGAGTGTTGTTACACACTACACGAATTGGGGTCATACGAATGTCGATTGACTTACCAAATTTGTGTGGGTTAGTAAATAGGAAGTAGTTGTCGGTTACATCACCTTTGAACAACTCAAAAGACTCTTTGGTTTTCGCAAGTGCCCAGACAATCTCACCACCTTTGAGAGAACCGGCGGTGTGCATTTCCATGTCACCAGCACGAACATACTCATCAAAGAACTCAAACGCCTCTGCGTTCTGAACAGGATTCCAACCCTTACCAACAACATCTAAAACCTTGTTGTCAATAGAGCGAACAAGTGCCTGTTTGCCGGGGATTGCAACACCAGAAGCAGTTACCATATCTTCTTTGGTTACTTCCCAATTCAAACCAGCAGTTGTCATAAACTGTTCTGGGGTTAGGTCGGCAGGGACTTTAGTTCCCAAACCATGCCACGGAAGTTCACCCACATATGCCATCTGGGCCTGTCCGTTTACAATTTCAAGTTCATGTGCCATAATATAAATCTCCTTAGATTTTCAAGTTTGTATACTCAGTATAGTCTGTTTTCACAACAATGTCAAGATGTTTTTGAAACAATTTCAAAATTTTCATCATTTTTTAGAAGCACCCATCTTTCATCATGCATTTTCTTTCCAAAAGAACCAAGTCTGAAAGTCTTGTTCTCACTGCGACATCTCACCGCAGCATTCCCATTGAAAGTGCCTAGTGCATTAACCACCCATTTAGACCCATGTTGGTTAATACGATTTTTCCCATGTCTGGAAATACCTTTAAGTTCTACCCAATCACCCCTATTCATTGAACAGGGCCTTTGCAGATAGGAAAGAACCATCTTCCATTATGAATTTAATATCTGGTAAAGCACCAAAACCAAGATGGCGCTCTTTAATCTTCACACCATTGATTTCTGTTGCAGTCCACATATCTTCCATATGTTTTTTCAATTTCGGATCAATTGTCATTATACTAACTCCATTCCAGTTTCCCAAAGTTTCCACGCACCATCATAGTCAGCGAACCCATATTCATCAGCAAAGTCCATTGAAGAACTGTGGAATACAGAAGTCGCAAGACCTTTAGTCTTGATGATGTAAGCAACCATTTTAGGGGTTTTTGCGAATCCAACAGGGTTTCCAGTTCCAGCGAAGAACTCAATACCACCGTCACGAGCACCAATAAAGTCAATCATTTTTAGTCCTTTCTCTCAACTTACATATACAGTATATGTTATCATAACAACAATGTCAAGCACTTTCTGGCATTTTTTGCTAAAAAAAACCCTTGAAAATCAAGGGTTTCTAAAAATTATGCTGTTTTTCTTACTTTTTGAAGTTTCTTTCGTGCCTTTTTCATACCCATTTCTAACTTAATTTTAGATGCGAGTTGAGTAAAGTTCTTACCTTCCATATGGTCATATTCGTGTTGAAAGATACGAGCAGTCAAACCAGAAAACTTACCTTTTCTTTCGTTACCGTCTATATCCATAAAAGTGAATTCTACTAATCTTGGACGGCGTAGGTTTAGAAAAAGAAATGGATAAGTTAGACAGCCTTCAGTATACATATCTGTCTCTTCTGATTCGTATGTAATCTTTGGATTAAAGAATATCTCTACATTTCTTTCATCTAGATTTGTATACATAACAAAGGCACGAACTGGAATACCACATTGGTTTGCAGATAAACCAATTCCACCAGTTGCCGCCATAGTTCCTTTAAGGTTTCTCAAAAGTTCTTGTGGGGTTAGGTTGTGTTTTTCCTTTAGTTCTTCAAATGTAATGTCTGGAAGTTTCACACTTAGTGATGGGCTTCCTGCTTCTAATAGTCTGTATATCATTGTGCAATCCTTGAGAAGTTCTTGACCTTTTCAAATTTAATGATGCTTCTGAACTTGTCAAATAACATATCTTGTTTATGTGAAATGACAAACACATTCTGGTCATGAAATGTGTTTAGAATTTTCAAGAAATCATCTGTCCCTGTTCCATCTAACGAACTATCAAAAATCTCATCCAAGATAAGAAGATTGGTGTTAGTTGAATTTTTCATCTTTGCAACTGCTCTCCAAGTAAAGAGTAGTGCTAAGTCAATACGCATTTTCTCACCTTCAGAAAACGAAGCATATGAGAACTCATCACGAAATCTAGACTTGATAGTTTCGTTAAAGTTTTCGTCAATATTAAAGTTGACAAAGAAATCCATAGATGATAGATATGTATTCACCAACTTATTCATAATAGGCAAATACTGTTTAACAATCTTTGTTTTGATACCAGAGTCCTGTAACAGATTGCGAGCGACATCAACATAGAACTGATCTTCTTTTAGTTTAGTGCGTTGTTCGTCAATCAGTTTAATCTGTCCTTTTAGTTCAGACAGTTTCGCCTTATCATCATCAGACACAGAACCAGACTCATAAGTTTCAATATCCTTCTGTAACTTAGAGTTAAAGGTTTCAAGTTCTTTAATGGATGCACGAATCTTTGCAATTTCTACATCGTTCTGTCGTATCTTTTCTAAGTCTACTAATATTGATTGGAGTCTGTCTTGTTCTTCTGATTCCATTCTTTGTAAATCTGCGATACCGTTTTCAATGTCTCTGATTTTTGTTGTGCGAAGTTCTGTCTGCGTCTGCTTTGTTGCAGTCGTAATTGATTGTTCGCAAGTCGGGCATTCATCGTTGTTCTTGAAAAATTCGATTTGACGGTCATGTTCTGCCTTTCTATTTTCTAATGCTGCTTCTGTTTTACTTAGTTTTCTTAGTTTTTGCTCAATCCTTGTTTGTTCTTCTGCATCGAAAGACAACTCTTCCTTTTCAATTTCTAATGCCTTAATGTCATCTTGCTTAAAACTGATAGTAGATTGGTTGTCAAAAATCTTTTGTTTATTTTCTGCAATAATACCAGACTTATTGTTTATTACTTCTTCAATAAACTTTTCTTGAAGAATAACTTTCTCTTTAGTCAAGTCATACTGATACTCAACATTACGAACCTCTTCTGTCAATTCTTTGTTTCGGTTTTTCAACAAGAAGTTCATCAAAGAGAAAATCTTAATGTCAAGAATATCTTCAACAACCTCACGGCGTGCCTTAGTAGACAACTGCATAAAAGGAACAAAGGTAGAAGAACCTAGAATAACAACTTGTGTGAAAGAACGATAGTTTAATCCTAAAATCTGTTGTTCTAGATGCTTCTGATAATCTCTTGCATTTGCATCTTGGTTAATCAATGTGTCGTTTACATAGACTTCAAACTTATTTGGTTTGATTCCTCTACATACTCTAACCATTTTTCCACCAACATTGAAACACACTTCAACCATACTTGAACCACCGTTCACAGAGTTAATAAGTTGTGTCTTTGAAATGTTGCGAAAAGGTTTATTGAAAAGACCAAAACACAATGCATCAAGAATGGTAGACTTTCCAGCACCATTCTCTCCGATGATTAGTGTAGTTGGACTTCTATCCAACTGAATTTCGGTAAATTGATTTCCTGTGGAAAGAAAGTTCTTCCACTTCACTGACTTAAATGTAATCAAAGTTCTAAATCACTCGCTTCTACATATAATGATTTCATCATATTTGTTAATCTTTTCTTATCCAAATCCACATCAAGTTCTTCAATGTAACGCTCGATAAGTGTCATGTTATCCTCTGCATTTTCAACAATCGCATCATCAACATTTGCAGCATCCAATTCACTAAAATCTTCTACAATCTTTACCTCATGGGCACCAGATTCAGATAGAACTCTGTCAATAAATCTATCGAACTGATAAAAGTCCTTTTTATTAACAACCACGATTTTAACAAACTTTTCCTTCAATGTCAAGACATCAAAGGCAGAATAATCAACCGTTGTATCATCATAGTAAACTTTTTCAAAGATAGTAAATGGGTTCACAATCCGTTCAAGTTCTCTAGTATCTGTATCAAAGATATGGAAACCTTTAGGGCAACCACTATCACTCCAAGTCATCTGATAAGTGTTGCCAAGATAGTAAACATGACCATCATCAGACTTCTTATGGAAGTGTCCACTGAATACAGTATCAAACTTGTTTAGAAATGTCTTGTCATAACCATTTTCTGCAAAGTGTCCAGCGTGCATCTCAAAACCATTGATTTCTAGATGCCCCATTGCAACCTGTGCCTTTGTTCCTTTGATATGATTCATTGTGTGTGAATAGTTATCAGAACAAATCCACGGCAAGAAACAGATGGGCGTTCCATCAAACTCTACCGTTGTTGCTTCTGGGTAAACATACAGACTAGGGAATCTACCCTCTACCAATTCTGATAGAGAGTTGACATCGTTTGTGTTCTTGTAGAATGTGTCGTGATTACCAACCATCATGTGGACGGTAACTCCTAAGTCTACAAACTTTTGAATAAAACGCTCACGAAAATCTTTGGCAATCTTATAGGATACAAACTTTCGTCTGTCCATAACATCGCCCAAGTGAATAACCGTATCAATACCATGCTTTTCAATGTAAGGGAAAAATGTCTCTTCCCAAAACTTATAAAAGTAATCGTTAAATGCTAGGTTATCATTGCGAGCACCAAAATGAGTATCAGTTATCAGTGCTATCTTCATCTACTTCATTCCCATCATCATCATAAAATTTTTCAAGTCCTTTAGGTTCAGATTTCTTTTTCTTCTTAGGTTTATAAACATCTTCATCAGGCAAAAAGTTTTTCTGTAGATAGTCTACAAATTGTGCCTGTTCCATATCCTCACCAAGTGCAAGAACATCAATACTCATGTTCTCAATCACCTTATGTCGGATGTGCTGTTGTTTCTTTTCTTTTTGAATCCTACGAAGAAATGCGTAGTAGATAATTTGTGTAAAATATGCAAAAGGATTCTTAGATTTGTCTGGATTAAAATTGTGTGCGTATTGCAGACAGTTCTCAATCCCATCAGAAATCATTTCATCCCTGTAGGTATAATTGATAAAATTAGGTCTATAAGAAAGGTGGTTTGCAATCTTTAGGAAACATTCGCCTATGTAATTAGTCACTGGTGGTTGTGGTTCACCTAGTTCCTCGGCGTCTTTGCATCGTCCCTTCCATTCTTTCATTGCTTCTAGGAACTCTGCATTATTGACATAATGCGCTCCTTTTTGTTTTTTAGTCATAATAACTCCACATATATTGTTGTAATTAAATTTACAACTATTCATACATTATACTATATTTCAGTTCATTGTCAAGAGCAAATTTAATTGGCAAAATGTCTTGACTATCTCTTGACAGAGTGGTATATTTCCTATGCTGGGTTTGAGAATGAATAGATCTAATGATATAACTTAGATTCAGGCTCCCATTCTTCTAGTTCATCCTCATAATCATCAAATTCTTGCTCTTGTTCAATCGCAGCAAGTTCAGCATCAGTAGGAGGAGTAAGAACTTGTTCTTCTTCCCATTTACTTTTCTTCACACAATATTCATAGAATTTGTGTAATCCATAGGATGCCTCTGCCAATACAATAACTTGTGATATTGGAACACGATAAACATCTTCTTCAGCAAAATGTATCCATCTTTGTAAAGTAAGTGCTTCTTCTATACCTCTAGATGTTGCTTTAGGATATGCTTTAATCTGCATTGGTGATGAAACACTTATGAACTTTTCTTCCGAACTACTCAAAACATTACAGATAATCTCTTCACCACTAGACAATTTTAATATTTTTGCTTTGTCATGGGTCATTTTATTTTTATCCTTTTAATCTCATAATCAAACTGTTCTTCATTATAGATATTTATTCGCTCTAGAAAGTGATTGATAGTGAAATTCTTTCTTGACTTATAGGTGAGGTCATCTGCAATGTCAAAGAGGGTAGCGGTATCTTTAGTTTCACTCCTACGCAATCCACGGCCAATCGACTGCAATGTTCTAATGCGGGACTTACTTGGAGATGAGAACACGATGTTATGGAGATTGCGAATATTGATACCAGTAGAAAAAGTGCCATAAGACGCAACAATGATAGCGTCCTTTTCCTTTTCCGTGATCGCCCTAATCTCTTCACGAGTGGTGGTGTCCGTTCCACCAAATACATAGAATACTTTTCTTTCAGTAGCATCTTTAATTTGTGAATAGAGAATGTCCCCATGTTTCTCAACAAACTGGAATAACACCAGAGTGTTACCTCTTATCGTCAGAGCCAAATCTCTGATAAATTCGTTTCTTTTTGGATGAGTTACAATAAAGTCAATTTCGTCTTGGTATTTCATATCCTTCACGAGTTTACACTCATGTTCTGGGTATGTCAATACAAGAGATTTAATCTTAAATTCGGCAAGTGTCTTTTTATCAATCAACTCTTTGGTAGTAATGACTTTATTTAGTGTCCCAAACAATCCCTCAAGCACCAATCTGTGCGTTTGCATCCCATCCAATGTTCCTGTTAGACCAAAGCGATACTTACATTGTTCCAGTTTAGACATAATTGTTGTCAAAGACTTTGCCTTAAATAAGTGTGCCTCATCTCCAACCACCAAACCAAATTGTTCAAAATATTTTTTTGGGAATTTATAGATAGACTGC
>Ga0181567_10001224_pt1 | contig 19456 bp, 17 predicted proteins | sample 101ome_14_FD_133761 | JGI IMG/M metagenome (GOLD analysis project Ga0181567, IMG submission 133761) | Coastal salt marsh microbial communities from the Groves Creek Marsh, Skidaway Island, Georgia - 101403AT metaG (megahit assembly) | ecosystem: Environmental > Aquatic > Marine > Intertidal...
CACCGTCGTGATGGCTGCCGTCAGGGTCGTCTTGCCGTGGTCAACGTGACCGATCGTACCGACGTTCACGTGGGGCTTGTTACGCTGGAAAGTTTCCTTTGCCATGTTGGAATACCTATTGGATTGGTATTGTTGGTACCTGCAGGTGTCTACTTATGTGTCAGACCCTCGCGGGCCTCGGGGAGAAGCGACCATCCGGGCGCCTCTACGTCTGACACGTCGTGCCAGAACATGCCTTCACGAGCCGATGCGTGCGAGGCGTTGAGCTCTACGCCTCTGTGTACGCGCCATGTGGCATCGTGTTTGAGCCTCTTCCCGGACTTGAACCGGGGACCCCTTCCTTACCATGGAAGTGCTCTACCGCTGAGCTAAAGAGGCACTGCGTCGGGTCGGCCGGGTTCCCTCCGTTTGCCGGAGAGACCATGGAGCGGGAGACGAGATTCGAACTCGCGACCCTCAGCTTGGAAGGCTGATGCTCTACCAACTGAGCTACTCCCGCTTACGCAGTCTGCTCGGCGCCTGATCAAAAGCACGGCGCAGTGCAGTGTGGACGGGGGAGGATTCGAACCTCCGAAGTCGAAAGACACTGGATTTACAGTCCAGCCCGGTTGACCGCTTCGGTACCCGTCCATGTATGTTTCTGATCACGTTCGCTCCGAACGCCCCTGTCACCGATGATCGTAGCTGGTCCCTGACCAGCGAAATAATCCGTGCAAGAACGTGACCGGAAGGACAAACCCAATCACTATGTAGGCCCGGCGGATCACGAGTGATCGCCGGTGAGCTCCCTATGGAGCTGGCAGAGGGACTCGAACCCCCGACCTGCTGATTACAAATCAGCTGCTCTACCAGCTGAGCTATGCCAGCAAAGTTCCACCATGGGAACGACCATTGCCCGCAGGTGGCGACCCGAGGGTCCCGTTTGCAGATTTTTGGCCAGACTTTAAAGTTAGGACGGTACGTACCGCAAGTCAATAATAGCCGTCATGAACCATCCGTGAAACCGTATTCAGCCTATCGGGTGCTCCCGTTGCGTCCCCGCTGATATCGTACCAGCTGCACGAGTACGAAGGCCACGATAAAGGCAAGCACCAGACCTCCCCATGCACTCAGGTACCTGCTGACTATTTCCCAGTTCTCCCCGACAACGACCCCAGCAACAGTCAACAAACAGCACCACGCAAACGAACTGAATGCGCTCCAAAACCAGGTTTTCCCGACGTCCATGTGCGCCATTCCAACGGTGATGGAGATGACCGATCGCAAACCACTCAGAAAGCGATTGGCAGCCACGATCAGGAATCCTTGCCTCTGGAGCCGCTCACGTACCCGTTCCATCCGCTTTTTGGGGAGCCATCGATAGCGGTCAGGCTCCAGCAGACTGGTCCCTAAATGATGGCCTATGGAGTACATCGACATGAAGCCAAGTGTACCACCCAAAGTGGCTAATCCAATGACCAACGGGGCATCAAGCAGCTCCAGGCCGGCCATGTACCCGCCGAAAACGACAACCATGTCACCCGGAATGGGCGGCAGAACATTCTCCAACCAGGAAATCCCCAGGACAATGCCATAGGCCCAGATCGGTGGCAGCGTGGTCATCCATTCCACGATGTCCAGCAGTATATCCCCCATCACACACCCTCAATAAGGCAAACCGCATAGGCGGCCATGCCCTCTTTCGCCCCCACAAAGCCGAGCTGTTCGGTTGTCGTTGCCTTTACCGACACGGCATCGAGGGATAGACCAGAGACCCGGGCAATGTTGCTGCGCATGGCATCAATATGCGGGCGCAGCTTGGGAGCCTGCGCGGCAATGGTCGCATCGATGTTGACAAGCCTGAACTGCCGCTTCCCCACCCGACGCAGGACTTCCTGCAGGAGAACGACGGAGTCAGCATCCTTGTAGGCTGGATCCGTATCCGGGAAATGACTACCGATATCTCCCATGGCAGCCGCACCCAGGACGGCATCGGTAATGGCGTGCAGCAACACATCAGCGTCCGAGTGACCATCGAGACCCTCAGGATGATCAATGACTACCCCGCCCAGAATGAGTGGACGCCCGGGCACCAGACGATGAACATCGTATCCAAATCCTATGCGCATGGCTCAGCGGGTCTCCTGCCCGACGATGTGCTCCCGTTCCTCTCGGGCCAGGATGTGCTCCCACTGGGGCCAGTACCGCAGCGCCTCATCCCAGTCCTCGAGTGTCGTGATCTTCAGGTTCATGCGGGCACCCGGCACGGCATGAACGGTGTGGCCCATCTTCTGCACAAGGTGCACGTCATCGGTGGCTTGCCATCCCTCCTGCTCTGCGGCCTCATGCGCCTCCCGGAGCCACGACGTGCGAAAACCCTGCGGGGTCTGGATGCGCACGAGCTGCTCTCGAGGCACCGTATCTCCAAAACAGACCTGCCCGTCGACTGCCTTGATTCGCCGCACCGTATCCGTAATGGGAAGGGCGAGCGAGGCTGCTCCCGAGCGCCGTGTTTCATCGATGACCTGCTCGACGGAGGACATCCTGACAAAGGGGCGGACAGCATCATGGATGAGCACGACGTCCACCGCCTCGGGCAGAACACGCAAAGCGGCGTGTACCGAAGCCTGTCGCGAATCCCCGCCTGCCACAACCCCTTGGAGCTTGGAGATGCCCACGCGCCTCAGCTCAACGGCCAACGGCTCCACGGCATCGGCAGGCGTGGCTACAACGATATGGTCTACACGGGCGTGCCGCTCGAACACAAGCAGGGTCTGTAACAGAACTGACTTCCCTCCGAGTACCCGGAACTGCTTACGGTGACCACCCAACCGCGTACCCTGCCCTGCAGCAGGGATGATGACGGCAACCTGTCCGGTGGATGACATGGTACGAGCGGGGCGTAATAGCGGGTGGAAAAGGCTGCTTGCGCCGGGTAAGGCGCCAGCCGGGCTGGATCAGATGATGAGCATGGCATCGCCAAAGGAGAACAATCGGTATTTCTCCTTGATGGCCACATCATACGCCTCGCGCATGAAATCATACCCGGCAAAGGCCGCAATGAGCATCATGAGCGTGCTGCGAGGCATGTGGAAGTTGGTGATGAGGCGCTCGGTGATATGGAATTCGTACGGGGGGTAGATGAACTTGTCCGTCCAGCCAATATTCGCCTTCAGGTTGTACGCAGCGGAGAGGCTGGATTCGATGGCGCGGACGACAGTCGTTCCGACGGCCGTGACTGTATTCGCCGACGACTCAAGTGCCACATTGGCACGCTCTGCCACCTCCGGCGTCACATGGTAGAACTCGCTGTCCATGCGATGCTTCGTCAGGTCCTCGACTTCCACCGGACGGAAAGTCCCCAGTCCCGTGTGCAGGGTGACGGGCAGAATGTCCACGCCTTTCTTCTCAAGGGCCGATATGAGGTCCGGCGTGAAATGAAGACCCGCAGTCGGTGCGGCCACCGCACCCCGCTCCGCAGCGAACATGGTCTGGTAGCGCTCCCGGTCCTCGGGCTCCACATCCCGCTTCAGATACGGTGGGATGGGCGTTTCCCCGATCTCGTCAATCTTTTCGTACAGCTCTTCATTGCTGCCCTCGAATACGAACCGGATGGTCCGGCCACGTGAGGTCGTATTGTCGATGACCTCAGCAATGAGGCCGTTCTCGAAATACAGCTTGTTGCCGATTCGAATCTTGCGGGCAGGATCTACAATGACGTCCCAGAGGCGGCTTTCCGGATTGAGTTCGCGCAGAAGGAAGACTTCGATGCGGGCCCCCGTTTTTTCCTTGTTGCCGAAGAGCCGCGCGGGAAAGACTTTCGTGTTGTTCACGACCATGACATCCCCTTTCTTGAAGTACTCTCCGATGTCCGAGAATACTTTGTGCTCGATGGTGCCACTGGCTCTGTTCAGCACCATGAGACGGGAGGAGTCCCTGGGTTCGGCGGGATATTTGGCTACAAGGTCCTTGGGATAGTCGTATTTGAACTGGGCGAGCTTCATGCGGCCTTACAGGGCTTGATTGCAATGGGATGGGGGGACATATCGGACAGGCGATCCTGTACGATATAACCTCGAAAGATAAGGCCACATTACACCCACTCCAAACCAGTGCCCAAGCGTCCAGAGGAAATCATGGCGCCCACACAGATCAAAAAAGCGCCATGTGAACGCGCGATGTACTATAATCAGGCAACAATGAATCCCATGCGTTCCCTTCCCCTCCTCATCATCTCCCTTCTGATCGTCGCGTCCCTCGGCTGCGATGCGGGCCTGCAGCCACCTGAGGACGAGGGCACAGGCACCATCACGGGAAAAATATCCTATCTCCCCCCGTGGCCATCCAGCACTGAGATAAAGGACCTTCGCTTCATTGCCATGCGCTTCATACCGCAGGACACCACCGATTTTTTCAGGCTGAACGAGATGGTGATCAGCGAACGGCTGCCATCGGGTGTCGAGGTGCACGAATTCACCCTGAGCGATGCACCCGTGGGCACCTATTATTATGCAGGGGTTGCCCAGAAGTACGCCGATGACCTGCTGGCATGGCGGCCTGTCGGGCTAGTTGAAACGGATGGTGGCACGTTCTTCCTTTCGCGGGGTGGTCTGGTCGAGGTGAACGTGATCGTGGATTTCAACAACCCTCCCGTCTTTCCGCCACAATGAGGTCCCGGTTGTCATACAGCGGGCGTGCCCGGTTTCATGCTACCCTCGTGGCCTTGATCCTCATTGGCACGGCCAGGCCACTGAGTGCGCAGGTCATCGAGGGCACCATCACCGATCCGGATGGGGGCATCCTGCCGGGCGTGAACATTCTGATCCAGGGTACAGACAGGGGAACAGCAGCCGACAGGAATGGACGTTATCGCCTGGAAGACCTCGAGGCCGGAGTCGTTGTCCTGCGTTTTTCAGCCATCGGCTTCCACACCGAAACCCGTACGGTCCGGCTGGCAGACCGTCAGGTCATGACGGTGGACATTACCCTGGCATGGAAAACCCTCTTGTCCGACGAAGTGGTGGTCACGGCTTCGCGGCGGGAACAGCCGGCCCTGTCCGTACCCGTTTCCGTGTCCGTCCTGTCGGCCGATGACCTCACGCGACGGAACATGGTAGTGCTCGATGAAGCCCTCAGAACCGTATCCGGTGTCTCGATTCTCGGTAACCAGATCAACGTTCGAGGTTCAAGCGGCTTTGCCTACAACACCGGGAGCCGGGTACTCCTGATGCTCGATGGCATGCCGTTGCTCACGCCAGACACCGACGGGGTTCCGCTCGAGGCCCTTCCGGCCTCTGAAATAAAGCAAATCGAGGTTCTCAAGGGACCCGGTTCTGCTTTGTATGGCGGTGGCGCCCTGGGCGGCGTCGTCAATGTGATTACCCGGGACCTGCCCGAATCAGGCTCCTTCTCAGAGGTTCGAACGTTTGCCGGCGCGTGGGATCCCGTCCGACATGATATCTGGCGAAGCGGGTGGCAACACGGGGATGAATACCGACCCTTCTGGGGCTTCTCGGCCTCGCACGCCATTCGGACGTCGCCGACGTTTGCCTGGTGGACAAGCCTCTCCTTTCGTCGCGACGCTGGATATACCGCGCTCTCCGGTCGGGACGTTTTTCATGGTTTTGCCAAAACGTCCTGGCAGCCTGCGCCCTCCGTACGCATTGAAACACTACTGGGACTCATGGCCCGCGAGCGTGACAACTTCCTGTTCTGGGAATCTGCCCGCAATCCACTCTCGCCCGGGCGCATCACATTCGGTGATGCGCCCGACCCGGACAGTACGCCCAATGGCGCTCCGGATGACTTCGTGCGACAGATTTCCTTCCTGCCCGTTGTCCGGCATTTCGTGAGCGCAACGTTCTATCACGAGCTTCGACTGCGGGTTTTTGGCACCCTTATCCAGCCGATAGACGATGTGACAGGCGAGCGCAAGGAGGTGGAAGGCATCGGTGCGCGCTATGGAGGAGAGTGGCAGGGTACCTGGCTGCCCTCCGAAGAACAACGTGTGACACTCGGCATATCGAGGGACGCGCTGACCACCAAGAGCTCGTTCTTCATTACGAACGATGGCGATGAGATTGGTGGTCAGCCAGAACTGGCCGTGTTTGCCCACGCCGAGCGGCAACTGGCCGACCACTGGCAGCTCGTGGGTGGCATCCGTCTGGATCACTACCGAATCGACGCACGGGACACGGAGTCCCGATTGAGCCCGAAGATCAGCGTGGCGTGGACAGGTGTGGCCAACAACACGTTCAGGGTGGCCATCGGGGATGGGTTCCGGGTGCCGTCCTTTGCCGAACGGTTTACCGAGAACCGGGACTACCTCCCCATCATCCGCAATCTGGAACTGCGCCCCGAAATCAGCCGAAGCTTCGAGGCTGGGTGGCGGGGCGTATCGCCCGGGCTCGTGCCCGGCGTACTTTCTTGGGATCTATCCCTGTTCCACAATCAGTACCGACGCTTCATCGAGCCCCGCCTCGTGCCATCGGAACAGGCCTTCCAGTTCATCAATCTGGACGAAGCCCGTATCCAGGGTGCTGAACTCATGCTGGAGTGGCAGAGCCCGGGAGCGCGATGGCTGGCCTCCCTGGGACATACGTGGTTGCGCACCGAGGAAGGAGCATCAGGAATGACCCTCCCCTTCCGCCCGACTCATCAGGTCGTTGCCTCGATGGGGGCACGCGTACTCCCTGCTGTCGAACTGGGGGCTGATTATCGCTATCTGACCAAGCCAGATCGTGTCGAAACGGACTTTGCGCGCTTCGTGACGGATGCTGACATGATGGTGGACACGAACGTCCTGGATCTTCGGGTCAGCGCGGAGCGGGGAGGCGTGCGCCTGACACTGCTGGTCCAGAATGCCCTGGAGTACCACTATGTGGACCGACCCGCGATTCTTGGCGAACCCCGCAGGTTCACCATTCAGCTGATCTGGAAACGCTGATCCCGACCCATGGATCGGGCACAACTCAGAAGGGCTTGGTGATACCCGTCCAGGCTGCCAACAGGATCAGGAAAATGGCTACCCACCAGCCGATGCCCGCATTGAACTTCTTCGAGAAGGCCGGGAAGCCGCCCAGAATGAGGAAAAGGACCACCTTGAAGGTGACCCATCCTGGCCAAGGCCACATGATGCCGAGGCGTGCGAGCATACCGAAACCAGCCAGAAGCAGCAGGAAAAGACCAACGCCATGCAGGATGGCGAGCATGCGGGGACGTTCTCCCGTACCGGTCTGACGGTGCATGAGCATTCCGGCCAGCGAGGATGTGAGCAGCACCAGGCCGACAATGTGGAGAACAAGGTAGAATGTGTGCGACATGATGATCTGGGTAGGGTAGGCGATGCAGTGGCGCTTCTGGACGACATGTGGCCCGGACATCGGTAAGTATACAAACCGTCCACGCTACGAGACGGCCACGCATCTTTGAATGTCCGATGCGCCTACGAAAATACCGACGAAACGCCATGCATTCGTGAAGCGGCCTCAAAAATGGCTCTCGTAAGACCTGGACCCGGAGTCAACCATGCACCCGCATCCGTAATCGGATGCAAGGAAACGCCCGGAAAATCGAACGAGGACGCATCCGCACCCCCATCCTGTCGAAGCACGATAAACAGGTGTTGAGCGCGTTGCGCACGGAGCGTATCCAGGTCCGTCATCAACGGGGAGGCACCTGACGGGTTCAGGATGCTGAATCCGGCGGCGCGATCCAAGAGGTCGGGCACCCATCCTCCGGGTACTACAAGGCCATCCTGCGTGTCCACTACCATGGCGGCTGAAGCAAGCTGAGCGGGTGGGGCGGCTCGGGGAATGCCGATCTCATCGCGCAGCCGTCGCAATGCTGCCTCATGATGGGCCAGTAGAGCCATGGTATCCCCGAGCCGCCCCACCCGACGCCCCATGCCGAGCACAGCCGTGAATACCTGCTTGAGCGTCCGCGGGGAAAATGGAGGCATGGACGCCATCACGTCCTCTATCCCCTCTGCGGGACATCCGATCGCTTCCAGCCATTCTCTGGCCGTGGCGTGCCAGTCATGGGATGTGCCGGGCAGGACGCCTGAGGGAATCATCGGATAGGAGGCCGGCGACGATGAAAATCGGTCAGCTGCTGATAGCGGTCAGCGGCAGCAAGCACCGCATCGTCCCGGTACAGCCCTCCCAGAAACGTGATCGACGCTGGATTACGCCGTCCAGAGCCTGCAGGAGCATTATCCACCACGGCAAAATGGTGGGGCATCGTTACCGACGGGTGGCCGGTCAGATTCGACATGGACAACCCTGGGTTTCCGAAGGAGGGCATGATCACGACGTCGACATCCTCGAATACGGCCCGCATCTCCCGCATGAGAAGGGTCCGCACCCGGCTGGCATTGACGTATTCAACCGCCGGAATGAAGCGGGCACGACGGAAGGAATTGGGCCAGGCACCACCATCCTGACGCACAAGCCGATCGTCCTCGTCAGAACGTGTCAGCTGGTCGAATGCAGCCGCCGCCTCCACACGCAGCATCAGGATCAGGGGCGATGGATCAATGTCCGGAAACGATACCGGCTCAATGGTCAATCCCGAGCCCCGCAAAACCTCCAGCACAGCCGCATCGTGGGCCTTTTCGAACGCACCATCCAGGTAGCCCATCCGGATGTTCTCCACGGCTCGGGAGACCGGCCACTGGAAGGATGTCGTAACCGAGCCCGGTTCAGCAGGATCATGCCCGTGGATGGCATCGAATACGAGGGCGCAGCCGGCCGCGCTGCGACACATGGGACCCAATTTGTCCATACTCCAGCTCAGTGCCATGGCCCCCGTGCGGGGTACACGACCAAACGTGGGACGATGACCGGTTACGCCATTGCGCGTCGACGGCGATACGATGGATCCCAAGGTCTCGGATCCGATGGCGAAACCGACCAGACCGGCAGCAACCGCGGCACCGGGTCCGGCGGATGACCCACTCGAACCGCGTTCCAGATTCCACGGGTTGTTCGTGCGCCCACCGAACCAGACATCACCCATGGCCAGCGCTCCCAAGGTCAGCTTGGCCACGAGTATGGCACCCGCGGCGTCGAGCCGACGAACCACTTCGGCATCCGGTGCCAATCGCTGGTTCCGGAACGGCTCGGCACCCCACGTTGTCGGATACCCCTCTACATTTAGCAGATCCTTTGCACCCCATGGAATGCCATGAAGGGGCCCCCGCCAGCGTCCAGCCTCGAGCTCCTCGTCCGCAGTACGCGCCTGTCGAAGGGCCCGCTCCTCGGTCAGGGTGACCACACACTGCAGGACCGGGTCGTACTGCCGCAGCCGTGCCAGATACAGCTGGGTCAGTTCCAGAGCGGTCACCTGGCGGGAGCGAAGCAAGCCGGAGAGCACCGGTACACTCAGAAAAGCCAGCTCCTCGTCCGACTCAGGTCGTGTGGTTACGTCCGGCGTCCATTCCGCGGGTATTTTGGCCGCAAGCACCGGAGCTGACTGACCCGAGAGTTGTGGATCGAATACCAGGGAGGGCGGAACGTGGTTGGGCAGCGCATGGGCTCGGATAGCCTCGTAGTCTGCAACGGAACGCTGCAAACCGTCCAGCATCAGCTCGCGCTCCTCATTCGTGAACGAGAGGCCGGCCAATTGTTCAGCCGCCTTGATGGTTTCGACGGTAATCTCGGCGACCGCATCTGCCCCCGAGGCACGAACCTCAGCCATGAGAAGGTCCGGAAACGCGGTTGACGCAGCGCCAACGAGCGATGCGGCTTCGAGGAATGCACGACGGGTCACCATGAAAACCTCCGAAGATTCTGATGAAACAGAGACAGTCGCCCGGATCTACGACAGGGTACGACGCACGTGCGCGGCCACGTTCTGCGCAGTGATCCCGAAATGCTCGAACAACTCCTCCGCGGGAGCAGAGGCACCGAAGTGGTCGATGCCGACGCAGGAACCTGCCGAACCCACCCAGCGCTGCCAACCCATCGTGATACCGGCTTCAACCGAAACACGGGCTGTGACCGCCGCCGGAAGGACCTCTTCCCGGTAAGCCGTGTCCTGCTGCTCGAACAATTCCCAACTTGGCATGGAAACAACACGCACCCTGGTTCCCTCTCCCGCCAGCAGGTCAGCGGCCTCAATTGCCACACTGACCTCACTGCCTGTGGCCACGATGATGGCATCGGGAATCCCCTCCGTATCGCGTACGACATAGGCTCCACGCCCCACGTTGGCCACTGCCTGGGCGGTATCCGGTATCAGGGTGGGGAGATTCTGTCGACTCAGGGCCAGGAGTGTGGGGCCCGTGGTGTTCCGCAAGGCAGCTGCCCAGGCGCCTGCCGTCTCCGGACCGTCTGCCGGTCGAATGAACGTGCAGTTTGGAATGGCACGCAGCGCCATGAAATGCTCGATCGGCTGGTGGGTTGGTCCATCCTCGCCGAGTCCGATGGAATCATGCGTCAGCACGTAGATGACCGGCTGCTCCATCAGCGCACTGAGCCGGATGGCAGGGCGCATGTAGTCTGCGAAGACCAGGAACGTTCCACAGTAGGTCCGGAGACCTCCATAAAGCTGCATCCCGTTGCACATGGAGGCCATGGCGTGTTCGCGCACCCCGAAGTAGAAATAGTTGCCGCCCGGCGTCTCTTTCTGAAACGCCTCCCGGCCCTTTATCTCCGTCTTATTCGATCCACTCAAATCAGCAGATCCGCCCAGCAAGTTGGGCATAACGGTATCAAGGCGCGCCAAGACCATACCGTTGGCTGCGCGTGTGGCAACCGCCGAGCCTGCCTCGAACGCGGGCAGGATTGCCTCGAGATCCGTGGGGAGTGATCCGCTCATCCAGGCTGCCAGCGTGGCGGCCAAATCCGGATGCGCCTCTTCATAGCGGGCCATTGTCTCGTCCCACTCTGCTCGTTGGTGGGCGCCCCTGCGACCAATTTCAAACATGTGATCAGACACCTGGGCAGGGATATGGAAGGCGTCAGATCCCTCCCATCCTAGGCGCTGACGGGTAAGAGCAATTTCGTCGTCACCCAGCGGCGCTCCGTGCGAAGCTGCCGTGCCTTCCTTGTTCGGGCTGCCGTAGCCGATGACAGTGCGCACACGAATCAGCGTCGGCCGCTGCGCCTCGGCCTTGGCTTGTGTGATGGCGGCATCAATGGCGTCCACATCGTTGCCATCAGCCACGTCGAGCACCTGCCACCCATAGGCCTCGAATCTGCGGGTCGGGTCTTCCGTGTATGCCAGATCCGTGGATCCATCAATCGTGATGCCATTGTCATCGTAGAGATAGATCAACTTCCCAAGGCCGTAGTGACCTGCCAGCGATGCCGCCTCGTGGGAGATACCCTCCATGAGATCCCCGTCAGAAACGATGGCAAAGGTGTAGTGGTCGACCACTTCAAATCCGGGGCGGTTGAGCCGGGCTGCCATGAAGGCTTCCGCGACAGCCATCCCGACGCCGTTGGCAAACCCCTGCCCCAACGGACCTGTGGTTGTCTCCACACCCGGTGTGTGTCCCTTCTCAGGATGACCGGGAGTCCGGCTGCCCCATTGACGGAACTGCTTGATGTCATCGAGTGACAGGTCGAAGCCACTCAGGTGAAGCAGGGCATAGAGCAGCATGGATCCATGCCCCGCCGAGAGGATGAACCGATCCCGGTTGGGCCAGTCCGGTACCGAGGGATCGACAGACAGGTGTCTTTGCCACGCAGCGTAGGCCATGGGGGCAGCACCCATGGGCATGCCCGGATGGCCGGAGTTCGCCTTCTGAACGGCATCAGCAGCCAAAAAGCGTATCGTATTGACGGACAGATCGGACAGGGAGGCGGGGCTGGACTGGTGCGGCATTTCCTGATCGGAGAGCGGGTGTGAAGGCAATGAGGCGACTGCGGCGCGGTCGAAAACTACAACATCGCCCTCCCCAAAACGTGCACCGTGGAAATCTTTCCACTCGATTCAATTGCCACCGAAACCTCGTCTGTGAACGGCCCCTCAGACAGCTGCTGCACCGCTCAGGAATTACCCGAGGCCATCTCCGCAATGAGTTCGTTCATGCACGTGCGGGACTTCGATTCACTGGCCACGAGTCGTCCGTTGATCATGACACTTGGCGTACCCCGAACACCCGCATCAGCAATCCGTGAACGCCGCTCAATGATCATCTGCTGATACTGCCCGCGTTCGAGCCGCTCAAGGAACAGATCCGGATCAAGACCGATCTGCGATGCAATGGAAACCAACTCGTCCAACGACATGCCACCAGGCTTCTGGGCCTGATATTGGGCGTCGATCATCTCGAAATACTTTCCCTGCTCGGCTGCCACGTACAAGGCTTCCGTCTGTGCCAGCGAGTAGCGCCACAGTGGAAAGGGGATCATGTAGAACTGGGCATGTTGACCCATTTCTTCCACCACCTGCTTCATGATCGGATGAAAGGTGGCGCAGTGCGGGCAGTTCGGGTCGAAAAATTCGAAGACCTTGACGTCCGCCTCCGAGCGACCCAACCACGGATCCAGTCCGGACACCAACGACAGGTAATCATCCATGACGGGAGCGTCCGAGGCGAAGGAACAGGCTGCCGGCGTGCCGGGCCGCGTGATCTCGGGAGGGAATCCATTGGACAAAGCCATTGTGGCTACCATCATGAGACCCGAAATCATGGACATATGGTGGCGTAGCAGCATGGTAGTGGCGGTGGGTACTGAGAGGATTCGTATGGTGTACGAACCCCTTCGAGCCCGGGAATGATCCTTGTATGGATACCGGCACGGCCCTACAGGCATGGCATCCGGCATTTATCTAGATTCCACTTTCCCAGGCGTGCTCGACCACAATGCCCCGCGGCCACCGCGTGGCACGGACCCATTCCGGTTTTCATGCAATGCGTGACAATGCAACGCTGAGCGAACTGCTCCAAAACGACCTGTTTGTCGATCTTCTGCTGACCATCGTCATCCTGCTGGCAGCCTTCACGGTGGTCCGTCTCAGTCACCGGCTCTCAAGCCGGTATTTCGGCTCTCCTGAACGGGTCTACCATGCAACCAAGTCTGTTCGCCGGCTGATTGTGCTTTTGGCCGCAGTGGCCATCACGCTCGTTTGGTCGCCAGGCTTTGGGGAGCTGCTTACGCTGCTGACGGTGATCGGGGCCGGTATGGCCATCGCCCTGCGGGAGGTTCTCTTGTCCATTGCCGGTTGGGCCCGTATCACGTTCATGTCATCCTACAAGGAAGGGGACCGGATCGAGATCAACGGTGTGGCCGGCGACGTCATTGATGTCCGGGTCTTGCGCACGTCCCTCATGGAAATAAGAGGATGGGTGGACGCTGATCAGAGCACGGGACGCATCGTGCACATTCCCAACAGCTGGATTTTCCTTCATCCCCTCTACAATTACACCCGATCGTTCAAGTTCATCTGGAACGAGATCCCGATAACCGTGACCTTCCGCAGCGACTGGCGCGCAGCCCGGGAGATCATGATGAAGTATGCAGAAGAATCGGCAGCCATCGTCGAGCAACAGGCACGAAAGGAGATCCAACGCATTTCGAGGGAGTTCCTGATCCACTATTCCATCCTCACGCCCTTCGTGTACGTGCGCATTGTCGAGGATGGCGTACAGTTGACCCTTCGCTATCTTTGCGAGGCGCGCAAACGTCGGGGGTCAGCCCACGCTCTAAACCTGATGATGCTGGACGATTTCAGGGAGCATCCCGATATCGAATTGGCCCATCGCACCCTTGCCATGCGGCCACCCGAGGCCCGGCAGTTCGATGACCTTCCCCCGAAAAGCCCCATGCTCGATTAGGGAGTTGCCCAGTCTGCTCCCGGGCGGTATCTTTCGGGCATGAAGGTCCAGAACCACGATAGGTCCATGATGCCGCTCCGCTGGTGGCGTTTCCGCTTCAGCGGGTTGTCGCATCAGTGAACGGGACGGGACGTCGTTCCTTCCCGTTCATTGGTAAGCCCGCTGCCTCTGGTAGTGGGCTTTTTTCATGCCCCAACCTTTCATGCCCCGCCGTTTGCTGATGCTTTTTCGCCATCACCCATATTCGCCCGGTTTGGCTCTAATCCGCGCATTTCATGCTTCAGGAAACGGCATCGTGACCATTGTTCCAACCTGACCATTACGTAATGACGTTTGACGCTTTCAAGGAGCGCGTGACCGCCGAAAGGAACAAGGGACACGAGCACATCATCATTCCGGTCCATCGCCGTCGAAGTGCCGACCTGCTGACGCCGGTCAGTGCCTTCCTGACCCTTCGGCAGGATGCTGAGATGCCTTTCCTGCTTGAATCGGTGGAAGGGGGAGAAAAAATGGCTCGGTACTCCTTTCTTGGACGCAATCCTTTCCAGACCGCCCGGGCCAATGGACGGAGCACCGTCATCGATGCGCCCGGTTCGGAGGCCCGCACAGTGGAGCAGGATATCTTCAGCGTCCTGCAAGAAACCATCCAGGCCCGTCACGAAGTACGTTTTCCTGACCTGCCGCGACTTACCGGGGGTGCGGTCGGATTCTTTGGATATGATTGCGTGCGACTGATCGAGGATATCCCGGACCGTCACGCGGCTGACATGGCCCTGCCCGACGCGCTGTGGGCCTTCTATGATACCATCTGCGCTTTTGACCATGTGAAGCATCAACTGGTGCTGATACGCAGTCTTTTCGTGGACCCGGATACCGATCTGAATCGTGCCTGGGCAGAGGCTTCCTCCGACCTGGACGATCTGGAGTCGCTCTTCGCGGGAGATGCTTCTGGGGGCCTCCGACCAAAAACAGGCCCGGTCCGGCTCGGTGGCGATGTAACGCCGAATGTATCCCGTGAGGACTTTGAAGCGGCTGTCGAGAAGGCCAAGCACTACATCCACGAGGGCGACATCTTCCAGGTGGTGCTCAGCCAACGGTTCAGCTCTTCCTACGAGGGGGATCCCTTCAACCTGTACCGGGCGCTGCGGCAGGTCAACCCTTCGCCCTACCTGTTCTACCTTGATTTCGGAGATTTCAGATTGGTCGGAAGTTCCCCGGAAGTCCTGGTCCGGGTTGAAGAAGGACGAGCAGAGTTGTTGCCCATTGCCGGTACCCGTCCCCGTGGCAGCACGGAGCTCGAAGACGGTACGCTGGCAGAAGATCTGTTGGCCGATAGGAAAGAGCGGGCCGAGCACTTGATGCTGGTCGATCTGGGTCGCAATGATCTGGGCCGGGTCAGCGCCTGGGGCTCCGTCGAGGTAGAACGGTATGCCTACATCGAGCGCTATTCGCACGTCATGCACATTGTATCCTCTGTGGCCTCGCAGCTCAGGGAAGGGCAGCACGCCATCGATGCGCTACGGGCCTGCTTCCCTGCCGGGACTGTCTCGGGGGCCCCTAAAGTGCGAGCCATGGAGATCATTGACGAACTCGAAAGCTCGCGGCGCGGCCCGTACGCAGGTGCGGTTGGGTATCTGGATTTCCGGGGTAATCTGGACACGTGCATAACCATTCGCACAATGGTTGTCACAGACGATACGGTGTATCTGCAGGCAGGCGCGGGTATCGTAGCGGACAGCGTGCCGGAAAGCGAGTTCGAGGAAACGCTGAACAAGGCTCGTGCCCTCCGAACCGCCATGAATGTGGCCGCATCTGACCTCTTGTAACGATGTGTCTGCAGTTTGACCATGAGGGCAACGATGCATTCGGTTCCACTCCGGGTTCGATCCTCCCCGACCTGCGAAAGGTCTCCTTTCCCGGGTTCTTTTAAACCCAATGTTCAAGCGCAAGACACAGATTCGATGGTATCTTCCGACCGTCCTTCACTGATTCATACCAACTCCCGGCACAAGGCCGACGGATAGCCATGGGCATCAAGGAACTGATTCTTCAGAAAGGGTGGGCCGGTCGTACCATCGATCGGGCGGAAACCATCGATCGGATCAACCCGATGATCCAGACCATGACCGAGCTCATGCACCTCTATTTGGCTGCCAAGGATGACAGTGAAAGCGCAGATCTCGGCCAGCACATCGATGCCTCCCTCCGAACACTTCGGATGGACATCGGCAAGATGTGTGAGATCATCTTTTCCTGTGGTGGCGTAGCCTATTCGGGGGTCGATCTGGATACGGATGATTTCCGACGTGGCAGCGGTCTGTCTCAGGCCATCGAGGCCAAAGAGCGCGAACTCGAACTGGCTCTCGAAGTCCAGTCGGGCATTGAGCACCAGATGCGTACACGTGCCATCCTCCTGAATGTGGAAACCAATCAAAAAACCCGGATGAATGCGGTCCGCGGCATTTGATCAACACCAGGATTGATGAGCGACTCCCCCACCGATCCCAACGCATCCTTCTCGCCGATCGTTGTTTCCGGCATCCAGCCGTCCGGAACGTTGCATTTGGGCAACTACTTCGGTGCCATCCGGCAGCACATCGCGCTGCATGAAGCGCACGAATCTTATTTCTTCATCGTCAACTACCATGCGCTGACTACCCTGCACGATGCAGAGGCGCTTCGCAGGTACTCCCACGATGTTGCTCTCGATTATCTGGCGCTCGGATTCGATCCGGAGAAATCCAACCTGTTCCTGCAATCGGACGTGCCCCAGGTAAATGAGTTGGCGTGGATTTTTTATACGATGACCCCGGTATCCCAGCTGGAAAAAGGGGTGTCGTACAAGGACAAGGTGGCACAGGGCCTCTCGGCCAACGCAGGCCTTTTCAACTATCCCATCCTGCAGGCAGCCGACATCCTTATCTACGGCGGTACACAGGTGCCCGTTGGAGCCGACCAGAAGCAGAATCTTGAGATATGCCGGGATCTGGCCATCCGATTCAACGATCGGTTCGGCAAGGGCACGCCTATCCTGCCCGTACCGGAGCCCTACATCCTGGAGGAAGTGGCCGTGGTTCCCGGTGTGGATGGCCGCAAGATGTCCAAAAGCTATGGCAACACCATCGGGATCTTCGATGAAGGCAAGGCCCTGAAGAAGAAGGTGATGAGCATCGTCACGGACTCTACGCCCCTCGAGGAGCCCAAGGACCCGGATACCTGCAACGTATTCGCCCTGATTCGCCTCTTTGCGGATGAGGCCAAGCGTGAAGAAGTAGCCGGCGCCTATCGCGCTGGTGGCTACGGATACGGCCACGCAAAAAAAGAACTCCTGGGCTTGATCACAGAGCATTTTGCCGAGGCCCGCGAAAAACGGAAGGAACTGGCTGAACACCCCGCGTATGTAGAAGAGGTCCTTCGGGAAGGCGGCCGCAAGGGGCGCGAACAGGCTGAAAAATGGATGACGCAGGTCCGTGACGCCGTGGGCCTCATCACGACCTACTGAGCGCCACTGCATTACTTCCTGCCTCCCGACAGCCGATTGCCGGACACATCGACCATGATCCTCATTATCGACAATTACGACAGCTTTACGTGGAACCTGGTCCATCTCGTGGCGCGGGGCACGGATGAGGTACGTGTTGTCAGAAATGATGAGTGGAGCATTGAGGACATACGGGCAGCCCGCCCCGACGGCATCCTGATTTCTCCAGGACCAGGACGTCCGGCGGACGCCGGCATCACGTGCGATGTCATTCGCACCTTCAGCGGGGTCATCCCCATCCTGGGCGTGTGTCTCGGCCATCAAGCCATCGGGGAAGTTTTTGGCGGCACGGTCACTTATGCGCCCAGACTGATGCATGGTAAAACCAGTCAGGTCCATCACGATGGCGCAGGAGTCTTCAAGGATGTAAGCGATCCGTGCACCGCCACGCGGTACCATTCACTCGTCGTCGACCCGGACTCCCTGCCGACGTGCCTGCACGTGAGCGCCCGCAGTGAAGATGGAACCATCATGGGGCTTCGCCACGAGGACGGGCTCGTTGAGGGTATCCAGTTCCATCCTGAGAGCCTGTTGACCGAGGAAGGACCGAGGATGATTGCCAACTGGATGGACAGCGTGGCATCGGCCAAAAGTGCATCTCGAACCACGACCTGATCCCATGAAAGGCATCCTGACCAAACTGGCCGAGCACGAACCGCTTACGCGCGCGGATACCTCCCGCGCCATGGAGGATATCCTGAGTGGAGAGGCGGCACCCGAGCAGGTAGCAGCCTTCCTCCTGGGCCTTCGATCCCGTGGGGAGACGCCCGAGGAACTGGTGGGCATGACCGCCACGATGCGACAATTCGCCGTGGATGTCGTTGCTCCGGATGGCGCCATTGACATTGTAGGAACGGGGGGCGATCGGAGTGGCTCATTCAACGTGTCCACAACGACAGCCTTCGTGTGCGCAGGCGCTGGTGTGCCTGTTGCCAAACACGGCAATCGATCCGTTTCATCGAAATGCGGCTCTTCCGATGTCCTGGAGGCTCTTGGCGTATCGACTGAACTTGGAAAGGAGGGTGTGGAGTACTGTCTTGAGGAAGCCGGAATGGCCTTCCTTTTTGCCCCGTTTTTTCACCCCGCCATGCGCCATGTGGCCCCTGTGCGCAAGGTGCTCGGCGTTCGGACGGCGTTCAACATCCTGGGGCCGATGTGCAATCCAGCAGGAGTCAAGCGTCAGCTCGTGGGCGCGTTCTCCTGGCACATGGCCGAACTCATGATTCGGATCCTGCAGCGGCTAGGATCGGAATCCATCATCTGCGTACATGCCGAGGATGGAATGGATGAGATATCCATTTCATCCCAGACGCGGGTCTTTCGGTTCAATGCCGAGGACCGCACCATTCGGGATGAACTGATCAGCCCCGAACAATTCGGGCTGATACGTGCCGATCATGAGTCCATCCGGGGAGGGGATGCCGAGGAAAATGCGCGTATCCTTCGCAGTGTACTCGAAGGCAGGCCGGGGGCACCGCGGGATATCGTGCTGCTCAACAGTGCCTTCGCCCTCATGGCTGCCGGCGTCGCGGATACGACAGAAGACGGATTGCAGATGGCAGCCGAGAGCATTGACTCCGGGCGTGCCATGGAAAAACTCGATCTGCTCATTCGGGTAAGCGGGGACGCTCCGCGCGCATGAGCCGTGCACCCAGCCATATCCGGGATACCATTCTAGGAACCATTCTCGAGGATACCTGGGAGCTGCTTGCCCAGCGTAAACGGGAAACATCGTCGTCGGCGTTGATGGACAGCCCCGCTTTCGAACGGGATACGGTTTCCCTGCAGGGAGCGCTCAAGCAGGAAGGTCTTTCCATCATTGCCGAGATCAAAAAGGCCTCGCCCTCGAAAGGAATCATCCGGCCGGACTTCGATCCACCCGGGCTTGCAGCATCCTACCGGAACGGTGGCGCGCACGCGCTGTCCGTTTTGACTGAACCCAGGCATTTTCAGGGCAGCCCGGCCTTCCTCGAAGCCATTCGTCGGTGCGTCGACCTGCCGTTGCTACGAAAAGACTTCATTGTGGACCCCTATCAGGTCGTTGAGGCACGTGCCTGGGGCGCAGACGCCATTCTCCTGATTGCTGCTTGCCTGGAGCCCGCCCAATTGGCGGAGCTGCACCATGCCGCCTCGGAGCTGGGCCTCGA
>Ga0181567_10001255_pt1 | contig 19223 bp, 20 predicted proteins | sample 101ome_14_FD_133761 | JGI IMG/M metagenome (GOLD analysis project Ga0181567, IMG submission 133761) | Coastal salt marsh microbial communities from the Groves Creek Marsh, Skidaway Island, Georgia - 101403AT metaG (megahit assembly) | ecosystem: Environmental > Aquatic > Marine > Intertidal...
CATATATTCAATATCGAATAATGCTATGTTCTTTTTTTCTTTAGAGCCTCCATACTCAATTTCTCCGTCTTCAGCATAAAAAACTAGAGGAATTCTAAATTTTAAGGCCGTTTTAATTACCACAGAAAAAATAGATATAAGCCATCCATAATATGGAAAACCTTTTTCAATAAAGCCTATTTTATTCAATCTTTGCATAGCCATCTCATTGGGGGTAATATGAATGTGATCGTAAGATGATCTTACAAAATTCCTTAAATTATCCTTTCCCAAAACAAGTTCTAATGGAGGTCTCGAAGTTACAGTAAGAGGATTCATTCCATATTTATGCTTTAAATTATATGCAACATAAGCACCATCCTTCCCACCACTGACTGGAACAATACAGTCAAATGAGCCATTCTTAGAACGGTACTTATCTAATAAAGCAATAAGCTCTTTCTCTCTTTCATTCCAATCCAAGTCCTTTTTTTCTATTGACCACTGACAAGCACTGCAAATTCCGTTATCATCAAATTCCAACCTTGGTCTGGTTGACATATTTAAACAATTTTTACACCAAAAAATTTTCATAATTAAAGTGACCATCCATCATCTAAGACAATTGTTTGGCCTGTGAGAAATTTAGAGTCATTAGAAAGAAGGTATCTAATAGTTCCACTCAAATCATTACCTTCAAGCATCCCTTTAAAGTTACAGTCCATATTATACTTATTGAGAAAAATCTCTGGTTGATTATCAAGGATTCCTCCAGGTGCGATACAGTTAACTCTGATCCCTTGTTTCTTATATAACTTAGCTAGATATTTTGTAATGGAAATAATGCCTGCTTTAATAGCGCTATATTCAATCGGGGATACCATTTTAGTGCCCTCATAATGCTCAAATTTTGGAGCAGCGATACCCTGAATAGATGAAAGGTGGATTAAATTTCCTGATCCAACCGACTGAAAATATTTAATTATTTTTTGAGAAAAGATTATTGCTGAACCAAGTTGCATTTTTAAATCTAATGCAAGATTTTCAATTGTAAGATTCTCAAATTTTGTACCCCAGGCTTCTGATCTCGGATAAGCCGCATGAACTGCGGAGTCAATTTTTCCAAATCTTTGGATTGTTGATTCAATGGCTTTAGATATCTCGTCTGCATTTGTGACATCACAATTTATAAAATGCAGGTTATTTATGTATTTTTCACCTAAATCAATATTTAATTTAGGTAATTTAATGTCCACTAAAGCAACATTACCGCCACTCTCAAGAATAGTCTTAACCACCGAAAATCCGATCCTACCACCTGCTCCTGTAACAATAGTTGAAGTATTTAATAAATTCATTTTTGTAGTCTCTTTTGATATAAAAATTCTGCTATTTCAAAATCATGTTTTGTATCAATGTCAATAGCTCTTACCAATGGGATTTTCTGACCAACTACTTCTCCGTCCCAAATAGAGTTGTTTTCCAAAATAAAGTTTGGTTTACTAACGTAGGCTACCGTTGTCAAATCATAAGATAGGGGGGTATCTTGCCTTCTAAAAAAAGTTTCGCCAGTAATTAGTGGAGAAATTTTTGAATTTTCATCTAATTTCACCATGTTAAACCAAGGACTTCTGTTTGTATCCGTGAAAGTTACAACAAAATCACAATCATCTGTTAACTTTTCAATACTATTGGTGATATCTTCATCTATTCGCAGGGGGGAGGTGGTAGGCAAACTTATGAATTTATCAAAATCACCAAAATTCTTCTGAACATATTTTATTGCATGCTGCCATGCTAACCATTCTGGCGAATGATCTTCTGCAAGTTCTCTAGGTCTTATGATTATTTTTGCCCCAAATCCACTCGAAATATTTGCTATCTCTAAAGAATCTGTGGAAACATAACACTCATCGATTAAATCGGAGTTTAAAGCTGAAGATATTGCATAAGAAATTAAAGGTTTTCCACAAAAATTGAGAATATTTTTATTTGGCAGACCTTTAGATCCTCCACGAGCAAAAATAAATGCTACATTTTTCATAAATAGATTATTTTTTTATATTTACTCGATCTTTCTGCACTAGAAATAACTCTTAAAGTTTCGAGACCATCGGCGAAGCTTACAATAGGATATGTTTTGTCTTGGTCCAAAGAGAAAAAATGTTCTAGCTGATCAATATACATTTGATTATGGCTTTGTCCGAAATCAAAAAATTCTTTATTGCCAGGATAGTTAATCTCTACAGAATGTTTTGAAATATCCCAGGACAAGGAAGCTTCTGAGCCAAAGATTTTACATTTTCTTGTAGTGTGTAATCGACAAAAATCTAATGTTGCATTGCAAATTACTCCAGATTTTGTTTTTATAAAAAGGTGCGCCAGGTCACTGACGTCAATATCAAGCGTTCCAGTATTAGAAGTATTAGCAAAAATATGATCGAAATTTCCAAAAAAATATTTTAAATAATCAATTTCATGGCTAAGTTCTAATAATATACCGCCTCCAAGATTTTTATTTGCCGATACTGAGCTTCTATAATTCTGATTAGGCCTCCAGGAGGGCAGATATGATCCTGCATCAACCTGGACATGAAGTATCTTGCCAAGTAATTCTTCATCTAGAACTTGTTTAATCTTCTTCACTTCAGGTAAATATCTTAAGACATAACCGACAAGAATTTTAATATTTGATTTTTCAATGTCATAAAGTAAATCATTTGCCTTTGAAAAATTGTCTGAGATTGGTTTTTCAACCAAGATATTTTTTAGATTTTTCTTACTCAGTAAAAATGATATGTTATCTAAATGGAAAGTTGAAGGCGTAGAAATAATAACTGAAGAAAATTCATCTTTTACTTCATCAGGACTATAAATAACTTCATCAGCCAGGGATTCTTCTGGGTTTTCTTTACCAAGCCCGCTTCTTAGTAATACGCAATATTTTTCTGGGAAGAATTCTTTAATAAGTCTTAAATGACGACTACCAATACTACCCAAACCAATAATTAAAACTTTATTAAGAGAGTCATTCATGTTGACTTCTTAATTCGGTTAAGTCTGCAGGATTTCCTATATCTGACCACTCTTCATAGGCTGGACATGCAATTACTTTTTTACCGTATTCTTTGAGATTCATAATTAAATCAGGCATATCTATAGGGGAGTTATGTACCATCAACTCCTTAAAACCATTTGATAAAACATATATTCCTGCATTAATAAATGATTCAAATACTGGTTTTTCTTCGAAACCTTTTATAGTAATATCTTCCAATAGAACAACGCCAAATGGGTTTTGAAGATAGTGAGTGGTAACTGACATTGTTGCAAAAGCTGAATGGTAATAATGATAATTAAGTACATTACTATAACTAATGTCTGTTATTACATCTCCATTAGTTATAACTATGGGGAGTTTATTCTTCGGCTTGAAAAGAGATAAAGCGCCAGCTGTACCAAGAGGAACATTTTCATCAATATATTCAATATTAATATTTAATTTAGAGCCGTTACCAAAATAATCCTTAACAACATTGGAAAGGTAATGAACAGCTATGCAAAAATTAATAAATCCCTCTTTTTTTGCCCTTAAAATAATATGCTCTAAAATTGGTTTGCCTGCAACAAATAGCATAGGTTTAGGAGTGTCCTTAGTATGAGGATATAACCTTTTTCCAAAACCTCCAGCCATTATAAAAAAAATTTCCTCTCTAACATTAGATGATTTTCTATTAAGAAGATGTAAATCTATTAATATGCCATTTTTTAGAACTGGCAGGTGTCTCAAATTATTTGACTGCATTGTCGACACTGCTTCTTCGTAAGAAATTTCTTTATTAACCACTAAAGGATTTTTACGAACAATCTTACTAATACTAGCGCTTAAATCAAAACCAGCTAAGATTCCTCTTCTTATATCTCCATCAGTAATAGTTCCAATGAAAACATCATTTGTATCATTTACCAAAACAATGCCGACTCCACTTGAATTAAGGGATTTAACAGCTTCAGAGATTAGGTTATCTTTGCATAGGGTGATTTTAGAAAGATCCATTTAGTTTTATATAAAAGAAAAGTTAATTATTTATTTTTCTATAAAGGCTAACTATTTTTGGATAGTGTTTTAGATAATCCGCGACTCTCTTTCGGATATTGAAATATTTATCAAAATTATTCTTATAACCAAAACATGATTTGCAGACCTCAAAAGGACTTCCTTTTGTTCTCATTTCGTTGACTTTAGAGATGTAAATTTCCATAATCTCGTCAATGGGCTGATCTTTAACATTTGCAAACGCTGTCCCATCTGTGTAATCAATACAACACATTTTAATGTCTCCATTAGTAGAGAAAGTTACTGAATCAGCATAACAAACAGGTTTAGAATTTAATTTAATATTATTAACATAGTCGGTCATGTCAATAAATGTTTTAAACGCTATTACAATGTCAGCATTTGTGTTTTTCGAAACTGCAACTACATCCTGTCCCTGATATCTTCCCTCAATATAATCTTTTGAAAACTCTATGCCTGTCTTGGAAGTTATTAGTTCTATAAAAGCATCGATATTTTTAGCTTGGTTTGTTTTAGATGGGAGATTTTCATTAGAAGGATGACCAAGAAGTCTCTTTAATCTTGTAACAGAAGGGTTCGAAGCAACCTCAATTGAAATCAAGGTATCAGGACATCTTGAATTAAAAATATCTATTACTTTGCAGAAAGAATCAACGTATTTTTTCCAACTCATTTCCGGCAGCCTATTTGAAGAGTAATATTGCTCAGCAGTAATAGTTTGCACACCAAGTGTTAAATATTTTGGTTGATGATCCGCGTAATATTCTGGGTTTTTAACAGGCATAGAGCCATTAGTTGTAATCATGTAATTTAAATTTCTTTTCTTTAGCTCAGGCAAAAAGAAATCGGTTAAGTGCGGCGTCTGGAAGAACTCATTAAAGTCAGTTAATACAACATAACTAAGGTTGGAAATATCTTTAATACCTTCTAAGATATTGATATAAACCTCTCTATCCATAATATTTGGACCAATAAATTTGTGATTCATTGAGTCAAGCTTCTTTGGGCAGTATGAGCAGGTCATATTACAAATGTTTGTTGTTTCAATAGAAACCCATGAAATATCATTTTTAGAATACATTTTCATATCAAATATTGTTCTTAATCACAGATCCAGCCGGAATTATGGTTCCAGGTTGAATTATTATATCTTGATAAATAATTGAACCACTGCCAATAAAGCAATTATCTCCAATAATTGAAGAACCATTTATTCTTGCACCAGTAGAAATATGACAATTATTTCCGATTCGGACATCATGTTCTATAAGTGACAAGGAGTTTATTATTGAATTTTCACCGATTTCTGAATTACCATTCACCACAGCTCCATGCATAACAACAGTGCCATCATTAATAAAAGCTCTTTTTGATACAAAAGCAAATTTAGAAGCAATTACAGGTATTGAAAAACCATACTCTTTTAATAATTTGTAAATTCTATACCTTGGCTCATAGTTTTTTATTTGACCAACAGTCACAAAAGCATAATTTATTTCAGGGATAAAACGAGTTATATCTTCATCTTTTCCAGCAACTTCGTAGTTATAAACTTTTTTAATTTCTGGAAAATTAGCATCGAACAAATACTTTATGCTGTATTCTTTTTTTGACTCAATTACATCAATACATGAGCGACAGTGTCCACCAGCACCAACAAGAATTATTCCTTTGCTCATATAAATGGATCTATTTCAATATCTAATTGCTCTATCTTAGAGGCAGAAAAATCCTCTACTTTTTTATTGAAGGCAATGGATCTGCAGTTTGAGCATAGCCCAGCTTGATAATTTTTATTAAGAAGCTTGTTAACAGAGATATGTCTTTCATCGTTCCATATTTGAGCAAACCTTGAGTCATTAAGAGACCCAATCGAATAAATTTTATTTCCTATGTGTGGCTGACAAAGCCAAACTCCTCCACAATAATTAACAAAGGCATTAGATCTGATATTAACCGCGGTACATCCAATTTTTGTTTGCTCTCTACTAGATCTATATTCATCTAAAGAGTAATGATTTACTCTTCTAAAAAAAACATCTTTTATGTTAGTAAAATCCTTATCAAATAGAGTCTCATTTTTTTTAATTAAGTTTTGAAGATAAATTTTTTCTTGCTCGGAAAGATCAATCCCTCTTCCCTCATAATCAACAGCGGGAATAAAAATTAAATAATCAAATCCGCTTTGTTTTGCAGCATGATAAATATTGATAATATTTTTATAGTTAATTTTATTTATTACACATCTTGCCCCTATTATAACCCTTGAGTCAGATGATTTAATTCTCTTAGCAATAGTCCATTGATTTTCAAACTTGTTGCTATCTGTAATTTTTTTGTATTCAGACTCATCTGTTGAATAAATTGATATGGCGATGTAATTCATGCGCCTTAGAATCTCATAATGCTTATTTAAAAGCGCTATTCCATTAGTAATAAGACTTACATCTATACCATTATCAAGAAGCTTTGAAGCATAATCAGGCCATTTCTTAACTAGTGTTGGCTCTCCACCTCCAGATAAATAAACAGCATTAACTTTCATTGAAATCAAATCATCTATTAAATCTGAGATTTGCTCATCAGTTAATCTTCCTTTAGACTCTCTTCTGCTCCCATAAGAACAGTGCATACAGTCATAGTTGCAATCTGAAGTCCAATGTAATTCAACAGCGATGGGTGTTCTTTCTAATTCAGGAACATTAATTCTTTTCAAATTGAAAGGAATTAATTTATTCGTATCAAGTAAATTGGGTAGTTTTATCTTCAAAATTTTTTTAGCACCTCTAGTTTGATTAAGTATCTTCGAACAACTAAAAAGTCAAAATAATAGATCAAGAACAAATTTTTATAATAAATATAGTTGAAGACATACCTCAAACTATATTTACTAACTTCTTGAAGTTTACAAGATAAAAATATTGCGGGGAAGAGGCTTTGAATATCTTTTTTACTAAAATCAAAATCGCTACAAGTGATTTCGATGTATTTTTCTAACTCCAAGAAAAAGAAATTATTAAAAATAGAATTTTTAACTCCATCCTCTCTAAAAATAATATCTCTATAAACTCCAATTGAATTCAAATAATCAATTTTATCAGACAAAGTTTGACCACTCCTGTTCAAATTTTCTTACATTGGCTCCATTGGTTAAAATTGGATCATCCTTTTTTAAATAACTGATTACCTTATCAAGATCTTCTCTAAGAATATTATTTCGCATTAATGGGAATTTCACGTTTACCTCTCTGTAGTTCTCTTTTTGACTCTAATAAAATATAGTTTGAGCTGGTTTTACCAAGATATTGCTCATCTAGATTGCAAATTTAAAAAAGTGTTGAGTTGAGAATTCTCTATTGTTTTTAATTCTTCATAGGTTCCACTTTCCACTATTTCACCATTGTCTAAAACATAAACAAAATCGGCTTTATTAATTGTTGAAAGTCTGTGGGCTATTATTACAATTGACATTTGTTTTTTTAGACCATTGATACTATCTTGAACAGCCAATTCGGATTCAGAATCTAATGCGCTAGTAGCCTCATCAAGAATCAATAGCGATGGGTTTCTAAAAATTTCTCTTGCTATAAAAAGCCTTTGTCTTTGTCCCCCTGATAATCTTATACCCCTATCGCCAACCATAGTCTTGTATCCATCTTCTAGACTTCTAATAAATTCATTTAGATTTGCTTTTTTTATAGCTTTATTTAAATCACCAGCTGAATAAGAGCTTCTATCATCACTTAAGGTAATATTGAACTCTATTGACCCATCAAAAATTACAGCCTCTTGAGAAACATAACCAATATTCTCTCTCCACTTTCTTTTATTAATTTCTCTTGAATCAATTCCATCAATATTTATTAATCCTTCTTTTGGTGAGTTAACAAGAGTAATCATGTCAGCAATCGTCGATTTCCCTGACCCAGAATGACCAATAATCGCTATCGATTTCTTGTAGGGTATGACCATGTTTATATTGTTTAGATTTTTATTATCTCCCTTATAGGAAAATCCCACATTAAAAAATTCTATTCTTCTGGAAAATCTTTCGAAATTCTTACTTCCTTTTTCTTCAAAGTTTTGGTGTAAATTATTTAATTCTAGATTTACAATATCTATACTCCCCGAAAATTCTATTAGGTTTTGAAAATTGCCTTGAATGCTCACCGAAGCATTTAGTGCTCTATAGAAAAGCATAATAGAAACAATAATTGGAGCAAGTGGTTGTTCTAGGAAAACCAACTGAAAAATTACGATTACCATTATAAAAATTACAACAATCGGCTCTCTCAACGATTGCGTCAATGAGTCTAAAACTCCAAATTTGACATAATGCTTCTTCAGTCTCTTAATTGATGAATTGACATGAGTCCCCTGTTTATCAATTTGTCCAGTTGAAATGAGGTACTTAAAAGCATAAAGCGACTGGATAAGTAGACTTGAAATTACGCTATTTTCATAAGTATTATCATAGGATATTTCTCGTACTTTATTATTAATTTTATTGAAAAATATTTGAACGGAAATAGCAACTACGAGTGCCATTATCCCAAATTCCCAAGCAAGCATTATTGCAACAAAAAGATATATACATGAATAAATTAAGAGGGAAACCAATAGTGTAATATTTCTGAGTGCATCAACAACTTTCCCAGTTTGCTCATTAATGATATTAATAAAATATCCTACATCCTTTTTGAGATAGTATTCATAAGTCATTGTTGAATATGAATCAAATAGCCTTTTTTTAAGTATCTCTAGAAGCTCTCCTCTCAACCTTGCGTTAAAAGAAAAAGCCCAAAAAGTCAGGGCACCTTTAAGCACAAAAGCTATTGCAATAAAAATCAGAATACCCGTTACAGGAGTAATTGACTCAAAGGTGTTAAAGTAATCCAGTAAAAACTGATAAGATTCATTCGAGCTAACTATTTTTTCATTTCCTGATTGAATAGAATCCAACAATGGTAGAACCATAAGAATACCAAAACTCTCTGAGAGTCCTGCTAAAAATGTAATCAAAAAACTTAGGTATAGTTTTTTTCCCAAAAAAAACTTAAATCTTTTAAGATATATCGGAAGCTGAAGTAATAAATTCACTCTAGAGTCTCAGGTCAGAAATACGGGGATCTATAAAGTTTTTTAGATCGTAAATTATTCCATCATTAGTCATTAATTTCCTAATATCCTTCATATATTCTCGGAAATCAGAATGTCTTACAGCAAGAATTAATGCATTATATTTATTTGAATTAAATGATTTTTCAATCTTTATTCCATACTCCTTTTTTGACTCTTTCGGATCCGCATGGGTATCAAAAATATCTACAACAAAGTTGTATTTTTTTAAACCTCTATAGATATCTATAACTTTAGTATTTCTTATATCGGGACAGTTTTCTTTGAAGGTGAAGCCCATAATCAGAACTCTAATTTGTGAATTGATGTTAATTTTCCTTTTTTTAAATTCACCAACTAAAACATTTACTACATAATCGCCCATAGAGTCATTTAACTTTCTTCCTGCCAAAATAACCTCTGGATCATAACCAATTTCTTGAGACTTATAGGTAAGATAATAGGGATCAACCCCAATACAATGTCCGCCCACAAGACCTGGTCGAAAGGGAAGAAAATTCCATTTAGTCTCTGCCGCATCAAGTATCTCATTGGTATCCAAACCCATCTTGTTAAAAATAATGGATAGTTCATTTATTAATGCAATATTGATATCTCGTTGGGTATTTTCAATAATTTTAGCTGCCTCAGCTACCTTAATTGAGGAGGCTAGATGGGTACCTTCAGTAATTATTTCAGAATATATATTATCAACTATTGTTGCAACCTTATCATTAGAGCCCGAAGTAACTTTCTTGATTTTTGTAAGTGTATGTACTTTATCCCCAGGGTTAATTCTTTCTGGACTGTATCCACAAAAAAAATCAATATTAAACTTTAATTGCGATCCCTTTTCAAGAATGGGCACACACATTTCCTCAGTAGCGCCAGGATAAACAGTAGATTCATAAACAACAATATCGCCTTTTTTTAGTATGCCACTTATCATTTTTGTAGCACTTTCCAAAGCAGAAGTATCAGGATTCTTGTGTTCATTAATTGGAGTTGGAACAGTAATAATAAAAAAATTACATTCCCTCAATGACGAAATTTCATAAGTAAAGTGCACAAACCTGGCATCAAAAATTTCTTTTGTTGTAAGTTCTTTTGTTTTGTCTATGCCTGAAATAAGTTCATCTATTCTTTTTTTATTTATATCATAACCAACTACATGTCTATATTTTCCAAATTCTACTGCTAAAGGGAGGCCGACATATCCAAGCCCAATAACGGCTATTTTGATTTCTTTGGATGAATATAATGATTTAATTTTTTCCATAAAAATTAAGATACCAATCTACAAAATTTGACACCCCTTGGGATATTTCAGTAGATGGCATATAGTCAAACTCATTCACTAGGTTTTCAACATCTGCATAGGTATCAGGAACATCTCCAGGTTGAAGAGGGAGTAGATTAAGCTTTGCTTTTTTGCCTAACGCTTCTTCTATAGCTGAAATATAATCCATTAACTCAATAGGCTTATTATTGCCGATATTATAAATTCTCCATGGAGCTAAACTGGAATCTGGATTTGGACTAGCACTATTCCAAAGTTGATTAATTGGTGCCGGCCTATCAATAACTCTAATAACCCCTTCAACAATATCATCTACATATGTAAAGTCTCTTCTATGTTTACCGAAGTTAAATACATCTAACTTTTTACCTTCGATGATAGACTTAGTAAATTTAAATAATGCCATATCAGGCCTACCCCAGGGACCGTAAACTGTGAAAAACCTTAATCCTGTAGTTGGCAACCCGTAAAGATGACTATAGGAGTGAGCCATGAGTTCATTTGACTTTTTAGTTGCAGCATATAATGATAGAGGATGGTCAACATTATCCTGTGTTGAAAATGGCATATTTGTATTAGCGCCATAAACACTTGAAGAGCTTGCATATACAAGGTGTTTGACACTTGTATGCCTACAAGCTTCAAGAATATTAGCGAATCCAACTAAATTGCTTTGAATATAAGATGAAGGATTTTCAATTGAGTACCTAACACCAGCTTGTGCAGCTAGATTGACAACAGCATCTGGTTGAAATTCTTTCGCAACCTCCAACAATTTCTTTTGGTCTGAAATATCAAGAACAAAATGCCTATACTTTTCATTCTTGACTAAGATTTCATATCTTTTTTCTTTAATTTTAGGATCATAATAATCATTGTGGTTATCTACCCCTAAAACATTATCACCTCTATCTAACAATTTTTTTGCCAGGTGAAAACCTATAAAACCAACAGAACCGGTAATAAGAACTTTCAAAATGTACTCCTGTTTACAATCTATTTAAAATGAGTTGAAAAGCTTCTGCATATCTGAATCCCGCTTGAGACCCTCTATGTATTGCTAGTGATTTAATTGAATCAATACTTCTTGGAAAGGGAAAGTCGCCAATTTCTGATGCATAAATCTCTAGAAGTTTAAGTTTATTTTCAAAAGTCTGAGAAATGTCAATAAAAGAATTTGGTGTAAATTTCATATATCTTGCATCTAATGAAAAATCAGTCTCTGATGGTGTTTCACAAAGGTATACCTGCTTAATTGAATTATGCCTAAACCATCACAAACCTTCCGAATTTCAGTATCTCTTCTATGGACAAATTCCTCTTTCCATCCATACTTTTCACTGATTGAAGTCATTAAAAGCCAGGCAATGTTATCCCCCTCATTACTTTTTCTTAGAAGCGTTCCACCACAACCAAGCAATTCATCATCAGGATGAGGGGCTATAACAAGAACATTCATAGATAATCTCCTAGATTAACATCAGGAAAAGGGCCTATGTCTAGCAACCAAATAGCTCCATCCCCAATTTTAACCAAAATTTTTTTGTTTTTTATATCTAAAACTTTCCCAGGCTCAAAATTATTAAGAGTACATTTCTCAATTTTAGACGACCATACTTTTATTATGTTTTTCCCAAAAAGAAATTCCGCACCAATATATGGCCTTGTTAGACCTCTAATAAGATTATAAATTGATTCTGATGACATTCTCCAATCAATTATTCCATCCCTATAGTTTCTCTTTCTCCAGACATTTGAATTAGAACCGTCTTGAGGAATTCCGTAAACATTTCCAGAAGCCAAAGTAGGCAAAAAAAAAATTCTATTTGCTCTTTCGCTGTTTCAATAACTTTTGTATATAAACTTTGAGCATCATCTGAAAAGTCAATTTGGATTTTTCTTTGAGATATTATTTTTCCACTATCAGCCTCTAAATCCATAAAAAAGAATGAAGAGCCCGTTGATTTAAGACCTAATGCTAACGCCCATATGATAGGGTGTCTTCCTTTATTTTCAGGAAGCATTGATGGATGATAACCAACAACCCCTAAAGGGGCTATGTTTACCAAATCTTGCTTTAATAACTTTGACCACCCAAAACAAAAAATTATATCGGGGGTTTTTTCCTTAATCCACTCAATTACATCTTTGTTATTTATATCAGGACTATATATAAATGGAATTTTTCTCTTTTTTGTTATTAAACTTAAATCTACATGATCAGTATCTAAATTTGATTCTTTTAGAGTACATATTCCAACAATATCTGCTTTTAACTCAAAAAGTTTTTTTAAGATATGATAAGAAAACTCTACTGATCCAATAAATAAGATTCTCATATCAGCCTAAATCATAGAATTTCTTTTTGAGCATACCCTTAAAGGACAACTGCTCAAGTATTTCAATTATCTTTGAACTAGATTCTCCACTACCATATGGATTCTCAATTTTTAATAATTTTTCTTGGAAATCTTTTGAGTAGATCAACTCAATCGCCTTTGAAATATCATTTTCATTTGGCAAACAGTCAACTACACTTTTTGCTCTTTCTCTGCCTCTTTGTCTGTTGCCAATATTAATAGTTCCTTTATAGAAACTAGGGACTTCAATTATTCCACTTGAAGAATTGCCAACTACAGCATCCACAACTTTTAAACAGGAAAAATAATTAATTTGTCCTAGCGATTTAAAGAAAAAAGCATTCGCATGCTTTTGACAAAAAGATAATATTTGATTAACTATATTTTCGCTTCCAGACTCTGCATTTGGCATTGTAAAAATTAAAGATGTGTCTTCAAGTTTTGATAGTGCTGATAGGAGTTCAGAAAATTGTTCTTTTTCCGTCCTTTGTTCAAGCGTAACAGGATGAAATGTAATTAGTAGATTTCTTTTAGAAAATCTAACTGGCAGTTTTTTTTCTAACTCAACCTTTTCTATAGTTTGAACTTCACCAATCGAGTCAATTCCTAGACCACCAACACAAAAAACAAGATTAGGATTTTCACCTAACTGTATTACACGATTTCTGTATTTTTCCATTGCTACAAAATGAATATGCGACATTTTTGTAATAGAGTGCCTTATAGCTTCATCAATTACACCTTCAGTAGATTCCCCTCCATGGATATGAGCTATTGGAATATTAGATACCATTGCAGCTATTGCAGCAGAAAAAATTTCATATCTATCACCCAAAATAAGAAGTAGGTCTGGCTTTAATTCGTCATATACTCTATCAAAACCATCTACACCTTTAGAAATTGCTTTGCTTACATTTACAGAGGCCGAGTCTGAAGAATCCTCAAATATTTTTACTTCTCTAGAAATAGAAAAACCTGACTGAATAATTTCTGATTTCGTCATGCCATAAGCTTGTGACAAATGGGTTCCTGTAATAACCAGTTGTAAGTCTAGAATTTTAGAATTAACGATTTTTCTGAGCAAAGGCTTAAGAAGCCCAAACTCGGCCCTTGTTCCACTTACAACCAAAATCTTTTTCATAACTCAATAAGCTCATCTTCAGAAAAAAACTTTTTTGCTTTTTTTCCAATAACCTTATCCCAAAACATTGGACTTATTCCGGTTCCAGGCCTTTTGGTTGTTATATTTTCCAAAGAAAAAGTCTCTCCCTTGAGGATTTGTTTTTTTGCAACGATTGATTTTCTGACTATCTTAATGTTGCTTTTCTCACTCTTGCTTGGAGATTTTTTTTCACTCCCTAATGCTAATTCAATGTTTCGAACAGAGTCAACCATTTGCTTAAATTGATTTGGCTCAATACTTGCCTTGTGATCTGGTCCATCAAGAGACCTATCTAAAGTCAGATGTTTCTCTATAACTTTGGCACCCATTGCAACTGCTGCTATAGGTACTTCAATACCTTCAGTATGGTCAGAATATCCAACTTGTAGTCCGAAAATTTCTGAGATTGTATTCATTGCCCTTAAATTTACATCCTCCATTGAGGTTGGATAATCGGTATTGCAGTGAAGTAGGGTTAATAAATCCTTGTTATATCCTGTTCCAAGAATAACTGAAATAGCCTCTTTTATTTCAGAAACCTTAGACATTCCCGTAGATAAAATTACTGGCTTCTTTGTTTTCGAAATTTCTCGAAGATACGGCAAGTTTGTTATTTCACCTGACGGTATTTTGAATCTCTCTATACCAAGACTTTGCAAGAAAGTAACACTTTCTATATCAAATGCAGAAGACAAGAATTCTATATTCTTTTTTTTGCAATAATCTTTTAGATCAAAATGATCATTTTTTGAAAGCTCTAGTTCATTTAACATTTCTAGATGACTTTTTCTGTTGCCTATATTTTTTGACTGATATGCCGCTTTTTCAGCATAATGAGTGGAAATAGATTTGGCAGTAAATGTTTGGAATTTGACAATATCAGCACCACAATACTTTGCAGCATCTATCAAATCTTTTGCAAGTTTAATATCTCCATTATGATTTACTCCTACCTCGGCAATAATAAGAACTTTAGACATTAGAACGATATCTATTACTTAAAATGATATAAAGCATTGAAAGCAATAATCCCGAAATTACCATTATAAAAATTACCTCAAATCTTGAAGAATTCTTGGTGATTTTCATACCCTCAACAAAAAGTTTTCCAGTCTTAAAATCATCTTTTGCAATTGGAGACCTATTAAAGCTTTCAACAGCTTGCTCTATCTTGGAGTTTTGATCTAGAGCTCTATATTCTTCTTTAAGTTCAATATACTTTTTATTGAAGTTAGATTCGCTAGACCTTTTGGAAACTAATTCTTTTTCTTTTGAAATCAAATCATAACCTCTCAAGTAATACAAATTATCACTATTAGTATCTATAGAGCCTTTTAATGGATAAGTTGAATTTTGAATGATTTCAGTGGCCTTAGCAATTTCTGCCTGCTCATCTAAATATGAAACTCTTTGATTGATATCTCTATTAAAGTCGTCAATGGAGTTTGTTATTTCTAATGATAATTTTTCTAAAAGGTTTTTCTTTTGGATTTTTAGTGAATCAATTGCAAAGTTGAAATTAGCAGTCAGTTTTTCTTGGGATTTCACATTTGCTATATTATCGAGCATCAATAAATAGGGTCTTATAGTCGATTTATCTTCAAGTTCGAGTTTAACCGACCAATTAAAAGTGTTGAACTTATCTTTTTTAGGTTCGCTAATTTCAAATTTCGAATACACTGATCTGAATGCATTTTCATAATCTATGACATTATTAAAATCCTTTGGATCAAAGATTTTTAGTTCTTTTGCGATAGAGAAATGATTCTCTGGTTTTCTTAGCTCCTCCAAATAAAACTTGAACAAATTATCTTTATCGCAAATTAAGTTAGTACAAGAAGTGGAAAATGTTATTTTTTCATTAACGACTTGAAATTTTTCTTTTTTTGCTAAAAAATTAACGTCAAAAATTTCAAAGGTGGCTAGATTCTTTAAATTATTATATGACTCATTAGTAATTAAACCAATTTCAGCTGAAGCTGTATATGAAATAGGATTAAATTTTTTATTGTATGCAAAAGCCAAGAATAGAGAAAGAAATAATATAGTTAGAATTATTTTCTTTTTGGACCAAAAAATATCAATATATTCATAAATGCTTGTTGTTTTTTCCTCTTTTAACCATTCTTCCATAGCGTTCTTCACCTTGTCTTTACAAATCTGATTCCAAATTTACTCTCAAAGAAATTATTTAGTTTAATCATCATGTTCAAAACTCTTAAAGTTCATTAGGAGATCTACGAACCCAATCACCTTCTGATGATGAAGTTAACCTATGAACACCTACTGGTCTAGTAAGTTCAGATAGGTTATTGTTAGATTTGTGAATTAAATCCTTGTGGAAAATAATAACATCCCCTACCTCCAAATAACAATGCTGCTCAGTATAACTGTCTTGAATCTTTAAAATATCTTTAGGGGTTAAATTGGTATATGAATTTTCTGATAATCTTTTTTTATCGTAGTCTAAATGTCCAAGCTTATGACTGCCAGATAGAACTGACATGGTTCCGTTTTCAATTGAAGAAGTTCTTAAAATTGGAAAGTGAATGTTAAAAATATCTGAAAAACCTTTCATATAAGAAGATTCCTGGTGAAAATCATAAACCAATCTTTTATCATTAGGAATACCAAGTAGGATTCCGCTACTAATTTCTAATATAGGCTTATCAAGACAAAAAGTTTTTTGGATATAATCTGTGAAAAAACATGATAATTTTTTAATGCTCATAAGTTTATACATAGAGGAGTGAATTGAAAATAATTTCTCTTTATCACCTCTATCAAGATTGATTATTGCTGAATCAATGGGGTTTTCTGAAATACCAGAGTATGGTTCAAATAAAAAAATTAAATCTCTAATTAGTACATCAATTTGTTCTTGGGGAATAATTCCTTTTAGAGACAAAAACCCAAATTCATTAAAAAATTCAACGGCTTTATTTTTCGAACTATAGTTTTTCGGATATATATATTCTTTTAATTTTGTCATAAGTTTATGTATAACTCTTCTGCTAAATCTACAGCGTCAGTTTTCTTTTTAGTGCGTAGTGATTTTTCGACGTACTTCTTCTCACTACTAATCCACATTCTAAATTGCCAAACACCAAACTTGTTTTGTTTGATGACAGCCTTATCGCCGAAAATATGTAATTTTACAGTCAAAGCAACAATAATTTACAAAGTGTTACATTTTAGGGTTTCTGCATTCGATGTATGTATATTTAAAGAATTTCAAATTTCCTTAAAATTTTGAAAGAACTACTATTACGATAAGATTCAAATTCATAAATAATTTCAAAACCATAACGAACCAACACTTCAGCATATTGAGGGTTAATGTAAATCACATAGTCCATCTTGCTTATGTTATTAGATAAAAAATTTTCCAATGTTTTTAATCCAAAAGGATTGAAAAGGAAGAAAACATTATTTATGGTGCTTGTTTGGAATTTGTTTGCATCAACCTCAATTATTGATATGCCCTCATAATTAAGTATGAGTAAGTTTTTTCTACAAACTTTAATTAAAGTTTTATCATATTCAATACCAAAAAGATTAGGTTTAAAACCCATAACTGAAAATAAAGATTTCCAAACAAGCAAAACTTTACCTTTGCCGCATCCCAAATCGTAAAAATTAAATTGGGAAGGATTAATATTAGTTATGTTAATTAACATTTTGGTAGAGCGCTTTATATCTCGCGCCCAAGTTGCCATATAAACCACACCATCCCCAATTACATCGGTTTTTGGCTCCCAACTATGAGTGTCTGTATTATTGAAGATATCAAATAAGTGATTATGTAAAAAATACTCAAACACAAGTCGCCAACCTCTTGCTTTAAACATGTTTACATATTCAAAAATCGAAAATTTTGCCAATTTTGCATTTCCCTAAATTAAGAAACTTCCTAACCATTTTATATACGTCTAACATAGTCAGCAATTCTATCCCCATACAAACTATTTCGACTGTATAAAAATGTGCGATTTTGACTCGTTTTAGTGCATTTAGGTTTTGCCAATCGTTGTTTTTACAACGCTACTAAAACGGAGGTGTAGGCTTTATAGGTTGAAGTGCTTGTTGCTTTTGCACAAAGTCATTTCGCATATCACTTATGTCTTTAGCACTAAATGATGAAGCACTTACGTTATTGTTTGTAGGCAGACTATTTGGTTGCTGTAGATGATGTTGTAGTTTCTAACTTTCTTTCTAACATTATAGACAGAAAGCAAGTAATAGCAACAAAAAAGGTTTGAGTTTACAACTATTTTCTTACTCACAAACCCTTATATATCAAGCACTTACGAGGTATGAACTATTCCCACTCGATAGTTGCAGGAGGCTTGCCGGAAATATCGTAAACGACTCTTGAAACTCTATTAATTTCATTAATAATCCTATTTGATACTTTATCTAAAAAATCATAAGGCAACCTGGCCCATCTAGCAGTCATAAAATCAATCGTTTCTACTGCTCTTAAAGAAATAACAAAGTCATATCGCCTTTCATCGCCAGTTACACCAACTGACTTAACTGGAAGAAAGACAGCGAATGCCTGATTAACTTTGTGATATAAATCTGCTTTGTGCAACTCTTCCATAAAGATATTATCTGCGAGTCTTAAAATATCAGCATATTCTTTTTTCACATGACCCAAGATTCGCACACCAAGTCCAGGCCCTGGAAATGGGTGTCGAAATAACATTTCATAAGGGATACCCAATTCAATGCCTATTTCCCTTACCTCATCTTTAAAAAGATCTCTTAAGGGTTCTACTAGTTCAAAATTTAAATCTTCAGGAAGTCCGCCAACATTATGGTGTGATTTAATAACCTTAGCTTTTCCATTTTTTGAACCTGCAGATTCAATTACATCGGGATAGATAGTACCCTGAGCTAAAAATTTAATGTTTTTAAGCTTCTTAGCTTCATCATCAAAAACCTCAATAAAACACCTTCCAATAATTTTTCTTTTGGCTTCAGGATCAGTCTCTTCAAAAAGAGCAGAGTAAAATTTTTCTTGGGCGTTAGCACGAATGACTTTCACGCCCATATTTTTTGCAAAGGTTTTCATTACCTGATCACCTTCGTTGAGCCTTAGAAGACCATTATCAACAAAGATACAGGTCAATTGATCTCCAACAGCCTTATGAAGTAACGCAGCGACAACTGATGAATCAACGCCTCCTGACAATCCCAAAAGCACTTTCTTGTCACCCA
>Ga0181567_10001260_pt1 | contig 19174 bp, 18 predicted proteins | sample 101ome_14_FD_133761 | JGI IMG/M metagenome (GOLD analysis project Ga0181567, IMG submission 133761) | Coastal salt marsh microbial communities from the Groves Creek Marsh, Skidaway Island, Georgia - 101403AT metaG (megahit assembly) | ecosystem: Environmental > Aquatic > Marine > Intertidal...
GAATGACATGGCCAACCGGCTGGGCATGGAAGCATTGATGAAAATCAACGAACGCGCACTGGCCTTGCAGACAGCCGACAAAGGCGCTGCCAATGCCAGGTACCGTATGAACTTCGGTATATTCAACTACAACCAGTCCTACGACAAAACGGCCAGGATGACAGTCGCCAGAGTTGAAGATAGTGCCAAAGGCGAGTCCTCAAACGGCTGAAAACAGTGGCCTGAGGCCGATTTTCAATCAGGGTAGGACAACGGGAATTTGTGAGGCAATTACGAAACAAACGCGATAAAATGACCGCTATGAAAGACCGCCGACCCAACAAGACAAGCAAAGCGACCGCAATGGTCGAGAACCGTTCTGTTCTCGCCACCTTGCTGGCCATGCTTTGCCTGGTGTTTGCGGTGAACTATTTTCTCACCGGCCCGGGTAGCGATGGCGGTAGTGGCCTCGGCGGCACCGGCAAGTTCGGCGGCGAAAGTGGCCTCGGTGGTACAGGAAAAATGCCTGACGGTGGCTATGGCTTCAAACTGGGTGCCACTGATGCTGACAAGGATCAGCCGGATAACGACCGCGATGTCATTCCTGCCGGACATGCTAATCTGGCCTTGCAAGCCGAACTGGATATCACCACCCCCAAACCGGCTTTCGATGTTGCCTCACTGCGCTTGTCCCCAGCCTCCGCTCCCTTGCTTGATGAACTTGACGGGTTCTCCCGTGCTACAGAGATAGACATCAACACTCTCTCCGAAGTGGACGCCCTGGTTGCATCGATTAGGTTTGATGATGCCGCTGAAGAAACCGGGTCCCTGCGTACGCTTGTACAAAGTGAGCAGGTAGCCATCGCAGCCGACACGCTGGTAGCCAGCCTCGATATTCTGGACAGCCTGATGCTGGCAGAAGCGGCCACTGAAATGGCTGTATCTCCCATGGTGGCAGCCAACAACAATGACAACTCAGACGAAGCCATTCGCCAGCGCATCGCCATGCCTGTGCGGCCGGAACGCCCCGACCGCTTTACGATGCCTTACCGTGTGGGTCCGGTGCAACGCGTTGACCTGCCTGCACCGCCGCCAGTGCGTCCGATGCGGACCCTGTCCAGCTTGCTGAATCACTGAAACTGATTGATAAATAATCGTCAGTGCGTCTGCATCGCCGTCTCCTTCAGACAGCGCTCTCAAGTCCACTCCCTTCCTCGTCTAGACGTTACGCCCCGATGCTTGTGAGCGTTGAATGTGTTACGGGTTGCCATCACGCCTAAAACCATGGTGCATGAACTCACGGCCCTTCAACGGAAGAGTGATGGCTAATACTAATGACCGGGTGACTGCGGGCTACTGGAGCGTATAGGAGAATTGCAGTCCAATGGTGTGATCAGCACTGCTGTTGGTGAAACCGACAATGGTATAGGCCATCAGGTTCCAGCGTTCGTTGACGTTGTATGACACAAAGGGCATCACCTCATGACTATCAAAACTGTTGCTTGAGGCTTTTTCGCGATAATCATAGGTCAGCCCCAGATAGGTTTTTTCCCCATACAGCCGCATAAGTCCCACGGTCCCGAACAGGGAATCCTCAAGGTCATACAGGGGGGTCCTGCCGCGTTTGCGATAGCCACTGGATGCAAACCAGGTATTCCTGCCCAGCGTTGTGTAAAAGTCCAGCTGCACACCATAGTCCGTTTCCCCGGTACCTAGGTCGCGGGTTTCATCAGCAGTGGGCAACTTGGCCTGCAGGCTAAGGTCGAGATATACCCAGCCGTTCAATATAGGCTCCATCTGGTAGGTGCCCGTTACAAAAACATCCCCCATACCCCCCTCGTCCACCAGCCTGTTCAGGGGGGCACGACCGATATTGCCGGTCTCCAGAAAGATATCTGCGGGCCCTTCGAGTTGCAGGTATGGGACCGTAACCGAAAGCACCCAGGGAAACCGGGCCACTTCATAGGACACGGGAAAATAGGCGATATCAGTGTTCTGATTAGCCCCGTAGTCACCCCTGCTGAAATAGCTGCCCAAGGTAAATTTATGCGTTAACGCGGTGGGCTCTTGCGGCAGCGACGGCTCCTGGGCATACACACTCCAGGGCATTAGCAGGGCTAAAAGGATAAAACTGGGCAGGATTCGGACCAGTGGCAGATCCGTGCTGGTTAAACATTCGTGTGGATGGCCGTTTGCTCGGCAATAGCTGGCAGCGTTGTCGGGACCGACAGTAGCGGATGACCTTTCACTGGGAATGTCACGGCAAGGGAAGAAGGAACTCATGATGTATCCGGTCGGCCTGAAACAGGCCGTACCCTCTATAGATGCATAAATCGGGTAACTTGTTAATTACAGAAGCTACTAAGTCATTAACGGGTAGGCCTAATTACCATTACCCGACTATACAGCCTGCATCTATAGAGTAAAGGTACGAACCTTCTTTTCTAAAAAAATGCGCTTAATTGTCATCACCTCCGGGCTGGTTCCTGATTAAACACAACCGTAAGTTTAAGAGGGAAAATTTCCCACGTCAATTCCCCGTATCGGAATTAATCAATTCTTAATGAAAAAAATGACTAAAGTTGGTGAACTAGCTTATTGAATTTATTAGTATTATGTCGAAACTGTGAAACTGGTCTTAATACGGAAACCCAGAAATGCTCTCCAGTTTACCCAAACAGCTCTCCCGGTTACTTCATCGTTGCGGTCAGATTCACCACTGTGCCCTGCCACTACAACTTTTACTCGCGCTTGTGCTGGCAGTATTTGTCGCTATTTCAAGCTGTTATGCGGCTGAAGACAACGAGGTCGTCGGCCAGATGAACCTCTACATTGCCCAGGGCATGTTTCAGCAAGCCTATTCACTGGGCCAGCAAAACCTGTTCGATCTGGAGGGTGACGCCGAATTCGACTTCCTGTTTGGTCTGGCAGCCCTTGAGACAGGTCGTCCCGATGAAGCCGTTTTCGCCTTCGAACGTATTGCCTACGTTTATCCTGACCAGCAGCGTGTCAAACTGGAACTGGCTCGGGCTTTTTACATGAGTAATAACCTGACCGCCTCCGAACAGCTCTTCAACGAAGTGCTCGCCACGAATCCCGGCCCGAATGTGAGCGCCAATATCCAGGGCTTTCTTGACCTGATCGAGCAGCGCCAGAATGCTGTGGAAAGCTCCTTCACCTGGTTCGTCAATTCCAACATCGGCTCTGACTCGAATATCAACAGTGCTACCGAACTGGGTGTCATCGACACCCCGATTGGCGATGTGGAACTGGGCCCCAACGGGCAAAGCATTGATGACGACTTCTTGGATATCGGCACCGGCTTTACCTTTAACTACCCGTTTGACAAAAACCGCAGTGCCTATGCTAGGGCCAACTACAACCAGCACAACAATTTCTCAACCAATGCCTTTGATCTCGATGTCCTGTCCGGTGAAGCCGGTTATGCGGTCATTCGAGACAATGTCAGGATGTCCATGAGCGGCCGCATCCAGCGTGTCGATCTGGACGATCAGGAATTCCAGTCCAGCTCCAGCATCCTGGGCGGCTGGCAGCGCAACGGCAATGATGGCTGGAGCCAGGGCCTAACCGCCGCCTACACGGCTGTGCGTTATGATGATGAACTGAATCCGGACAATGACCTGCGCGACGTCAACCAACTGCTTGTCTCCGGGACCCTGGGCAAGGCTTCCGGCCGTTTCCTGCACAATGTCAGCGTCTATTTCGGTGATGAAGATGCGCGCCAGTCACTGGGCGAAAACAACGCACAGACTTTCTACGGCATCGCCTTTTCAGAACAGTTCCAGTTCCGCCCAGGACACATCCCCTATTTCAGGCTGTCTTTCCACAAAAGCGAAAACAAGGCTGAAGCGCCTGTATTCAACATCGACCGTGAAGACGATACCTTTTCCACCTCGTTAGGCTGGATATGGCAGTTTGCCCGCAACGTCAACATCACTACCGATGTCACCTACACCGAGAATGACAGCAGCATCGATCTGTACGCCTATGATCGCGTCAAGTACCAGACCGGCCTTCGATACCAGTTCTGATATTCTGCCAACCAGAGTACAAAAAAATACCCGCTGAAGCGGGTATTTTGGTGACCTTGTTTTGCCGAAAAGATCAGCTGTTTTTGTCGAACTTCAGGGCAGCCGAATTGATACAGTAGCGCAGACCTGTCGGCTCCGGGCCATCATTGAAAACATGGCCAAGATGGGACTCACACTTGCTGCACACTACCTCCGTGCGCCTCATGCCCAGGCTGTCGTCCTGAATCTCCTTGATAACCGACTCGTTGGCCGGCATGAAAAAGCTGGGCCAGCCGGAGCCTGAATCATATTTGGTGTCCGAATTGAACAGCGGCTCACCACATGCCCGGCAGGCATAGCTGCCCTTTTCATCCGTGACCTGCCAGTACTCTCCCGTGAAAGCACATTCGGTCCCGCCTTCCCGGCAGATATGGTATTCCTCGTCGGTCAGGATTTCTCTCCATTCTTCTTCTGTCTTGGTGACCTTTGACATAGCTGTATTTCCAAAGAGTGATTCTGTAAAATGCGCTGCCCTGTAAGCAAGGGTGCAATATACCATAATTCCCACGTGTCACCTGGCTGCAAGAGGCCTGAAACCACCACATGAAACCGATCAGCCAAAGTGAAAAGCTGCGCCACGTCTGCTACGAGATCCGCGGTCCTGCCCTGCAGGAAGCGCGTCGTCTTGAAGAAGAAGGCCACCGCATCACCAAGCTGAACATCGGCAATCCGGGCGCATTCGGTTTTGAAGCACCTGATGAAATCCTGCGCGATGTCATTCTCAACCTGCCGGAATCCCAGGCCTACTCCGACTCCAAAGGCCTGTTCTCTGCCCGCAAGGCCGTCATGCATGAAACCCAGCGACTGCAAATCAAGGGTGTTGATATCGAGGATATTTACCTAGGCAATGGCGTCAGCGAGCTGATTGTCATGGCCATGCAGGCGCTTTTGAACAATGGTGATGAAATACTCATTCCCGCGCCTGACTATCCCCTGTGGACGGCTGCGGTGACACTCTGTGGCGGCAAGGCCGTGCACTATCGCTGTGATGAACAAGCCGACTGGTTTCCGGATCTTGATGATATTAGGAGCAAGATCACCAGCCGCACCAGGGGCATCGTGGTGATTAATCCAAACAACCCGACGGGCGCCGTGTACAGCCGGGAACTGCTGGAAGGGATCGTCCGGCTGGCTGAAGAACACAACCTGATCATCTATGCCGACGAGATTTACGACAAGATTCTCTACGACGGTGCCAGACACCTCCCTCTGGCGTCTCTTTCGGAGGATATCCTGACTGTATCCTTCAACGGCTTGTCGAAATCCTATCGTCTGGCCGGGTTTCGTTCCGGCTGGATGTTCCTCAGCGGCGCCAAGCACCTCGCCAAGGACTATATTGAGGGCCTCGATATTCTGTCGAACATGCGTCTGTGTTCCAACGTACCCGCACAGCAGGGCATCCAGACCGCACTGGGGGGTTACCAGAGCATCAATGAACTAATCGTCCCCGGCGGCCGCCTATGTGACCAGCGTGACACCGCCTGGAACATGCTCAATGACATCCCGGGGGTCAGTTGCGTGTTGCCGAAAGGCGCAATATACCTGTTCCCGAAACTGGATCCGAAGAAATTCAATATCCAGAATGACGAAAAGATGATTTTGGATTTACTGCTGCAGGAACATGTGCTCATGGTTCAGGGCAGTGGGTTCAACATCAGTGACAACCAGCACTTCCGCATCGTCTTCCTGCCACGTGAAGACACCCTCAAGGACGCGATCGAAAAACTGGCGCGTTTCCTGGACGCCTACTCCCTATAACTTATTGCGCCACAAATCCCAGTGCTTTCAAGACGCGGCTGTCGGCAACCGACCAGTCGTCTGCCTTGAAGCAACAGTCCCGGAACTCGCGTCGAAAATGGTAACCGTTCCGGCGCCGTTCAAATTCCGCCCCTAGATCACTCGCCTCCAGCGACAGAAAATCCTGCTCAATGGGATAGGCCTTTAACACGGCTTCGCTGACACTGCCGGCTTCGATAACGGGCTTGGCCGCCTTCTCGTTGAATGCTGACGGCGGCAGCTGAAAATGCTCGCACAAGCCTTCGTAGACCATCCTGGTCGCATTTCTTTTGCCATTCAGGCTGTAACCGGCAATGTGTGGAGTGCCGATGGCAACCCGTGCCAGTAATCGGCTATCGATATCTGGTTCGAACTCCCAGACATCCAGGGCGACAGTAAGGTCCGCCCGTGTTTCCAGCAATGCCAGTAATGCATTGTTGTCGACGACCTCTCCCCGTGCGGCATTGATCAGCACGGTCTCAGGTGCCAACTGTGCCAGCCGGTAATTGCCCAACACATGCCAGGTGGGATGCGGCCCATCATGTGCCAAAGGCACATGCAGGCTGACGAGTCGGCATGCAAGCACGTCATCGAGTGTGGCAAAGCACCCGGCCAGTGGATGGTTGGCCGCCAGAAACGGATCATGGACACGTACTTCCATGCCCAATGACAGCAGCAGGGTTGCCAGGCGACTGCCGACATTGCCGGCTCCCATGATACCCACCGGGCGATCCCGCCAAGTCACACCTTCATTCAATTCCAGCCAGGCCAGTGCCGCCATGACGTAATTAACAACAGCATCAGCATTACAGCCTGGCGCCGAACAGCAGCGCACGGCATGGGCTGCCAGATAATCCTGGTCGATGTGATCAGTGCCACTGGCGGCACTGCCGACAAACTGCACCCTGGAACCTGCCAGGAGGGTTTCATCAACCCGGGTAATCGTGCGTACCAGGAGTGCATCGGCGTCACGCACATCGCCAGGGCCAATATCACGACCCGGCAGCAGAACCAACTCACCGAGGGGAGCAAATACGTCCGCCACATCGGCAATGGCCTGGTCAGCAACGATTTTCATGGTTGGGGGTGAAGTACCAAGCAGGCGTCAGTTACCGGCTGCTTTGCGAATGGCATAGCGATAGGTATTGTCTTCTTCGGCATGGCTCAGCAACTCATGCCCGAGGAAGTGACAGAATTTGGGGACATCCCGGGTGGTGGACGGGTCCGTGGCAACCAGTACCAGGATTTCGCCGGGGGCTATCTCGCGAATTTTCTTGTGCAGCAGCATTACCGGCTCAGGACAAAACAGGCCGCGGGCATCGAGCAGATGTTCCGTCGGGTTGTTGTCATTGGTGGAAGTGGGATCCATGGCCAGTCATTCTGCTTCCGCAATCAGAGACTGACCACGTTGATGCGATTATCCTGGTTGGCTGCCATGAACGCCTTGCGCTCTTCCTCCAGGCCATGAAAATCAAACAGCCCGGTATCCAGCAGGTGCGAAGGCGCCACATTGGTGATGCTCTTGAACAGCACATCAAGGCGTCCCGGGAACTGTTTATCCCAGAGATTCAGCATTTTCTTGATTTCCTGGCGCTGCATGTTTTCCTGTGTGCCACACAGGTTGCACGGAATGATTGGGAATTCTTTCAGCGCCGCGAATTTGGCGATTTCGTCTTCCTTGCAGTAGGCCAGAGGGCGAATCACGATGTGTTTTTTGTCATCACTGAGCAGCTTGGGCGGCATGGTTTTCAGGGTGCCGCCAAAGAACATGTTCAGGAACAGGGTTTCCATGATGTCGTTACGATGGTGTCCCAGGGCAATTTTGGTCGCACCGATCTGTTCTGCATAGGAATACAGGTTGCCACGCCGCAGTCGTGAACACAGCCCGCAAAAGGTTTTACCCGGCTCGGTCTTTTCCAGTACGACCGAGTAGGTATCCTTTTCGATGACGTGATAGCGCACCCCGATGGACTCGAGATAAGTCGGTAGCACGTCTTCCGGAAAGCCGGGTTGTTTCTGGTCAAGATTCACGGCCACCAGCTCGAACCGGATTGGCGCATGTTTTTGCATGTTCAGCAGGATATCCAGCATGACATAGGAATCCTTGCCGCCGGACAGGCACACCATGACCAGGTCACCATCGCTGATCATGTTGAAATCAGCAATAGCACGACCGGTCTCGCGTCGCAGGTTTTTCTGCAGGCGATTGAGAGTAAACGTTTTTTTTCTGGGATCTGTCATCGTCACGGGTTTGGTCGCTTCATGGGTTTGGGTGCACTTGAAAAAGGGCGCCAGTATAATTCCTGACATACGTAATTGCCATTGAACCCACCATGCCCCATTCTGCCGCTTTTCAAACAGCCCCTGCCCATTCTGCCCGGTTGCGCGTGCTTGCTACTGTGGCGTGGCTTGCCTGCGGCTCAAGCGCCCCTGCTGCCGTATTTGCGCAATATCCGGATCAGGCCGTCATCCTGCAGTATCACCATGTCAGCACCAGCACGCCGCCTGTTACCAGTCTCAGCGAGGAAGCGTTTCGGACCCATATGGCCTACCTAGCCGACAACGACTTTACCGTGCTGCCGCTGGAGGACGTTATCGAGGCCCTCAGGGAGGGTAACCCACTCCCGGACCGGACTGCTGTCATTACCTTTGACGATGGTTATACCTCGGTTTACGAGGTTGCCATGCCGATTCTGGCGGACTATAACTGGCCCTACACGGTATTTGTCACCTCCGGACTGGTGGGCAGCAATGACCGGCTCTATGCCACCTGGGACCAGCTCAACGCCATGGGTGAAGCCGGCGCCACCCTGGCAAACCACACCGTCAGTCACCCTTACCTGCTGGCACGGAAACTTGGCATGACGGACAGTCAGTGGCTGGACAGTGTGCGTGAGGAAATTGTCGCTGCCGAAGAGCAGATCCGCGAGCACACCGGCCAGAACCACAAACTGCTGGCCTATCCTTACGGTGAGTACAATACGGCCATACAGGCCCTGGTCGAGGAACTCGGCTTTGTAGGCATCGCGCAACATTCCGGCCCGATCAATGCCGCCTCCGATTTCACCGCCCTGCCCCGGTTTCCGTTTTCAGGCATCTATGCCTCAATGAACACCTATCCCACCAAGGTGCGCAGCCTGGCCTTTGACGGCGTTTCTGTCAGCCCGAAATCCCGGGTCACGAGTGACAATATGCCGGCCGCTGAACTGGATTTCAGTGATGACCAGGAAGGCATTCGCCAACTGGCCTGTTTCAATAACAATGAAAACATGGAGATCAGTGAACTGGACGGTGATGCGAAACAGTACCGCATCAGCACCAGGGTGGATAACAGGTCGCGGCGTTTCCGATACAACTGCACGGCGCCGGGCCGGAACGGCCGTTACTACTGGTATTCGGTGCCGTGGATCAATCCGGCCATCGCAGAATAAAACGGGGCTTGGATCAGAGCGCCGGCTTGTCCCGCGCCAGCAGGTTGTTACTGTAGATCATGTTCTGCAATTCCTCGATATAGTCCAGCCCCCGGGAGGAATAGCTTTCCAGGCCATCAGCCAGTGAGATGCCGTCCACAGGTCGATTTTGCTGACGTAACTGCTGGCGGATACGGCGCAGCATCTGGTAACTGGGGAATGTGTTGAGGTTATGGATATAGGCTTCAACGGATTCCAGCACAGAATCGAAACTCTTCACTTCATGGCTGGCACCCTGCCGACGGCGGCTGGGAACAATGCCACAACCGTCTGAATAGCACCACTGGCCAAATAGGTTGTTGCCATCCTGGGCAAAACGGGACGTGCCCCAGGCCGATTCATTGGCGGCCTGCGCCAGTGCCAGGGAGGCCGGTATCTTGTCTACACGGCGCAGCAGTACATTTAGAAACTCCTCACTGCGCAGATTGTCAGCCTCGAGTTCGTAACGCTCAGCCAGGCTTTCCAGGTAGCGCCGGTCACCAGAGGTTAACCGGTTGCCCAGCGCCACTTTGTTGCGAATAGCCAGGATACGTTCTCTGTCTTCAATGATGCGGGCATTCACGACGTCGATGAAGGGCTCAAAGTAGTCAAAAAAAACCTGTTTTTTCAACTCGATATCAACGATCGCAGTAAAGTCCGGCATCTCAGACTCCGACGGCAGGATGGGTTGCTCACTGACTTCCTTCATGTCCCTTTCCTTGAGCAGAAACAGTACGGGAACAAAAAAGAGGAGCAGAACCAGGATATACAGGGCCGAAGGATTGGCTGGTTTCCAGGGTGTCTTCATTGCAAAGTATCTCGGTGCCGGCTTTGAAAATGGTATCACAGTAACAAGACCTGCTTCAGCCGGAAATCATTCGCAATACGGCTATCGGGAGGATTTCCCAAATACCGCCACCTTATTGTTTTTACTTGTTTTTTCCGGCGCAGAGCGGCGAGTCAGGCACGTTTTTTAGGACCTCCCATTCTGCTGAAGCATGCAGGTGCAGTGCCAGGGCATGCACGGGTCCGGCAAGTTCATCGGCTAGGGTTTTGTAGACCAACTGATGCCGCTTGACCCGGTTCAACCCTTCGAACTGGGCACTGACCAGCACCAGCTTGAAATGCGAATCCGTAGCTGGTCCGGCATGCATATGACTTTCATTGATCAGTTCTAGATGCAGTGGCTGCAGGGTTTCTGTCAGCTTTTTCTCAATGCTGCTGGCAATGTTCACGACGACTTGATACTCCTGTAATACGCTCAAATGGCGCGCTTTGACTATGACACCTGATCAGGACGTTTGTTTGGGACCTTGGCTGCAATTCTGCGACAATGCCCGATTGATTGCTGAGACCTGACAGGAAAATTTATGGTTATTGGCTGGTATCCCGGGCACATGAACAAGGCCCGCAAGGATATTATACAGGCCCTGAAGAAAGTCCACGCCGTGATCGAGGTGGTGGATGCCCGCTTGCCCTACTCCAGTGAAAATCCGCTGCTGCACAACCTTACGGGTGACAAACCGACCCTGAAATTGCTCAACAAGGCGGATATTGCCGACCCCGAACTGACTACACGCTGGCTGGCGTATTATGCCGACAACGACATTGCCGCCATCGCTGTATCAGCCAAGGACGGTGGCCGGCTCAAGGCCCGCATCGTGCAACATTTCAGGACCCTCCAGCAACAGGTGAAACCGCCCTTCAGGCTCATGATCGCCGGCATTCCCAATGTCGGAAAGTCCACCCTGATCAATGCCCTGGCCGGTCGCAAGGCGGCAAAAACCGGCAACGAGCCTGCTGTGACAAAAGGCCAGCAACAAGTGATGCTGGATGATGATGTGGCGCTCCTGGATACCCCCGGCATCCTTTGGCCAAAAATCGAAAACCAGGATTCCGCCTATCGCCTGGCCATGACCGGCGCCATCAAGAACACCGCCATCGAATTTGATGACATTGCCCTGTACGCCATTGAGGCACTTTGCCAACGCTATCCTGAATCACTTCGGGACCGCTACCAGCTGTCCACCCTGGCATTGCCAGCACTAGAAGTGCTGAAAGCCATTGGCCGCCAGCGCGGCTGCCTGGTTCGCGGCGGGGTTGATTACACCAAGGCCGGGGAAGTCCTGCTGAACGATCTGCGCAGCGGCAAACTCGGCACGCTGACCCTGGAGAGTCCTGAAGACATTCCTGTGCCAGCAGCCGAAGACGATGAGGATGCCGGCGATGACACCGGCCGCGACACTAGCGATACTAGAAATACTAAAGGGTAAGCAGAGCCCGCCCGAGCACCAGCAGTGAAGAGATGGCACACAGGCCGAGCAGGAAAGGCCTGGCGGTATGCCTGTCAATAAAGGTACGCAATGGCGCAGAACAGGCCACTCCGATGACGATGCCGATGATCAGTACCAGGCTGTAAGCCAGGTCCTTGAGATGAAAGCGGCCGACTACCGATAAGGCGATCAGTGATGTGGTGCAGCCCATCATGAACAATACAGACAGGTTCGCCCGCAGTTCCGCCCCCCGGGTGTTCTGGTAAACCAGCGCTACCGGTGGGCCGCCGATCGAGGAGATGGTGCTCATGAAGCCTGCGGCCATGGTGGCGAAAAAGACATTGCGCGGCGTAGCCCGGATATTGGCGTGAATGAGACTGATCACAACAGCTAGCAGCACCAGGGCGCCAAAGATCATGTCGAAAGTCACCGCGGACACGGTGCCGATGAGAATGGCGGCCGGGGGTGTCCCGACAAGACGGCCCAGCAATGCTGCCTTGAAGTGCGCCATGTTGATAGCCTGACGATCCTTCCAGGCCACCCAGGTCACCAGGAACAGCGCTGCGGCAATCAAGGGGCCGGGCACCAGGTTACGATCGATCAGCAGTAGTATGGGCGCCGCGATCATGGCCAGACCAAAGCCGATGGATGCCTGGATGGCCGTACCCACAGCCACGACAAATACTGCCAGCACCAGGTCCAGCACGGAAAGATCAAGAAAGGTCATTCAGGCTTCAGATGTTTTTGGGCTGACGCGCCTTGAATTCCGCGGTGGAGTTGCTGCGCGGAAACGGCTCATCTGGAACTGGCAAGCCCAGGGCTTCACAGATGGGTTCCCAGCCTTGGCTAACGTCCCAGATCAGCAGACGTTCTGGCGGGATTGCCTGCCGCACCCGCTCGTTGTGGGCGACGAAAGAAGCCTTGGCCGCACGCGAATCAGTAAACCCGTCGGGGTACTGCGTGTCATAGATTGTCATGATCATGTCGAGCCAGCGCTGGCGCGCCGGGCTCATGCTTTCACGCGGTCGCTGCTTGACCTGGAAGATGGTCTCATTGGCACTTTTCCACCAGCTGTCGGGATCACGCACGGAAAGAATGACCAACGCATCCGGATAGTACTCGGTGATCGACTGCCAGCGGGTTGAAACAGGCTCATCCACGGCGGCGATGAAGCCATCAAAGACCTTGTTCCACTCGACGGCTTCATTGCGCGCAGCCCCTTCCCAGTATGGCAGATGCTCCTCGAGATGCTCGAAAAGCTCCACCATGTGGTAGCAGGGCCCGCCCAGGAGTTTCTCCAGAGCGAACTTCAGTGACATGGTACTGGTCCTGCCCAATCCGGCACCGATGACTTTCAGTGACATAACCTGCTCGCTTCTCGCGCGTGGTTTAACGCTTAACGTGGATAGAACGGCGGAATCTTGGCGTCAAAATTGACCCAGACCGATTTCGGCTCCGTGTATTCGTGCATGGCGAAATGCCCCATTTCGCGGCCATACCCGGAGTCCTTGATGCCGCCGAAGGGTGAACCGGGATGGAAGCGCTTGTAGCAATTGATCCATACCATGCCGGCTTCCATGGCCCGCGCCATCTTGTGGGCGCGAGTCAAGTTGTTCGTCCACAGCCCCCCGCCCAGACCATAGATACTGTCATTGGCCTGTGCCAGCACTTCTTCATCGTCCTTGAAGGTAGATACCACCACGAAAGGACCGAACACCTCTTCACGACTGACACGGTCAGTCGGTTTGGCACGCACGATGGTGGGCTCAACAAAGCAGCCGTTTTGCAGATCAGGATGATCTGGCTGCTTGCCACCGAGAAGGATCTCACCACCCTGCTCTTGTGCGATATCACAGAATTTGAGGACACGTTCCTGGTGCATGGTCGAGGTCAGAGGACCCATTTCTGTTGTCGGATCCAGCGGATTGCCCTGCTTGATGGATGCGGCAAGGGCCATGAACTTCTCAAGGAACTCATCAGCGATGGCTTCGTGGAGGATCAGTCGCGAACCGGCAATACAGGCCTGGCCCTGGTTATGGAAAATGGCAAAAGCCGAACCACCCACTGCCGCCGGAATATTGGCGTCCTCGAAGATGATGTTGGCGCCCTTGCCACCCAGTTCCAGCTGCAGGCGTTTCAGGTTACCCGCCGAAGCTTCGACGATCTTGCGTCCTGTGACGGTAGAGCCGGTGAAGGAGATTTTATCGATGCCCATATGCTCGGCCATGTACTGCCCAGCGGTATGACCAAAACCCGGCACCACATTCAGCACGCCAGGCGGAAAACCGACTTCACGGGCCAGTTCTGCCACGCGCAGGGTGGATAGCGGGGTCAGTTCGGCCTGCTTCATCACGACGGTGTTGCCCGCCGCCAGAGCCGGCCCCAGCTTCCAGCTGGTGAACATCAAGGGGAAGTTCCAGGGCACGATCTGGCCGACCACGCCGATCGGCACACGCTGGACATAGTTCAGGAAACCGGTATCCACGGGAATGACAGTACCCTCGTTTTTGTCCGGCATGCCGGCAAAGTATCGATAGGTCGCTACCGTGCGCATGACATCCAGGTTATGGGTATCACGTATCGGATGACCGGTGTCCAGGGATTCAATCAGGGCCAGGTTGTCACGGTCCTTCTCAATGGCATCGGCCAATTTGCCGATGAGCACACCCCGGTCAGAAGCCGACATGTTGGCCCAGGCCGGAAAGGCATCACGGGCTGCTTTTACGGCCCTGTCTATGTCTTCCTTTTTGGCTTCGGCCACATTGGCCAGCAACGAATTATCGTAAGGATTAAAGACTTCAAAGGTGCCGCCATCGGCAGCGTCGACGAATTCGTTGTTGATAAACAACTGCGTCGGAAAATTGGCTTGTGATTTATCGAGTATCTTGGCGTCGGCCATGGTTCAGGTCCTGTTGTCATTCAAAAGAGCGGTCGAAATGCCGCTCTGATTATTGTGGGGCTGAAACAAATCCGGCCTGATGACACAGGCCGGATCGAAACGATTGTTATCTGGCGATTACCAGCGGCTGGCCGTAATCGGGAACGGCTCCAGCTCACCCTGGGCATACTTCTCGTCCAGACCGGGGGTGCCGTTTTCCAGAACCATCAGCATGCAACGTTTCGGCGAATAACCCTGGTGGCGAATGTCGGCCGGCATGGCACAGACATCACCGGATTTCATGACGATGCGGCCACGTGGATTGCCACTGTTCTTGTCCTGGATGTTCCAGTGGATTTCGTCAGTCAGCTGGATGAACCACTCGTTTCGGTCATTACCATGTATCACCGGCAGCATGTGTTCCTCACTGGTGACACAGCAGATACAAGCCTTGGTGATCGAGGTGAAAGACGGGTTCCAGGTGACATCGGCACGGGCAATGTGATCGAACAGGTTGAACGCATGCACGGAGTTCTCGAAGCCGGGCTCCACTTCAATATCCGGCTGGTCGAATTCCAGGTCGGCAAAGGCACGGTTGATCGGATGACCGCTTTCATCGGAACGCGGCTGGACATCGCCCGGCAGACCCAGCATGCGGCGGGCAGGCTCGAAACCGCGAATCAACGGACCGGAGGCTTCCTGCTGCTTGGCGCCAAGTGGCGAACCGGTTTCCAGCGGTGCACTCAAGGGATCATAACCTTCGTTGATCCAGTCCTTCGAAATGGTTTCAAAGGCGACGCGAACATCGTCGGTATTGAAGGTTTCCAGGTAGTCGACACCGGTATCCTTGTGGCCCTTGCTATAGGTGCCGGCATAGATATCAACAGTGCCGTAATGGTTCTGGGTGCCAAAAACGTCATCGAAGAAAATCCAGCCGTAGAAAAAGCCCCAGCCGATATCCCGCACCATGGCGCGCAGGAAACGGTCGACTTCGATGGTATGGACGCCCTTCGGCCACTCAACGTGGACGAAGTAGGCATCGCGGGTGAACTTGAAACCGCCGAACTGGAAACTGCGATATCCCAGCACGGGATCCGGTTCAGAAGCAATGACGGACACTTTTTCAGGAGTCACTTCTGTATTCATTGCGCTATTCCTCTTTTTAAATTCGTGTATTGGTCTAGTAATAATTGTTGTGACTGACGGAAATACTTGATGCTCAATTCAGCGTACAGATTTCCGACCACTTCTCGATGCTTTCCGGTCCGGCACAGGTCTGGAACAGAACAACACCGGGCTGATCGGCCTTGAGCTGGTAGGCGGCGCCCTGCGGCAGTAGCACTTCATGACCGCGGCGTGCGGTCACTTTACCCATGCGCTTGCCCTTGGGGGCATCGACTAATCGGGCCGCGCCGGCAGAATGACCGGGTTTTTCATCGTCTTCCAGCTGGTAGAACTCAAACTGCACCTCGCCTTCCATCACGATAGCAAATTCATCATGCGGTGCGGTATACCAGGGTGACTTGCCTTCTGCCCGGCAAGTTTCTGCACAGTACTCCAGGTTGGATGCCACCATGATGCGCTCATAGGGTTTGGCTGAATTGCAGATTTCAAAAATATTGGAAAAAGCGTAATGCTTCAGATCATCGTTAAGTTCGATAGTTCCTTTATCGTAGGAGTCCAGCGACCCCACCATGGTTTTATAACTCATAGGATTCCCCCTGGGTGGTCCCGGCTTAATGCCGGATTATTATCATGTCTGGCGGGAAGGCAGTATCGCAGACTCTGCGGGTACTGCACTTGATACCTGTGTACACCGTGCAATCAGGTCGGTTTACACCCCGGCTGATGTACTGAGATGTACTGAATAGTGCACAAAATTCAGTACCGGCTTGCAGGTCGTTTTCGCGGTGGCATGAGACCACCACACTTCCCTATAACTGGCTGTCGATAATATGAAGTTCGAAAGCCGGAATCAAGCGGGTTGCCAGTCTCGGCAGCCCATGTTTATTGCGGCAGGGCAAACACATACTGCCGGCTTTCGATGCCCGGCGGTGTCCCCTCGATATATTTGGCCTGCCCGGCAGTCGTTACCGATGTCCCAGTGCCGACGGAAACGTACTGACGCCCGTTGACCGCAAAGGTCACCGGATAGCCCGTGATGGAAGAACCGAGGTTGGCTTCCCACAGCACCTCACCGGTGAGCTGATCAAACGCGCGGAAATTGCCCTCGATATCACCACCAAAGACCAGGCCGCCGCCCGTGGTCACCATGGACATGGCCGTACCTGCCGTCTCGTAGGTCCAGAGGGTTTCACCGGTTTCCGCCGAGATCGCGTAAAACGTGCCGACATTGGTGCGCCCCGGTGTCAGTTTATCGCGTCCGAAGAAACCGTAGAGGATATCCGGATCAGGATCCTGCGGGTCCGCCGTCACGGTCAGGTCCATGCAGGTATTCTGCAGCCCGTAATACATGGCATTGGTCAGGGGACTGTAGGCACCCTCCCACCAGTTCTTGCCGCCGCCGGTCGACGGACAGATTTCCAGCTGCTGGCCGGTTTCGCTGAACAGCGCTGCCGGATTGACCCGGGGCTTGCCGGTGGCGCCATCAATATCTGCCAGTACGTTCTGGTGAACTGTCGGCCTGGCCCAGAGGAATTCGCCGGTCTCGCGGTCAATGGTGTACACCACGCCGGTCTTCCCCGGAATACCGGTGATGACCTTGTAGATCTTATCAGGATCAATGTCCGGATTGATCCATGGCACGGATTCAGGGTCCGGTGCGACCCGGGTGTCGACCAGCAGCCGCTCAAAAGGATGATCCAGATCCCAGTGATCAACCAGATGCTGGTAATACCAGACTATGGAGCCATCCTCCGGCCGAATCGCCAGGGTGGCGTTGTGATACAGGTACTCCTTGTCATTGCCGGCCAGCAGAAACTTGGGCGCCGGCGCAGTCACGGATGTGCCCATGTAGATCAGGTTCAGTTCCGGATCGTAGCTGGGTGCCATCCAGGCGCCGACATGCCAGCGTTCTTCCCAGGGGGTATCGCCCCAACTGTCGGTATCATCCCCAGTTTCAGGCTGGATCAGATTCAGGCGCCAGACTTCCTCGCCGGTCCCGGCATCATGGGCAGCAATGAAGCAGGCTTCGGGCCCCGCCGGTGGCTGGCAATTCCGGCCAGAAATGGCCAGGCCGTTGATGACAATCGGGCCATTGCTTTGCTGGGCCGGATGGGTGCGGTAATTCAGGATCTGGGTTTCCCAGCGGACTGCACCGGTGTGCACGTCCAGGGCAACAATGTAGTCGTCATTGCTAGTGTAGATGATGACACCGCCGTGAATAGCGATATTGCGCATGGTCTTGTTGGCGCCCAGATAGTCGCCCAGGTCTTCCGGCATCTGGCGCACGTATTCCCACACCAGGTCACCGGTCACGGCATTGCGGGCCTGGATGACGTCGCCGGGATTGGGCAGGTACATCATGCCATCGTAGATCAGGGGCGTACCTTCCTGAATGGGCGTGCTGGGCAGGACGCCATCCTGCATCAGGGCCGACCACACCAGTTCCAGCCCGGCAACATTATCACGGTTGATCTGGTCGAGGGGGCTGTAGCCCCAGGAATCAAGAGTACGCCTGAACATGAGCCAGTCTTCTGCATCCGGATTGCGCAGCATGTCATCTGTGACCGGCACGTAAGCACCGTCCTGGCCCTGGCTGACGCCGGCAGCCAGCACACACCACAACCCGATACCGGCCGATATCGTCCTGGTCAGCTTTTTCGTGAGTTTCCCGCTCAGGTTCCTGATTCGCATATTTCCCTCAGTCATGCCGTGAGTACGGCTAGTTATTGTGTTGCTGGATTTATATTCGCGTCTGATCAAATGATAAAAAAACTCCAGCCTGCATGCCCCGGACGCCGGATGAACGTAGCAGACTTTCTCGGGGGTGTCACTCTACAATCCCGGCCGATCCCGTTATACTCCCAGACTTTATCGAGCAGTGATTACTTCCATAATGCAGTTAACTGAAACACCGAATTCGCCCGCCCAATCCGCTTCCCATCCGGTCGGTCCCCACCCCGCTTTCGAGCACAAACGCAGCCAGCACCTGGACACCCTGAACCTGACGGTTGAGGAGTATGAACACCGTGAAACCGGTGCCATGCATTATCACCTGGCCAGTGACAATCCGGAGAATGTCTTCATGGTTGCCTTGCGTACCGTGCCCATGGATTCCACGGGGGTCGCCCATATCCTGGAGCACACGGCGCTGTGCGGCAGTCGCAAGTTCCCGGTAAGGGACCCGTTTTTCATGATGATTCGCCGCTCACTGAATACCTTCATGAATGCCTTTACCAGCAGCGACTGGACGGCCTATCCCTTTGCCAGCCAGAACCGCAAGGATTTCGACAACCTGCTGGAAGTGTATCTGGATGCGGTGTTTTTCTCGCGGCTGCATGAACTGGACTTTGCCCAGGAGGGACATCGCCTGGAGTTTGCCGAACCCGACAATCCCGCTTCGCGACTGGAATACAAGGGCGTGGTTTACAACGAGATGAAGGGTGCCATGAGTGCCCCTACCTCGCTGATCTGGCAGCAAATCTGCTGCCACCTGTTTCCGACCACGACTTACCACTACAACAGCGGCGGTGATCCGGCGACCATACCGGATCTCAGCTACGAACAGCTGCAGGCGTTCTACAAGACACACTACCACCCCAGCAA
>Ga0181567_10001261_pt1 | contig 19154 bp, 19 predicted proteins | sample 101ome_14_FD_133761 | JGI IMG/M metagenome (GOLD analysis project Ga0181567, IMG submission 133761) | Coastal salt marsh microbial communities from the Groves Creek Marsh, Skidaway Island, Georgia - 101403AT metaG (megahit assembly) | ecosystem: Environmental > Aquatic > Marine > Intertidal...
TATTGAATATATATTTTCTGTTTCAATTTTTATAGCGCATAATATTATATAATGTTTCAACAACCACAAAATAAATACAACAAAACATTCTATACTAATTCCACCGATGCTGATAAACAAAAAATAATAGAATATCTGGAAAAAAGATTCAAATATACAAATATCAATATCAAACTTTCTTAAAAAGCTTATCAATCATTTACACATTAACGCAACATTATTTATTATTTCCCTTGATATCATATAATATTGGTTATATGATATTAAATATGGTGCATTTTCACGCATTGTTTTCAATGTACATATCATTGTTTTTACTATCTCATTATTAAATGTATTGTTATCTATTATTGTGTTTGCAAAATTCATATATTCATCTACACTGTTTATCGTTTTCATTAATTCTAATATATTTTCTATTTCTTGTTTATTTCCTTCATTTCCTACAATATTTTCTTTAGCAGACTTGTTATTCGTGTCTGAACGTTTCATGTCCTTTATTGACACTACTTGGTTAGTATCCAAATTAAAAATCATCATACAACCCTTACCCTGTTTAAATTTATCTTCTATTTTCATACCAATACTATCTTCACACTCCAGTTGCCTATCTGAACCTTTTTTTATTCGGATTTCTATACCTTTCTTCATATTCAATATTTGACTATCCGTTGGATTAGTAATTGAAATGTGCATTTTTTTTTTATAAAATTATAGTGAGTTATTTCCCAACATATCAATTTTTATTTTTTCAATTTTTTTTTTAATATGCATGATACATGCATGATACACGCATGTCACAAAAGATAAATATTGATTCGTATCATAAGTTTATATTATATATCATACAAATACTCAACATAAACGCTATATAGTAAAAATGCTCCATAATTCTACATCTCCTCTTACTATGGAAGATCTGGATGTTTCTGTCATTATTGACGACAATGATGACTGTGGTCCTGCCCTTACAATGGATGACTTAGATATGCTTGAAACATCTTTGCTGAGAGATGATGATACCGTTGGACCACCACTTACTTTGAGTGACTTGGAAACAACTGATAACTGCACACTTGAATGTGCGGTGTGCCTTGAAAACATAAATAAAAATAAAAACATCGCTATTACTAAATGCAACCATACATTTTGCTTTGAATGTATTGGAAATACAATGATGACGGTTGGAAACAACTGTCCCCTATGTAGAGCCCCTCTTCTTGACCAACACTATTTTGAAAACAATGATGAAAATGATGAAGATACACTTCTTGATTTAGACTATGAGGATGAAGACGAAGATGAAGACGAATACGAACACGAAGATGAAGACGAACACGATGATGAAGACGACAATGAGGAAAATAACGCATCTGATACGTGCGTACGTGTGGGATTATCATTGTTTCATAAAGGTCCGATCACAGAAATTACTGATCGGTTCTTGAGCAAAGGATATACACCTTATGACATGATGTCAATTCTTCTACAACAATACGACAAAAATACACAAAATTCCAAAGACCAAATTTTGAATAATATTAAGGATTCATTAGAGCAACTCGGTACTATTCTTAATGAAGAACGAGAAATAGTAGAAATGACCGAGCAAGATGTAGCAGTAGTATAAAATAATTATCTTAAATAAAAATAAAACAACAATATTCCCTTTTTTTATATATAGATATAGATGCGAATCACATTTGCATCATTATAATGATTTACAATAAAAGATATACAAACCTCATATTGTATAATTGGAGCAGGGAGGCATCGATCCTCCTACCTCTCGCATGCTAAGCGAGCGCTCTACCATTTGAGCTACAGCCCCATATTTCTCGCTTGCTGGATTCGAACCAGCGACCTGTGGATACCCACAATTTTACTATTACAGTCCAACGCTCTACCACCTGAGCTAAAGCGAGATAAATAGCCTTCACCGAGATTTGAACTCGGGATCTTTTGATTACAAGTCAAACGCCTTACCACTTGGCCATGAAGGCACAATATATATATGCTATTTTTCTTTATATTCATTTACACATAACTATACTTTTGCCAGTTTAATTTTTTGTTTAAGCTTATATTCATCACAGAAAATATATAGTTTGAAATTGTAATGTGAATAATCTTGGAGTTCTTCAAATGATATATATTTGGACATCATATTTAATTCTTCTATATACACAACATATGAATATGACCCATCCGTTTTTTGTATTTTATCAAATAAAATACATTTATACTCTTTATCAATGCATTGGGGTTGCTTATAACATAAATCCAATAAACTACAGTCGTTTTGGACTTTGCGAATAGACCGTGTTGCCGTATTTAAATATTCTAATTTGTCCAACCAATGAGAATGGAATGCCCGAGCACCCTTTCCAAGAATTAAACCAAGATTGTGAAACATATCTATATGATTTAAAATATCTACCAGACGACGAATTGGACTTGTAGCATGCACATAATTACTATTTTTCATTATTTCGTGACTAAGGTTTTCATTGTCATTGTAATATACATAATGTCCAATTACATTATTCCAGTGATGGATAACCATTGCCTCTTTTTTTGAAATATGTTTCTGTCCCAGTGCTTCATCCACATTATTATTAATATATTGGGATGAGCGAAAGAACCCCGTTTTATGTGTAAGCAAATGATTACTACAGTGTTTGTTTGTATGAACCATCCAGTATGGTACTACATCTCTACTATTTGATATATCCTTATCCAAACATCGTGTAAATTCTAATAATTGTTTATATGTCCGATTTGTGATTAGTTTCTTTTCTTCATATTCAAAATTCTCATTTACGTTTATGATTGCACGATAAATATTACTGTATTCAATATCATAGTTATTATTATAACGGAATTCAAAACAAACAGATAATCTATCCTTGTCCTTTTGAAGTGAGCATATACTATCACTCAACATAGTCGGAAGCATTGGACGCCGTTTGTCTGGTAAATAGATTGTTGCTACCCGCTCACTGAATGATTTCCATAGGTCAAGGTGGTCTATTATATCTACAACATCACTAATATATACAAATAGCGTTGTTGTATTTTCATTTTTTTCAATACAAAACGCATCATCAAAATCCGAACTATTTTTAGGATCAATAGAAAACACATATTTATCCCGATGGTCATCAAACGTATGTGCTTGACAAACATTGTTGATAATATTTCCTTCTTTTTGTAACGCGTGTTTCACATCTTTATTGAACGAACTAATAGACATATGCAAATTATTACAATATAATTGGTATTCATAAAAATTCTCCAACATATCTACATTACCTATTGTTTCGGTTAATACTCCGTACGGATGCTTGTTTTCCCAATGTACATACTTAAATACAACATACTTGTCTTTATAATCCTTATTAAAATCACTTTTCATTTCAAACGGTATAAGAAAATGCGGAAGGCGTTTGTCATCTGGAATGCACTTATATAATAATCGTTTTCCTTGTCGCCCATACGTTTTGTTACCATTCAATAATAATACACCCGGGATTTGATTAGTCCTATAATATGAACGTTGTAACGAAACATTCCCATTTTCTATAGTTATGTAGTCACGTGTAAATAACTTATTATTTACAGGTGAAATAGTATCTAATATTTCATTTTGTACAGTATTTCCAGTAATTGTGTCTATGAAATGCCATTGTTCGTATTTGTTATCATCTATTAATATTTTATACGACATATGCTTTACTAATAGTATTAATACTTTATCTTTATATTTATTAATAAAAAGGATTAGAGATTGAAATTGTAATATACTAATATTACAAATGAAAACGTTAAAAATTACAAGCAAACATAAACATGCAATACATTTAGTCATTGTAGAATCTCCATCCAAGTGTGCTAAGATTGAAGGTTTTTTGGGTTCCCAGTATATGTGTATTGCTTCTATGGGACATCTTAGACAAATTAATGGTTTGAAAAGTATAGACGTAAAAAACAATTATGCTATTACTTACGAACATATTGAAAGTAAGGAAAATTATATTAAAGATATGAAAAAGGTTATCCACAATTTCAATAAAAATAGAATTTATATTGCAACTGATGATGACCGTGAAGGAGAAGCAATTGGATGGCATATTTGCGATATGTTTGGTCTTGATATAACAACCACACATCGTATTATATTCCACGAAATCACAAAAGATGCAATTGTAAAATCTATTTCTACGCCTACTATTCTGAATATGAATAAAGTGAATTCAGCAATCTCACGACAAGTATTGGACTTGATTGTTGGTTATCGCATATCTCCCTTATTATGGAAATATGTATATAACGATAAGAATAATGCTTTATCCGCTGGAAGATGTCAAACACCTTGTTTGGGATTAGTATATGATAATCATCATATTGACCGAAGTTCAATGACTACACATCATAAAGTAAAGGGTGTTTTTACAAGTAAAAATATTGAATTTGTATTAGATAAACATATTGCTGATGACAATGTTCTCAACACTTTTTTTGAAGACTCCAAAAAACATCGTCACAAAATGTCATTAGGAAAAAAAGGACAACGAAAATTAAGTCCGCCATTACCATTCAATACATCAAAGTTAATACAACAATGTAGTAATAGTATTGGCATTGGTTCTGGACATGTAATGAAATTATGTCAAGATTTATATCAAGGTGGTTATATAACCTATATGCGTACAGACAGCAAATCATATTCAAGTGAATTTTTATCAAAAGCAAAAGATTATATAACAAATACTTATGGAAATAAATATTATACAAAGAAACAGAGTGTCATTGAAAATGTGAAAAAAAATGACCCTCACGAAGCAGTCCGCGTTACAAATATCAATACACATAAATTAGACATACAACACAAGGATAATAAAATTCACAGCGTGTATCATATTATATGGAAAAATACACTTGAAAGTTGTATGAGTGATTATAATTTTGAATACCAAGAATATACTGTAGATTGTCCATTAAAAACGCATAAATATGTTTATACAAATGAAACACCTATATTTATGGGATGGAAAGAAGTAATTGTCAAAGATAAACCAGATAATAATACATTGTTTCTTAATTCTCAAACAAACAAAGAATATGTTGAATATTCAAATATATCAAATGAATTGACCACTACGCGAAATACTCCACATTATAATGAAAGTTCATTAATTCACAAGTTGGAAGATATTGGTATTGGACGTCCATCCACGTTTGCATCAATTGTAACTACCCTTATTGATAGAAATTATATTGAAAAAACGGATATACCACCTATTAAATGCAAATATACCAAATATATTCTCAAAGATGATTGTATTACAGTAAGTGAAGAGACAAAAGAATTATGTGGTGAAAAAAATAAATTGAGAATCACGAACCTGGGTATTATATGTTATGAATTTTTAGAAAAATTATTTACCCATTTATTTTCATACAATTACACTTGTGAAATGGAAGAAAAATTAGATAAAATACACAGTGGTGAAATTGAAGAATGGCATACACTATGCTCTGAATGTTATAAAGAAATCAGTGGTATCATCAAAAACAACAAAAATATACAAAAACACGGGTTTAATATAGAAGACAATGTATTTTTAGTATTTGAAAAATACGGTCCTGTATTACGTTATGATAGTGAAAATAGCGAACCCAAATACAAAAAGGTGAAAAAAGATATTCATATTGATTTAGATATGCTACGCAATCAGAAATATAATGTTTGTGATCTGATTGATGATACTGACGATAGTTTGGTGGGATATTATCAAGATAAACCAATTTATATCAAACAAGGTAAATTTGGATATTATTTAGAATGTGGTTCGCAAAAGGAAAGCTTACGTAATTATTGTGAAAAGGTGGGTAAGTTGACGGAGGACATTGCAATTAGTATATTGGAAGGTAGTGCGAAAAACAAGAATATTGTTAGAGAAATCACGCCGAATTTATCTCTTAGAAAAGGAAAATATGGTGTATATGCTTTTCATCAGTCACCAAGTATGGTAAAGCCAGCGTTTTACAATATTAAAAAACTGAAGGATGGATTTTCGCATTATAGTAATGAAATGCTTATAGATTGGATTTGCGAAACATATAACGTAGATAAAAACTCTATATAATATATATATTTACAATATTTATTATACATGGAAAATAATAATCAAAAAGGTCCAGACTTACAACCGGAAAGAGCTACTACTATATATGAAGTGTTTATTTATGCTCTAATGTATGCAACTATTTTTGCATATTTATATGAAGACATAAGTTACAATTTTATTCTATTTATTATGGTAATCGTTCATGTATTCTTTGGATTAAAAATGAACAATATATTTGATAACAGTATGAAATACTTTTCAAAGATACCGGATGTTCGTGATCAAAACTTCATTATCACAATTATTCCTATTATTGTCATTGGTTCGTTAATTATACGAACACTATCATTATCTATCTATACATTTGGTTACACAAATGCAAACATTAAATCACATAATTTAGGTGACAAATATAACCCTCCAAAAAAATACAAAATACCAGAAGAAAGCTATAAATTGTCATATATTGTTTCTACTATCTGTATGTTTATTCTTTTCATATTTTATTTCTTTGTACCCGATTTTTTATTAGGAAAAGATGATTTTGATATGGCATATATATTGTATTTTCCAATGATGGCTTTTATAGCATTTATGTTTATATTTGACAATTTATTTACATTTAACATTAATTACCAAACTGTGTTAATTATGATAGGAATAATAGTTTTAATAATGGGTATATTATTAACAACAATACAATTTAATGCGGATTATGATATACTTCCATCATTACTTTTACTTATTACTGGTACGAGTGCTGGTTATCTTGGAGATATAGATTATTCAAGTATATCAGGACAAAAAATTAGTATTAATGGACGTTTATATGGTTCTATAAGTGGTTACATAATATCATTAGTTGTACCTTTTATTTTTAATACATATCCTGAAAATGAAGATATAAATATTCTTTCAAAGGGCATTGTAGGTATAACATCAGGAACATTAATAATAACAACAATATATGAAATGATAAATGCATTAGACTATGAGAAATATCATCACAAAATTGAAGATTATAAAAAAACAGAAAAAGACGATGAAACAGAGGCCGACCAGAAAAAGAAGACATTTGTGAATACACTATTGAATATAATCATTTTTATAGTATGTGCCTTTCTAATATTTTTAATCTTATTATATGCTTTTGGTATAAATGGTCAAAATATTTTATTTTCGGGTGTAATATCGTTATTGATAGCCATGTTTTTTTCGTATAATTCATTTGTAAGTAGTATTATAAGCACATCATTTTAATATTAACACCAATACAATATATAGATTATATATTATATATTGTAAATTATGAAATATCACGAAACACATTTTCAAGATTATTTAAAACAAAAAGACAAGTATAACATTCATGAAAACAATATATTATCACCAAATTCATTTATACCACATACGATTATTTATGGACCCAATGGCTCAGGTAAATATAGCGAAGCGTTGAATATCATACGACCTTATAGTAAAACACAGATGAAAATGGAGAAAAAAATAGAGTACCAAACAGAAAAGGGAACCTTCTTTTATAAAATAAGTGACATTCATTTTGAAATAGACATTGATTTATTAGGATGTAACGCAAAACAAAACTTGACAGACATATTTGTTCAAATCACAGAAATCATTGTATTGCGTCCCAATAGAAAAGGCATTATATTATGTAAAAATTTTGATAAAATCCATATTGAAGTGATTGACCTTTTTTATAATTTTCTATACTATGAACATACGTGTAATATTCCAGATATAGAAGTTAAATTTGTGCTACTTACAAATACAATCAGCTTTATCCCATATAATATATTGAACATTAGTAATGTAATATGTTTGCATAAACCGAATACTGATGAATACAGAGAATTATTAAAAACAAATCAAAATTTCAAAGACCATACCGACATATGTGATTATGACTTTACAAATATGAAAGAACTATATTATTACAAAAGTATTACAGATACAAAGGATAATTTTGATACGATTACAAATAATATTATTCAATTTATAATCAATTGTGATAGTAAGACGGATTTGTGTGAATTCCGTGAAATATTATATGATATATTAACGTATAACATTGAATTGGAAGAGTGTTATTATCACGTATTATATTATTTTGTTGAACATAATTTTATCCATACAAAACACATGAATGAAATTGTACAGGGTTTGAATACCAATATAAAATATTTCAATAATAATTACAGACCTATTTACCATATAGAAAGATTGTTTTATAATATATTAATCAAGTATCATAATGGAATTAAAAAGGGCGTTAGAAATCCTGGAACTCCATCAAAACGAGTGTAATGAACATACTATAAAAAAAAACTACAGGTTAAAAGCACTAAAATATCATCCAGATAAATCAGGACGCGATACGATAAAAGAATTTCAAGAAATACAAGAGGCGTACGAATATTTAATGGATAAGAAGGGTTCTATCAATAATGATTATGAAAGTATTTTTACAGATTTTCTACATTCCATTAACGATAATGGTATATTGAATAGTATATTCAACAAATTACAAGAAAAGTGTTATGATAATCTATTTGAATACATCAAAAATAAATCATTGGTTGACATTATCCAAATCAAAACAATTCTGTGTAACTATAAACAAGTATTGCATTTTCCCGATAATCTATTATACACACTGGATAATATTATCCATAATAAAAAGAGTAATATGAATTGTTATATATTGAACCCGTGTTTAGATGATTTATTGGTAGGAAATGTATATAAATTGAAATTTGATAATCAAGAAATGTATGTACCACTATGGCATACTATATTAGAGCACGACGATAATATTATTACTGTGTGCGAATTAGAAGAGACGAATCACGGTTATCATATTGATGAATACAAGAATATACATATAAATCAAACATATAACATAAATCACTTATTATGTCATGAAAAAATTACAAAACAAATAACGTCAAATTATAGTATTACATTTGACCCGAGTGAGCTCAATATCAAAAAAGAACAGTTATTTATTATAAAAAATAAGGGGATTCCATATCCAGATAAGCAACATATTTACTCAGATGCGCATAGAAGTAATATTATCATGCATATAACTATTGAAACGTAATAATATTCATTTTTTAGTCATTAAAAAATGAGTTGGTACTTGGTCAAAAGTTAATTAGTTAAAGGTTTATAATCAAAGGGTTTATAATCAAAGGGTTTATAATCTGGTAGTTTTGTTTTTGTTTTTGTTTTTGTTTTTATGCTGTTGCCTTCTTGCGAACAACTCTCTTCTTAGGGGCAGTAGGTGTCTTTACTGGTGTAGGTGGTGGTGTTACTGGTCGTGGTGGCTCCTCTTCCTCCTCATCTGAATCACTGTCATCTACTTGAGTTGTAGTTTGTGCTACTTCGTCGTCATTCTCTTCATCATCGCTGGATGACTTAGTAGTTGTAGTATTCTTCTCTTCCTCAGTAAATGAGACGTGGCACTTACCGAATACAGTTGCATTCTGAGAAGGCTTAACACCGCACTGATTCACACGCCATAGAAGTCCCCAACCCTTTCCACCAATCCAAATACCAGTACATTGGATAAGGCACTTAACATCACTGCGACTGGGGACAAAGTCAATGGGCGTGGAATCGCTATCTTCGCAAGGGAAGAGCTTAACACCATCGCTGTTATAAATCTCAATTCCCCAGTTATCCACTGTCTCATCACCCACCTTTTTAGTATACTTGGCAACCTTACACCTCATATTCGGAGCACGACTTGTATCAATGCGTCCAGTTGCCTTGTCCTTGGGATACTTAAGGAAAGGGAAGAAGTTGTGTTTGATAACAGCGGGGTCAAGCTGCTCACCCCACCATAGGACAGAGTTATCCACAGCATCCGCAAGAACTTGCTTCTCAAACTCCTTGAGCTTGTCAAGGAAGCTATCAGAGTCTGGTGTGCGATATCCCTCGCTTGGGAAAGACAGAGACATAGTGAATTTATTGTCCGATTCGCCCTTTTCATTCACATAATCAGTAATTCCCCAAGTAGTGAGTTGAGGAGTGGATAGGTGAATAGCACGATTAGTCTGCTTGCTAATCACATTAATCGTCTTTCCGCCCTTATCATTGACCTTGGGTGCCATATAGCGGACCTGGGAAGGATCCCAATCATTTACGTTCATCATCATAGTAGACATAGTAGTGGTAGTAGTAGTAGTAATAACAATTTACCTTATAATATATTTCTCCAGGACGAATCAATTTTATATGAATAAAACATGCTTTTTTCATATTTTATTCGTTAGTCGCATGACGCATTAATCTTTGCATGACGCATTACAATATAATAAACAAGATTCTGTTGTTGGTTCTGGATATAGTTCTTTTATGAAACTACATAAATATTTTTTATAGTGCTATTATAATGGAAAACATGAATGAAAACACAAACCAAAATACACCACATATTAATTATAATAATTTTAACTACAAAGATGATAGTATATTACACAAAATGAAGTGTCCAGAATTGCGTCAAATAGCAAGACACAATCACATCAAAATATCCGGTAGAAAAGCTGATCTTATTGAACGAATAACTATGCATTTTCGCAGGTCAAAAAGTGCTCAAAAAATTCAGAAAATATATCGTGGTTATTTAATACAAACATTTAAAAGGTTATCTGGTCCTGCGTTAATAAACCGAAAAATATGTATAAATGATTCTGATTTTGTTACATTGGAAAAAATAGAGGATTTGGAATGGTACAATTTCTTTTCCTATAAAGATAACGATAATATGATATATGGGTTCTCATTACTCTCTTTTGTACAGTATATTACAAACAACAATAGAAATGTACGTAATCCATATAACAGAAATACTATTGAATTCAACATTATACGCAATGCATTTAATCTGTTCCGTAATAATAAGGCAATTGTTGGGTTATCGCGATATAACTTGACAAGTATTCGTATTTCATTACCTAATCCATATGCGAATTATAACATATCATATTCCTATTATCATCCCCAAATATATTACACGATTCGCATAACACCTCAGGTTCGCAACTTATATAATAAAATGATTGAATATCGCCATTATACATTAAATCAACGTATTCAAAATATATTTATCGAAATAGACCGTCTTGGGAATTATACACAGTCATTATGGTTTTCTGGTTTAACGTCCCATTGTTTTCGTAAATTTTATAAAATATTAAGAGATATATGGTCGTTTCGTGCGGGATTAACCCGTGATGCAAAACAAAAGATATGTTGCTTATATGATCCATTTCAAGGTATATTGAATTCTTCAATTAATTTATTAAATCAAAATGATTCCGAGAACTTACGATTGGTATCGCACATGAAATTGTTATGTGTTACCGCAATGGAAACGTTAATATATACTGGTATTGATGAAGAGCATTGTAAATTAGGTTCGCTATATTGCCTAATGGCACTTACGCGTGTTTCACATAGTGCTCGTATTACAATGCCGTGGTTATATGATGCATATTAATTATTTCCCTAAATATATAATTATCTCTAATATAACGAATATTGTTCGTTTTAAGATAATATTTTACTGGAGGAATGCTAATAATATAATATATTATAAAATGAATATAAAAAGAAGACCTAATATAGTGTATATAAGATGGTTAGAACCTCCAAATCCACCGCGACTACTGAGACTAAAGCTCCCCGTGCTAAAAAAGAATCTGCTCCTGCCCCCGCTACACCTGCTCCTGCTCCCGTTGTAGAAGCCGCCCCTGCTACTGAAGCTGCTCCTGCCGAAGCCGCCACCGAGACATACGCTGACAAGATGAACGAATTCAACGCCAAGCTTCAACAACTCGGAAGCATCTTCACATCACTCAAGGCTGACTTCAAGACCCTTCAAAAGTCCGTTGAACGTGATATGAAAGCCGCCGTAAAGGCCGCCACTGCCCGCAAGAAGCGTGATATGGGTGACCGCCCCAAGTCTGGCTTCGTCAAGCCCACACGCATCAGTGACGAGCTTGCCAAATTCCTTAACAAGGATGTTGGTACTGAAATGGCCCGCACCGAAGTAAGCAAGGAAATCAACCAATACGTTGTTGCCCACAACCTTCGTGACAAGAGCAATGGTCGCATCATCCTCCCCGACAACAAGCTTTCCAAGCTTCTCAAGGTAGGAAAGAACGATGAAGTTACATACTTCAACCTTCAACGTTACCTCAAGCCCCACTTCATTAAAGAAGCATCTGCGTAATTTTTTAGCATTTAATTATCATCATAATAATATATAAATTCATATTTTATTATGAACGACCAGGTTGCTGAATATGTTAGAGAACGACAACCTTTTATTTGCATATTAATTCCGTGTTATACAGGTTCGTGTCGTCACGAATTTGTAGATTCATTAATAAAAACAAGTGATTTATGTAAAATGAACCGCATTCGATGTAAATATATTTTTGTATCCGATGATACCCTTAATCATCGTTGTAAAAATAACCTATTAGCAAAAGCTATGGCCATTGATGGAATCACACATTTTTTATTTATTGATAGCGATGTTATATGGCAACCATACGATGTATTTAAATTGTTACTATCTGATAAATATATTGTAGGTGGTGCTGTTCCAAGGAAAGAAATTATGTGGAACAATATTATAAAACATCCAAATTGTATTAATGTTTTTAATAATAAGAATAAAACCCAATATAGTAACGAATTATTTTTTCAACACAAGTTAGTTAGTTATAATACCAAACACGCTTCTGAAAGTATTAGTATACACAAGAACTTGACACGTGTAGAACATATATCAACTGGATTTTTAATGATAAAACGTGCTGCTATTGAAAAAATGATATGTGCATTCCCCAATACAAAATATGATGATAATTTAAATGTATTGAATGAAAACGAAAATAAAAACGCACATTCACTTTTTGATACATATACTGAAAAAAATGATGTATTAACAGAAGACTGGGTATTTTGTCGCCGTTGGCAAAACATGGGTGGTTCTATATGGTTGAATGTTGCGATTGATCTTTCTACAACAGGACAATACATTTATAACGGATCATATTACAATTCACTCATTTAGGAATATAAAACCATGTGGTCGTAATAACTCATTTAATTTTGTGTGTTTCATATTATTTTGCACGGTTATTGTTTCATTTAAATTATGTACATTAATTTCTATGTTATTGTCTATAGTGTATATCTTTTCTACATTATTGATATCTTCTATATGTTGTATGTATTTCTTCTCTGTTAACCAGTTTTTAAACGGCATTACTACTTCCATTTTTTTATATGCATAATACCATTCCATTACTTTATTAAAATCATTAGTATTGTCCTTATAATAATCGTTTGATGATAGAATCAGAAGTTGTGTAAATATTTGCGGTTTCAAGTTTAAATCACATATAATTTTTTCATAGTTATAAAGTGTCACTTCCTCGTTAATCAAATTCAAGTTTCGCAAAATATTTGAACATCCATAAGTAAACATATCCATATCATCACTCAAACATCCAAACGCAATTTGCGATTTGCACAATTTCGCACATATCTCATCCGATTCACCACAAGCATCTATATATTTTATCCCAAAACAGTCCATCATATTCTTTGCAAACATAATATGATGTTTTTTTATTCGTATGCATTGTTTTTTAACAGATTGTAACTGTAACATTATTTTATCACGTTCTATGTCTGTATAATCTGATTTTTCCAATTCCCTTGTCAAATTTTCGTACATTACTTCCGCTTTATCCTTTTCTTTGTTTCGTGTTTCAATAGTATCCCACTTTTCGGGAGGTGGTGTCCCTTCAAATACAAATAACGCATTTATTTTATATTTTTTGAATAGTGTTAGTAAAATGTATAAATTTTCAGAAAGCATTCCCTCTCCTATAAATTTATACAAATAAATACTTGTATCTATCACAATCGTCTTAGATTCTAACTGACTTAAATGTATCTGTGTAATAGACTCTTTTGAGCATTTATCAATCAAAAACTTGTTTAAGTATCTTATTCCCATCGTTTTTTACAGTTATAGTATATACTTTAACTCATTCAATTTTTATAATGAATACTAAAATAATAGAATGTTTCAAAATTCCAAACTTCTCATTTAAACCATTCAAAATATCAAAAAAAAATAAGTATTTTATTGAAACATTGCATTATTATTACAGCACACTCAAAATACCAGTTTATCAAGAAAGTTTCAAACCAGCGACAAAAGTTGATTATGGACTATATTACCAACATATACCTGACACTATTTTCAAATATATTTCAAAACAAACATATCACAAACATCTTATACAATTTGTTATACACAAACGTCGTATTTCACTCCATTTCTTTACCACTACAAAAATCAGTAAAAAAATTATTGAGAACGTTATTCATATTATTAGTTTTCTTAGTTATTTCGCTTCATCCAAATGTTCTAATATTTTAGACATTTATATATTTAATACACCCTTCAAAAAAGAAATATCTACTATTGATGGTCATATTGGAAGTAAAGATATAAACACAGCATACACATATGCATGTATTGAAAATAATGTTATTTATATTTACCGCAAAGAGGAATGGAAAAAAGTACTTATTCACGAATGTATGCACGCATTCGGCATTGATTTTTCAACTATTGAATCGCAAGATAACACTATTATTCAGGAAAGATTAAACGCTATTTTCAAGTTAAACATTCGTTATAATATGAATGAAGCATTTACTGAAACATTTGCCACACTAATAAATAATATACAACTTTTTCATAATAATCAAATTTCAAAAAAAGAGCTTATTCCTTTCATGGAAGAGAACCTCAAGAATGAAATTATCCATTCTCTTGTTCAAACAAACAAGTATTTGAAACAATCGCAATTGTCATTAAGACATTTATTACACAGAAAAGACAATTCATTCTATACTGAAAATACATCTGCATTTGCATATTACTTCATTAAATGTGTATTTATATATAACATCAATGCTTTCTTATCTGTGACATACAATATTAATAGTTATTCGCTCAAAAGTAAATTCACCGCTGATAATATTGTCAAGTATGTTGATCTAATAGAAAAAAAGGTTAAATCTAACAATTTCAAACGTGATATTCACAATTCAGAAAAATTGATTCAACAATGTCCATTATTGCATAAATCACTCAAGTTTAGTTTTTACGGTTAGTATTATGCGTGGAGTTTCACAAACTACATCACAACAACATTTTAGGTATAAGCGAAATACAGTTGAAATATTAAGTACTGAAAACGCGGCGATGTTTTACGCCGACAGACCTTATGCAAAGAAAGCAGATAAAAAAGAAGATATTGAAACGTTAATTAGAAAAATAATAAGTAGTCTCAAACAAAATATTGCAAAACCTATCATTGTTTCACTTGTTTGGAAAAATAGTTTATATAAAGATAATAGTAATAGAGATAGAATACACGAAGGACACACATTTCTTATGTATGTTCACAAAACCATACTTCATATAAATGAAATTAGTGGTGACAAAAAATATTATAATGACAAATACAAATACTGGCCTAAAGGAAGCAATGCTAACTACAATATGATTATTGATGAAGTAAATTCACAATTACAAGCATTACATCTTATTACTGATTGGGTTATTGATATCCCAGATAAAAAAATAAAGAAAAACGCAATAGCAAATGACGAAGGTGCATGTTATATATATACGCATTCATTTGTACAAAAACTATTACCAAAATAACTTCAATATACTATCCATTACTATATTGAATTTATACTTCAGTCCAGTCACTATATGTCCAATTGTCATTTTCCTCTGTCTGTAAAACGATGGAGTCTTTTTTCATTTCTAATTGATTTAACTCCACATCCGCATTCATTTTCTTCTTGTCCATTGCTATCTTCTTTTCTAATTCATCTTCTTTGTATGTCCATTTATACACCCTTTCTTTATTTTTGATCGATAACTTTTTATTTTCAATATCATAATAATTGCGTGATTTTGTATCCATTATATCTTCATATTCTGATGTCAATTCCTTCTTTGTTGCTATAATTTCATTGTAACGCTGTGATATATCATGATAATCGTTTTTCCAATCAAGCATTTTTGTTTCTGCGTCTGACTTTATCCATTGCTTTCTATATGTCCAAGGTCCAAGTTTATCCATATTGTAATCTATTTCATTCAATAACAATGAATATTTTTCACGTAATAATTGTATTCGCTCTTTCAAATCATCCAGTCCGTAATATTTGGATATAGATAGAACCAATGAAATATATGTTGCTATTGTAATAGATACTATAGATATTGCGACTTCTCCAAAATTAAACTGTGTTTTTGTTGCCTGCATAAAACCTGATATTGTGGAGGTAAAAATAACAGATGTTTGAATGCGATTAATAATATTTACTAAATCATTATATTTCAAATCTAAAAAGCGTTTACATTGTTTTGATTCATCTAAAACATGTGTATTATTGCGACGTGTTGCTAAAAATTCATATTTGAATATCTCAAATTCTTTCGGAAATCCACCGCGTTGTTGCTCTTCTTGATTATTTTTTGTTTGTTGAGTTTCCATATACATTTCCCGTAAATCCAATGCTGTTTCTACATTATTTGCCAATAACGCTTGTTTTATTCTGTAATATACCATAGGAATGGGAGTTATTTCTTTCAAATCTTGATATAGATATTTATGTTCTTCTAAGATGCCGTTTGAAGCTAATGATTCTACGGTCAATGATTTTTCTGAAAACTTACTTTCTGTTTCTATCTGTAATTCGTGACGTTCAAATGGAGTACTTGGTTCGCTTAACAATTCTGCTTCATCCAAATTTTGTCCTGTATATATTGTATCACTATCTTCATTGTTTGTTTCGTTTTCTGGTAATATATTCAAACTATTGTCTATACCTTCCATTGTTGATCTCAAATTTAATACATTTTCACTACTATTATTATCATTTCCACTAATATCACTCATTGTTTATTATAATACATATATTTATTTTTTTATACATTTGAACATTTAAGTTCGCACAAAATATAATAATTATATCATAGACAAATAAAAATCAAAAAAAGGTTATTCATTTTATGGTTACTTAAATAACAGTTTATAAATATTTATTTTACTCTACTTTATATTGGTTCTTCTCGTCATCGCTGAGCATCTTCCATTTTTCGCTGACAATCTTTGTAATCTCGCCAAAAGAAGCGTCTGGATTGTCATTCTTTACACTTGAGCGAACTGACTTCATATACATCGCAAATGGACTTGGTTTTCGTTTCTCTTTATTTACCTTCACGACTGTTGTCTTCTTGGCCTCCTTCTCAGCGGCCTTGGCAGCCTTAGCAGCCTCCTTCTCAGCGGCCTTGGCAGCCTTAGCAGCCTCCTTCTCAGCGGCCTTGGCGGCCTTAGCAGCCTCCTTCTCAGCGGCCTTGGCGGCCTTAGCAGCCTCCTTCTCAGCAGCTTTAGCAGCCTTAGCAGCCTCCTTCTCAGCGGCCTTAGCAGCCTTAGCAGCCTTGGCAGCCTCCTTCTCAGCGGCCTTAGCAGCCTCCTTCAACGTCTTATTTACGCTTTTTTTGTGCTTAGCAATGAACTTGATAATTGACTTTTTTTGATCTGTTGTCAAGTTATTTCGAATGACCAAAGGGATCTTCTTATATACGCGTTTCTTTACAACAGTAACAGTGCTCATCTTTGATTAGTAGTTAGTTTTATTGTATTTGTATGTCTTTGTGTAGATCTAATTATGAATGAATCAATTTTCGTTTTTTGTTGCATCGTCATGATATAATCTCGTTGCGAGTAAATGAAAAAAAAGGTAAATCAACCTGTTTATTATTTTTTACTCTTAAATCAAAATTCTACGAAAATACTCTTACCTTCATATCTTATCCTGTAGTATCCTATTTTTCTTGGTTCGTGATGGAATCATCAAAGCCCTTTTGGATTATGTCGCGATGGGTTTGGATTTCCTTGATAAGTGTTGCTCGCTCATTCTCAATGAACTCTTGAACAAACAACGACTTCGCAGCAAGTGCTTCTTCCATATCCTTGCATCGTCGGATTAGTTGCTCCTTAGTCAAATCCTCCATTCCAATAGCAGAGCAGGGACAATTATTCTTGCGGAAGGCAAAGAACGGCTGAATGTGTTTGTAGATGTGGTCCTTGTTCTGAAAATTCAGTCCAGTTGCGTGGGACGAATATGCGTTGAATACACCAGATTCATCAATGTCATTACGCATATTCAAACCGAAGATTGAATCCCACATCACAAAATGGATAAACGCAGAACGATTCGTATTTCCATTACGCATATCCTTTACCACCTCATCAATACGTTCCACACGTCCCACCTTCAGTACATCTTCAATCAACCACTTCAAATCTTCCTTGGTATCAATGCTCTTTCCATCAGCAATGACGTTCTTCGGCCACATCTTCAAGTAAAGACTTGTCCAAGAACCTTGCTCCAACTTCAGTTGCTCCATATAATGGCGTGTTTCAGTTTCAGTGTAGTGCTGCATATTTCGTTTTAGTATTCGCTTGTATAATTACAATATAATTATAGTAAATATAATGAATCAATTTTACTCTTTAGTTGCATGACACAATATTGCAATATTACATTTTACTCCACAATTATAGAACCACGAACCTTCATCAACACATTGTCATTTTCCAAGGGTATATTACGTTGATATTGTTTGATACACGCGTTCTTTGTAAGAGATAACATATATTTCAAGTCTGAATTTTGAGAAAATTTTGACGTCAAGGCAAGTTCTCTATTTTCACTCTCATCAAAATCATTATCTACATGTATTTCTTCCTTTCGTAAAACCTCATTTTTATATTTGCCCGATTTACTTACAGCAGCTGCTGCAATATCAACATCTTTTGATATATTACTATCACTGTTTAATGAAAAAGAATGATAAAA
>Ga0181567_10001269_pt1 | contig 19087 bp, 20 predicted proteins | sample 101ome_14_FD_133761 | JGI IMG/M metagenome (GOLD analysis project Ga0181567, IMG submission 133761) | Coastal salt marsh microbial communities from the Groves Creek Marsh, Skidaway Island, Georgia - 101403AT metaG (megahit assembly) | ecosystem: Environmental > Aquatic > Marine > Intertidal...
ATGGTGGCGCATCCAAAAGCATCGGCCAACCGCACAGCGGCCACATACATTTTGCATTGAAGCAGCACTTGGGAAAGAGTCAGTTCCTCTGCTTCATGACTGCCTAACTGAAACTGAACCCCTTTTTTGACCAGCCACTCATAAACCGCCTCTGCCTCGGCATCCTCCACCTCACGGGTCGCAGCATAAAGGGCAGACTGGCTGAGGCGTTCCTTGAATAGGCCTGTCGGGTTCAGCAACTCATCAGGAATGATGGCATTGTGCATGCCCATGCAACCTTCATCAAAAACCCCCATGATGGCCTTTTCACGCTGAAGCTTGCTAGCAACCCTCTGGCCAATCTGATTTTCTTCTGGGGTCACACGGCAGAAGGCTAATGGGCGCACATGACTTTGATCGAGACTGACACAGCCCTCGCGAAGCCACTGCCGAAGGCCTTCAATGAAAAACCGATCTGTAAAGTCCTCACTCCAAAGCGTGCTGTAGGCAACGCCCATCTTCGTGAGGGACCCGTTAAGGTTGAGCATCCCAACCAGACCTGGCCATGTCCCACTCCAATTGGCCACTGTGAGGATGGGACCGCGATGGGTCAAAAGGCCAGGAAGGAGATGCTGGCTGTATTGCCAGACTGATTCGGCAACCAGAAGGGGTGCATCTGGATCAATCTGACGAAAAACTTCCAACCCCATTTTCTGGGAATCAATGAAACCGTGTCGCTTGATCGGATCATAGCTGTGAGCTCGATGAACCCTCCATCCTTCCCGTCGTAAGGCTGCAGTTAAAGCACGTTCCATGAGCTTTTGCTCCTTCCAGCATTTTCGATTGGCCGAAAGTCGCAGGTCACCGTTGGCAACCAAAATCACAGTATGCGGCGTGGTGGCAGAGCCTGTTGAAACAGTGGACATAACGGGGCTCATGTTAGTCAAACGATCCGGGCTGACCAGATTTAATGAGGGCCCATCCTTTTACCTTGGCCGCCACCATATCAACCACCCCATCAGGGCGGGTAAGCCAACAACAAGCTCTCGCAGTCGTTTACCCATGGATAACGATAAGCTGGCAATCGGTGGTATTCCCAAAGCGCTTCCTAGCAAGGTCAGGGTAAGCTCCTGAACCCCCAAACCTGCAGGGACCATAAAAGCGGCCATCCTGACAGTCTGCCCCAAACTTTCCAGAACGATTGCCTCGAGGTAACCAACGGGGTGCCCAAGCCAGCCCATGATTAGGTAGACTTCCCCCGCCATGCCAAAGCGAAAGCCCATCCTCCACAGGGAAGCCAAAACCATGCGGCGAGGCTGATGATACATGCCCTGTATGCGTTGATCCATGGCTGTAGCAAGTTGCCTTTGACTGGTTTCATCCTGTCCCTTGAACACCTTGTCCATCAGCCTTTTACCAAGCCCCATCAACCCACGCCGCTGGAGCCTCCAGAATCCGGTTGCAAGCAAGGCAAGAAAAACAATGCCAGCCAGAGACCACTCCAAGGCGGCCTGGTCGAAGTAAAATGCCAAGAGCAGAACAACCCCAATCAAAGCGAATAGGCACTGAGTGATGAGTTGAAACGTCTTGTCCAACACCACAGCAGCCCATGGCTCGATATCCTCTGACGGCGTGCTAAGGAGACGAGCCTTGGCCAACTCACCACCCACCTGCGCAACCGGCAACAACCAGTTGCAAGCCAACCCAACCCAGGAGGCCATCACGACTTTGATGACAGAGTAAGACTGGGGGTAGGCAAAAAAGGCTCGCCAAGCCATCCCTGCACAAGTGATGGGGATAAAAAAATAAAGCCACAACCAGCCAAGATTCCAGCCGAGCCGGTTAATCATGGGCAAAAGTTCACGAACCCCAGCCCGATAAACCATGCCAGCTGCCACCCCAAAGCCAGCAAGCATCAACAACCACTTGATCTTATTCACGATTGCAGGGCATCTTGGTTGTGATGCGAAAGCCCATGAGTAGCAACAATTCGAACCGAGGGGCGAACAAACAAGTGAATCCAGCCTAGGAAGTGTATTTTTTTAAGTTCAGTTATTGACACTTTAGGCGTTATTTGATTTCTTTTCGGTTCCTATTTTGGGAATAACTTTCAATTATGTACGCGGTTTTAGAGACAGGTGGCAAGCAGTATCGGGTGAAATCCGGTGATAAGCTGGAGATCGAACGCTTAAACGTTGAGGCTGGACAAGCCGTCACGTTCGATAAAATCCTGCTGGTCAGCGTGGATGGTCAACTCAAGGTCGGAGCGCCCACGGTGGAGTCGGCCTCGGTTGTCGCCGACGTGCTCTTACACAAAAAGGGCCCCAAGGTCGTCTCCTACAAGATGCGTCGACGCAAGGGCTACCGCAAGACGATCGGCCACCGTCAGCAGTTGACGCTGGTTCAGGTCAAGGAAATCAAGGCATAGTCATCATAAGGCACTCATCATGGCACATAAAAAAGGACAGGGTAGCTCACGAAACGGACGCGACAGTAATAGCAAACGACTTGGTGTCAAAAAATTTGGCGGTGAAGTCGTCAAGGCTGGTAATATCCTCATTCGCCAGCGAGGAAGTCGTTTTGTCCCAGGTCTGAATGTGGGACAGGGGCGTGACTGGACACTGTTTGCCCTGGCAGATGGCAAGGTGCTTTTTGATAAAGGCAGCCGTCGGGTCAATGTGCAGCCGGCTGGTTGAACAACCCACCGTCGGGTTCACACCTCTGATTCCCGGGTTAGACCCTAGTCGGAATCAAATCAATCAATTCAAAGCAAGGTGGGGTTCAAGGCCTCGCCTTTTTTGTTGTCAGCCTCAGCTTCTTCCCGAACCTCATGTTTGTTGACTCAGTAAAAATCAGTGTGCGTGCCGGACACGGTGGCAATGGTTGTGTCGCGCTCCTACGTGAGGCATTTCGTCCCAAAGGAGGTCCCTGTGGAGGAGATGGTGGCAAGGGGGGTGATGTGGTCCTTGAAGCCTGTCATGATATCAACAACCTAATCGCCCAATACTACAACCCCAAGATTCATGCCAAAAACGGCATGCCTGGCCAGGGCAAGGGAAAGACTGGTAAAAGTGGCCCTACAGTGGTGGTTAAAGTGCCTTGCGGCACGACGATTTGGCGGATAGTCAACCCACAGGATGCCATGATCGAGGCTGCTTACCAAAGTCAGGTTAGTGACTCTCTCGCGGATGATGATGAGTCAATCATCCAAAACGAGGACTCTGATGCCACTCCCGGTCTGATCCGCCACCGAGGAGATGAACGAGCGCTGGAGATCGATCTGGACGATTTGGCTGAACAAGAAGCAGCAGCCAAAGCGAGCACACATCGAGAGTTGGTGGCTGATCTGATTGAAGATGGCCAGCAGTTCCTCCTATGCCGTGGCGGAAGGGGTGGCTTAGGTAATCAGCATTTTGCCAATTCCAAACATCAAACCCCTCGCTTTGCTCAACCAGGGCAACCCGGAGAAGAAGGGAAGTTCCAACTGGAGTTGCGCATCCTAGCCGAGGTCGGACTGGTCGGTTACCCCAATGCGGGTAAATCCACCGTTTTGAGTGCTATTTCGAAAGCAAGACCCAAGGTAGCTCCTTACCCATTCACTACCCTTCATCCACAGATTGGTGTCATGGAATTCAGTGACTATCACCGCATGACTGTGTGCGATATCCCTGGATTGATTGATGGGGCACATCAAAATGTGGGGCTTGGGCATGCTTTCCTGCGCCACATCCAACGATGCAAGGCATTGGTGCTGATGATTGACATGGCAGGGGTTGACGCACGCAAACCCTGGGACGATTTCAAGCAGCTTAGACGAGAACTCGAGCTCTACGATCCAGAAATGTTGACCAAGCCTTTTGTGGTAGCCGCCAACAAAATGGACATGGATGAATCGGTCTCTAACCTACGCTCCTTCAAGCGTAGAATCAGAGGCGTCCAAGTCATCGAACTGGCAGCGGCTTTCGATGAGGGTGTTCCGGCGCTCAAAGAGGCCATGCGATCCCTAGCCTCTGCGACAGACTCAAATTAGGCTTTCAGATCGGCCAATTTGACTCTAGCTAAAACGAAGATCACGTTGCTAGAGAGTGGTCAAAATTAATGGTTTTAAGAGCCGATTCCCGTGCCCTGCCCTTCAAGGCGAAGACATTTGGGAGGTTCAAGGATGGTCTGTAACACAAAAGCACGCTTCAGCTCTTTTGGATTCCTTAATGAACGACGTAGCGAAGCCAAGCTACCCCTCAAAGCATCCCCCTCAGCTCGGCGGGCGGAGCTTTTACCTCGAGTCAATCTCCTGGCCTCTTCCAGTCGACGAGCCGCTTGCTGCTTTTTAGCTTGAATCGCATCCATCTCATCACCCGACAAGATTGACTGGGTGCTGGGCGCAAGCTGGGATTTTTTGCCGACAAATTGATTTTGAACAGTCTGGGTCGAGGTTCTCTCCTTGCTAGAACGGGGTAAGGGTGGAGGCTCTGCCGTCGGTTGGGTAAGATTCCTCATCGGATCCAGCAGCTCCGGATCTTGTATTTCACGACTCATCCTCCTCAACTCCTGTTGAAGCTGATCCAAAAGGGACGGCCTCGAGCCAGGAGCCTTGGCGGGCTTTCCGGGCACCCCAGCAGAAGACTGAGAACCACCAGGCTGGGGAGAACGATGCGATCGATCTGCCTGAGACTGGGCCTTGCGCCGCTTGCCCATCCAATCAGCAACCACTGAGAGGATGGCAATAATCAGGAACAGTAAAGATCCCAAGTCCATTTTATGCGGCGTTCAGAACGAATTGAATGTTCCAGTCAAAATCGGGATGAGGACATCAGCCAACAGGTTGCTGATCACCGTCGTCCGCATCGCTTCCAATCGCATCCCTCATGGAGGTATCAGCCTGAAGATTTTTGAGCCTGTAGTAATCCATGACACCCAGATTACCTGATCGGAATGCTTCAGAGATGGCAAGCGGAACCTGAGCTTCAGCTTCGACAACCCGGGCGCGCATTTCAGCCACCTTGGCAACCATTTCCTGTTCTGTAGCTACAGCGGCCGCACGACGCACCTCGGCTTCAGCCTGAGCAATCAACTTATTGGCATCAGCCTGTTCAGCCTGAAGTTTGGCGCCTACATTTTCGCCGACATCCACATCGGCGATATCGATGGAAAGGATTTCGAAAGCCGTATTGCTGTCCAGAGATTTACCCAAAACGGTCTTGGAGATGCGGTCTGGATTCTCGAGCACATCCTTGTATGTATCGCAGGACCCCACGGTCGAAACGATCCCCTCTCCGACGCGAGCAATGATCGTATCCTCCGTAGCGCCCCCTACAAAGCGATCAAGACTGGTGCGAACCGTCACTCTGGCTCGGACCTTGATCACGATCCCATCCTTGGAGACCGCATCAATAGTGCCCTTGCTCACGTTGGGGTTAGGGCAATCGATGACCATGGGGTTGACCGAAGTTCTTACCGCTTCAATCACCGACTTGCCGGTCCCTTTGGTTGCCAAATCAATCGCACAGGCGCTGTCAAAGTCGAGATGGATGTTGGCTTTCCTGGCTGCGATGAGTGCCTGAACCACCATTTCAATATTGCCCCCTGCAAGGAAGTGGGTAGACAGATCATCGGTAGTCAAGGGCAAACCTGATTTGATAGCGGTGATGCGGACATTGACCACCAAACCCACTGGTACACTTCGCAATTTGAGTGCAATCAGCTCAGTGTAAGAAACCTTGGCGCCGGCAAAGAGCGCTCTGAGCCAGATGCTGAAAAAATTAATAAGCAACACGCCCCCAACTAGGATGATGAGAGCCCCAATAGCGATGCCAATAATGACGATTGTATCCATGTCTTTTTTTACTTAGTGCTTCTGATCCCACACTTGGAACCATCGGTTGTGTCAAGTCTAAGCCGAGCTTGGCTTCCCCGCAACGAGCCGTCGAACAACGATGCGAATGCCGTCAGCGGTGACCACCTTCACATGTTCCCCTTTGCTGAGCATTTCCCCCTCAGCCACCACATCGATCCGCTCCCCACCATCCAGACGCACACTCCCTGCCGGACGCAGATCAGTTAAAGCGACCCCCGAACGGCCTAGGAGCGAAGGGTCGCGGACATTGAGGACGCCTATGGAACCCTTGGAAATAAATTGCCCTGCGAGCCGACTGGAGGGGAACCACCACAGCCAGATCAGGAATTCCAACAATCCCAAGCAAAAAATCCCAATGGCAACGAGGTGCTGCATGGAACCCTCGAAGGTGGCATAACTGAGCACGACGGCGGCTAGAAAACAGAGCAGGCCAATCATGCCAGCGATCATTCCCGGCAGGAAGACCTCGGCAAGCATGAGGAGCGACCCCGTTACGATCAAGGTCACAATAGCAACCATGTCCCTAAACTATATGACCTGCTGGCCCCCGACAAGTCGCAATCCCCTTCATTTTGGCGTTTTTAATGATACGGTTCATGACAAAGAGACCGGATCGCCCCGAACCTCATAAGGATCCTCAGTCACTGCTGGGACTAAGTTTGAAATACATTGCCAAGGAAGCCTGTGTTACTTCACCATATCCTTCATGCAAGCATGCTCTCGACGTGGGTTCCTTTCCACTGGCGTCATGGCAGTCGCAGGAGGTTCCATGATGTCCAACCCGACAGCCCAGGCTCAGCAAAAAGGCCTGATCGCAGCCAAAAAACCAGTGTTTGTTGCCACCTGGAATTTTGGGAAACCTGCTAACGAAGCCTCACTGAGACGATACACTGAAGGAGGCTCCCTCCTTGATGCTATTGAGGAAGGCATCCGATTAACCGAAGCCGACAAGTCCAACGCATCAGTCGGTGCGGGCGGCAAACCAGCGGCAAATGGCAAGGTTCAATTAGATGCCTGCATCATGAACGGACCTGGATCCAAGGCAGGTAGCGTCGGCGGGATTGAGGATATCATGCATCCTATTTCGGTGGCCAGGGCCGTGATGGAGAAAACCCCCCACGTGATGCTTGTGGGCGAAGGTGCGAGAGCTTTTGCTATAGATCAAGGCTTTGCTCCAGCCAACCTTCTCACCCCCGAAGAGCATGATGCCTGGAAAACCTGGAAAAAAGAGAATCAATCCCTGGAAGTGGGTGAGGATAATCATGACACCATTGCGCTGGTAGGGCTAGATGGGGAAGGCAATCTCGCTGGGGGCTGTTCGACCAGTGGTCTGGCTTACAAATTACCGGGCCGGGTTGGGGACTCCCCTATTCTGGGTAGCGGGCTTTATGTTGACAATGAAATTGGTGCAGCAGGTGCCACGGGAGTCGGGGAGAATGTGATGCGTTTTTGTGGTTCCTTCATGGTTGTTGAATACATGCGTCAGGGCCTACATCCAGAGGATGCCTGTGCGGAGACCATTCGCCGTATTGCTCGTTTGGATGGCCGCCCGATTGAGGAGCTCCACATCAATTTCATAGCTGTGGACAAACAGGGACGCTTCGGAGCCGCAGGCACAGGCAAAGGCTTTCCCTACGCCGTCACCTACCCCGGATACAGCCAAGTGCTCCAAAGCAAGGCCTTGAGCCAGCGTGCCATTGGTATCGAGGGAGGCAATGCCCCGATTGACCAGCAGCCCTAAGGGTTACAGCAACGCGTTCACCCCACCCTGCCACCGCCATGCGACCCAAGAGGCTGCTCCTCATCGACGCCGTGAAATGGGCTGAAGTCTACCCAATTGGGGATCAACTCAGGAATGTGGAAAGTTGGTTTCTAGCAGCCCTGAAAGGTGGCCCTGCCATCCAGCTGAAGACCGTTTCGATCGAGGGTGATTTAGATGCCGCACTTGAGCTCGGCGTTGACGGCATCATTATTTCTGGCTCCCCGCGTGATGCCTGGGGAGAGGATCCTGCTGGGTTGAGTTTATTGAAGACACTTAAAAGATGTGAAAATGACGAAATCCCTGTTCTGGGTGTTTGCTATGGGCATCAAATCCTCGCTCGCTACTTGGGGGGACAGGTCGCAAGACACCCCCAAGGGCTTCAGCTATACACCGCTGCTGTCACCCTGAGCGAACAGGGGCGTTCTTGTCCTCTTTTTGAGGGCCTGAATCTGAACTTTCAAGCCATCAGTGGGCATGCTGATTATGTCCAAGCACTGCCTGAGGCTTGTACGCTCCTGGCCACTAGCCAGTCAACTCAAGTCCAGGCGTTCAACTATCGCGACCTATTTTTCGGGGTTCAGTTTCACCCTGAGTTCACAGCTGAAATCATTCAATACCTGTGGCGTCACCGAATTGAGAGTTGGCGCTCTGAAGTCCCCTTTGATCTCGAACATCGTGTTAGCGAACTGACCGATGCACCAGGAAGCGAACGAATCCTGCATAATTTTGTCGACCATATTATCCCTTGAACCCCATGTTTGATCATGACACATCGCACGAGCTTCTCCTTTCCAACCCGCATTGATTGCGGTCGGGGGCTGATAGCAGAGATCCATCACTCTCTGCAGTCCCTAGGCATTGAAAAACCTTTGGTTGTCTGCGACCGATTCCTGCCTGAAACCCCAGCCTTTGAGCAAGTCAGGGACGCTCTGGGGAAGACTCACGGCATGCCGCCGGTCACAGTCTTCAATGAAGTCCACCCCAACCCAATCGAAGCGGATGTGCGCGGGGCAGCAGAAGCCTATCGGCAAGGTGCTTGCGATGGCATCATCGGGCTGGGTGGAGGCAGCGCGCTGGATGTCGCCAAGGTTTGCCGACTTCTCATCCAAGAGCCCGATTTTGCCTTGGCAGATCAAGCGGCTCTTGAGCAGACATCCTGGGATCGACTGCCACCCTTTCTGGCGATCCCCACAACGGCTGGAACGGGCAGCGAGGTAGGACGAAGCAGTGTGATTACCCTAGAATCGACAGGCGCCAAGTCAGTCATTTTTCATCCCAAACTCCTGGCTGACCGGGTCTTGCTCGATCCGTGTCTGACCACATCTCTGCCGGCGCACCTAACAGCCGCTACCGGCCTGGACGCCCTCACTCACTGTATTGAGTCCTACACCTCACCCATTTGGCATCCTCTATGCGACGGCATCGCCCTGGAGGGCATCACGCTCATCGGCAAGTATCTGGCACAATCGGTAGCCGAACCGGAAAACCTAGAAGCACGCCAGGGCATGCTGGTCGCAGCGATGATGGGAGGCATTGCGTTCCAAAAAGATTTGGGGGCCACCCACTCCATGGCTCACCCTCTCTCCAACCTGTGTCATTTGCACCACGGACTAGCCAATGCGATATGCTTGGTTGAGGTCATGCGCTGGAATTCGAAGCGCCAACCTGGGCTTTACGCACGGGTAGGCACCGCACTGGGCCTTGATCCACAGACAACCGATCAAGCTGATGACCCAATCATTGAATGGGTCGCCAAGCTGATTGATCAATGCGGCATTCAAACAGGGCTGCGCCATCATGGTGTGGAGCAAGAACAATTAAATAACCTAGCCGATTTGGCCATCAAGGACAGCTGCCATCAAACCAACCCAGTCCCCATGAATCGTGAGGATTTCCTAACCCTCTACCAGCGCTGCCTATGAGCCTTGTGATCACCCAACCTTTCATCAACGGCAAAGTGGATGGCAGCACCGCTGATAATCTCCTGCACCAAATCAACCCTGCAAGTGAAGAAGTATTCACTGAAGTGCAGGGAGCAGGGCTGAATTGTCTACAGCGCGCCATCGATGGAGCCCAAAGTGCTTTTGAGGATCATTGGCGGTCCTTTGGCACGCGGCAAAGAGCTGATGTGCTCTATGGCATCGCTGCCGTCATCAAGACGCATCGTGATGAGCTAGCTCAAATTGAGAGTATGAATGTCGGCAAACCCATCGCCGACGCCCGAGACGAAATCGAACTGGGGTCCCGGATCTTTGAGTATTATGCCGGAGCCATTAGCAAGACATACGGGCAGACACTCCCTGTGGCCAAACAGGGCCTGGACCTGACACTCAGGGAACCCTTGGGGGTCGTAGCCGGTATCGTTCCCTGGAATTTCCCCTTCCCCATAGCCTGCTGGAAAGTGGCCCCAGCTCTGGCCGCTGGCAACTCGGTCCTGCTCAAACCAGCCTCCATATCACCCCTGACAGCCTTGGCTCTAGGATACCTGGCGCATGAGGCAGGCCTACCTTCCGGTGTCCTTCAAGTCATACCTGGACCAGGATCCTCCATCGGTGAGGCCATTACCAAACACCCACTGGTGCGCAAGGTATCCTTCACTGGCTCGACTGAGAGTGGGGCCCGTATCATGGAGCTGGCAGCTCCAGGTATTAAGCGAGTGTCATTGGAGCTTGGTGGTAAATCACCCAACATTGTGTTTGCCGATGCAGACTTGGAGCGCGCTGCGAGGGAATCTCCCATGAGCGTCTTTGCCAACACCGGTCAGGACTGCTGCGCCAGGAGCCGCATCTTTGTCGAGGATTCGATCTATGATGCGTTCGTGGAGCGATTTCTTGAAGCGACCCAGGCACTCAAGGTAGGAGACCCCCTTTTAGATGGCACTCAGTTGGGCCCCATGGTTTCAGCGACACAGCGAGCCAGCGTTGAATCTTATATCCAAAGCGCCAGGCAAGATGGCAGGACTTTGGCATGGGGAGGAGACCGCCCGTATGCCAAGGGCTACTACTTAAACCCCACTGTGATTCTGGATACCGAAACCACCGATCGCTGTTGGAAAGAGGAAATCTTCGGACCAGTGGTTTGCATCCGTCGATTTCATGACGAATCAACCATGCTCAAGGAAGTCAACGACACCCCATACGGGCTGAGTGGATCCATCTGGACACAGCATCTGGCCCGCGCCATCAGGGTGGCTCGTCAGGTGGAAAGTGGGGTCCTGAGCATCAATACCCACTCCAGTGTCCATGTCGAAGCCCCTTTTGGGGGCTACAAGCAGAGCGGTATCGGCCGGGATCTGGGCATGAACGCGCTGGACGGATACTGCGAAATTAAGAACATCTTTATCGCCGAGGACTAAGGATTCCATCATGACCCTTCAAACACTCAAACAACGCATCAAGAGCGGACAAATTGACACGGTCATCGTGGCCTTTCCCGATGTCCTGGGCCGCTTAGTTGGTAAACGATTCACCGCTTCTTTCTACCTCGACCAGGTGGCTGCACACGGAACCCATGCCTGCAACTATTTGCTGGCTGTGAACATGGAAATGGATCCTCAGAATGGGTTTGCCGTCGCCAACTGGGAAAGTGGATTTGGGGACTATGAAATGAAACCCGATCCAGGCAGCCTCAAAGCGCTTGCATGGCAACCCGGCACGGCATTGGTGATCTGTGATTACCTTCATCATGATGGCAAGCGCGTGGCCGAAGCCCCAAGATCGGTTCTAAAGCATCAGCTCGAGGAACTAGCCAAGCACCGTTGCCGCGCCATGATGGCAAGCGAACTGGAATTCTACCTCTTTGATACCACTTACTCTGAGGCCTTTGACCAGGGATACCGGGATCTTCGCCCGTCCAGCGATTACCGGATCGATTACCATTTGCTCCAACCTGGCCGAGATGAAGCGGTTTTAGGCAGCATCCGAAGAGAATGCTCAGCCTCTGGTATTCCCGTAGAATGCAGCAAAGGTGAATGGAGTCGAGGTCAGCACGAAGTCAATGTTGAATACGCTGAAGCGCTCGAAATGGCTGACCGTCACGTACTCTTCAAACAGGCCATCAAAGAAATTGCCCATCGAGAAGGCAAGGCCGCCAGCTTCATGCCGAAATTTGCGACCGAAGAGGCTGGCAACAGCTGCCACATTCACCTCTCCTTGCAACAGGGTGGCAAGAATCTTTTTTGGAACAACCGCCGCAAGGCTCCTTCAGAGGCTTTCCACCACTTCTTGGCGGGACTACTCCAATACAGCCCCGAGCTTTGCCTGTTCTTCGCCCCTACCATCAACGCCTACAAGCGTTATCAGTCTGGCAGCTGGGCCCCAACCCGCATGGCATGGTCCATGGACAATCGCACTGTGGGGTTCCGCGTGGTCGGCCACGGCGCCTCGTTCCGAGTGGAAAACCGCATGCCAGGGGCCGATGCCAACCCCTACCTCGCCTTCGCTGCCATGCTGGCTGCGGGCCAAGCTGGGATGAAGGCATCCCTGAAGTGTCCACCTGCCTACCAGGGAAATGCCTACACCGATGATCAACTCCCAGCCTTGCCTGAAAGCCTGGCTGAAGCGACCGACTTATTCGAACAAAGTCATTTAGCCAAGCAGGCCTTTGGTGAAGAGGTGGTCGAGTTTTACGTGCACACGGCACGTCTGGAGATTCAAGCCTACAATCAAGCCATCACGGATTGGGAAAAACAGCGCTATTTTGAGAGGATTTAATCCGCCAAGTGCGTCAGGTGGTATGTCAGCTGCAGAGGCCAACTCACAATCAGGAAAACCTCTTACACTCAAGCACCTCACTCCCTTCGGGGTTGGAGGACGCCGCCTGTGTTATGTTCATCCTGAGAGTCCCCAATATTGCGTCAAGGTGTTACGGACAGACCCCGAGCGGACCATACGCATTCGCAAATCAAAGTCCTGGATACCCAATCACCTAAGGCGAGAATACGATAACAATCAGGATGAAAGGCACTCACTGGAGCATCTTCAGACAAGGATAGGTTCCAGTATGCGATCACACTTTCCCTGGTGCCACGGTGAGGTTGAAACCGACATCGGAAAAGGTTTGGTGCTAGATTTAATCAGGGATGAAGATGGCAAGATATCCTGTAGCCTTAGAGAGCACATCACCAGAGGGCTTGCACTAGAGCATTTCCGCCCGGCCTTTAGTGAATTCGGAGATTTCCTGATGACTCATGCGATTGATACTCGGGCCATCCTAGATCATAATCTGGCTCTTTGCAGAATAAGCTCCGACAGGTGGAAGTGTTACTTGATTGATGGCTTTGGAACCTCCGCCCTTCTCCCCCTCGGTCGTTGGATCCCTGGTTTGGCACGCAAGCGAATCCGAAAAAAGCTCGACACTGCCTGGATGCGATTCGAACAATTGGAACAGTCAGGGGGGGTTAGCGATGCGCTGATTCAACAAAGCACCTGGGGGCAAGGTATGTTGAATCACCGTGATGCGCCTACGCCTGAGACCTGAGAACGTTTCTGTCATGAGAAAACCTTGGTCAGAAAAAATAAAGCAGCAACTACGCCCCTTGTGGCTGAGAATCTTTGCAAGGGGCAAGCCCCTCTTCAACTGTCCCATTTGCCGATATCGAGGGGTCTTCCTGGATAAACGGATAGGTGGTCATGAGCCTCAACTCAGACGCTTTTCAAAATGCCCTTCATGCAGCAGCACCGAGAGACACCGAATCATGTTTCTCACCCTGAGCAAGCTATTTGGGGATAGCAACACGATGGGAAAATTACTCCACGTTGCACCTGAAGCTTGCCTGCAGCCATGGTTTAAGGGTCAAAGCACCACTTACCATACCACGGACCTTTTTCGAGATGATGTTGATTTCAATGAGGATCTCCAGCGGCTTTCCTTTCCCGCTCAAAGCTATGACAGCGTCATCATCTCGAGAGTCCTGACCATTCCAGAAAAACTGGAGGCCTGCCTGGATGAAGCAAGTCGGATCCTCAAACCAGGTGGTATGGCCTGCATTGCAGAAACCTTCACACACGCCTCAACCCTCGAGTTTCATCCCATGAAAAACGGCAGATCCAGGGAGATCGGTTTGGATTTTCTTCAGCTACTGGAGAGGCACTTTGACCAAGTCGACTTGTATGATTCCGATCAGTTTGACCCAACCTACCAACTGATCAATCGCATGGAAAAGGAGGGGATCACCAGGGATAATTACCCAGAACGCGTTCGCGCTCCAGGTATGGGCTTCAAGGAAATTGTAGCAATCTGCCGCAAAAAATGAGTTCATGATTCGTCCTTTGAAATGGTTGAGGCGAAGCTGGGAACGCTACCAGCAGGCTCCCAGAAAAAACCAACTCAGCCAGGAACTAGCTGAACATTTCAAGTGCGCGATTGCCTTGAAACCAGCATCCACCAAAGGTGGTTACGACCAAATTTACCTTGCTCAGAGCGGAAAGGAAATCGTCGCTGTGGTCCGTGTCAACAACCCGCACAAGGTATCCACAGACCCTATCGGACCTGAAGATCCTGCCATCCCCTTGGGAAATGAAGAGCGACTGAACCGAGAGTGGCAAGCCTATGAAACCCTCTCACCACATGGGCTTTCTCCTCGTCCACTTTGGCGATGCCAAGATGCCATCGCATGCAGCTGGCTTGACTGGAAAAGACTTTCAACCCAGATGACTAATCCAAGGCTTGATCCTATCGCTATTCAGATGTCACTTTTCAGCTCTATCAGGCGCATGCACGACTTGGGAATCACGCACCTTGATCTCAATCTGGGAAATTTTTTAATCCGCCCTGGAGCCACGCAACTAGCTGTGATCGATTTTGAATTTGGCCCGGTAAATGGCATCGACTCAGGTCAGCAAATGGCGTTTGACTACCTGAAGATAATCCAGGATTCACTCAGACCACGTCGGGGGTATGGTCGTTTGATGCCATCGCTCAATGATTGGATGAACCTAATTACACAGCACATTCACCCTTCGGCAAGCCAAGCTTCCTTGCCATTTGTACCCAGAGTCCTGCCACGTCTATACGACCATCCCGAAATCGTTAAATCCCTGAGAGCTATATTCAGCCGCTTGCCTGATGCCATGCATCGAGGGTAGAAGAGGCATTAACCCCTCTCCCACTCAGTCGAGACCTTTGAGGGTTGGAAAGCATTCTCCGAGCAAGTCATGCATGACTATCGAGGCCTTTTCCATAGGCATTCCGTTGTAAAACAACGTGTAGTCAGAAGGGATTAAGCTAGAGTATTGCAAAAACATGTCTTCATCATAATGGCGATGCCCATTAGCCGTAATTTCTTCTTTCCTCGACTTTAGCAACTCAAATGGCAATACCAAATGAATGGTTGGGACACGAAGCCCGAACCATCGAGCCATCCAAACATGCACACTGAAACGTGGATGATCGGTCTTGCGCGCTAGGTAGAGAAAGTCCATCAACCCGCGATCCATGATACAGGGTTTGGCTTTGGAAAGTACATGGGTGAGCCTAATACCAAGGCAAGCCCTAAGATAAACCCAACCAGCCAACATCTCATCAAACTGTTCGCGATCACGGAGCAAGAGAGGCCGAATAAAAATAACAGCCAGTTTGTAGACCCAACTCTTGCGATAAAGGTGTTTTCCCTTTTTGTAGGAAAGCCGGCCAGCTGATTTTTCCAGACAAAAATCAACTAAAGTGCTTTTGCCCGAGCCATCACACCCGATCAGACTGAGACATCTTGGGCGCCTCGTTCCGTCGAGAAAAAGTTCTCGCCACCAACGACCCCAACCACGATCAACGTGCCCAGTCTGAAGGGATGTGACTTCTTGGATCCATTTAAGACTGATAACCAGCCAGGATGATAGAGCTTCCCTGTCCCGGGCTATCTCTGACACAGCCTTCAAGACCAACGCATCACCCAATTGCTCGGCAAGATGCCTATAACCTTCAAAACGATGTGAAACCGAAATCGCACCAAGGTTTTTCTTTTTACAGGCCAAATGATGGAGGTAGATACCGAACTCGAGTCGCAGTGGGAGTCTGCTGATGGCTGGGGTCACATTCTCAAGCAAAGAGGCTAAATGATCATAGCCTGTCCAAGATCGCCCCCCATCGATCTGATTGAGTTGAAGCCAAAGGTCCAATTCGATTCGATGGCGACCATCTAGGGAAATCAATAACAGATTGGTTTTCTTGATCCGATTTCGACGGATTCTCAAGTGACAGAGTCCCTGTTTAACCCAAGAACCAGCCGCATGTATTAACTTTGTGAGCGATTCCTCATTACCAAGCAAGTCCACTTCACCTTGTTCGAGCCACTCGGTGACTCCTGTAGCTCCTCGAAGCTGGATCCATTGCCAAGGTCCATCAAGAATCCTTTGGCACAATGCTACCATGGGGTTCAGATCATCATGATCTCTGTGTTTTTGGCCAAAAAGCTTCATGCTTATTTATTAGCACCTCGCCAACCCGTCCTCATACGGTTCATGAATGCCAGCATACCTTCCTTTCCGCTAACCTTAAGTCTTGGTAGCTGGTAGGGAGCCAAATCAGCGGGATCCATCACACCTCGCTCGGTGGTGACCGCACTCCGGTAGCCAGCCTCTTTCACCCGAGCCTCATCACCTACCTTGAAGTAACCAAATGGGTAGGCAAAGGATCGAATTTCAACACCCAGTTCGACTTCGAGCCGTTGCTTGCTTTCAACCAATTCCTTCATGGTTTCATTCACATTCAGTTTGAGGAGGTTGGCATGGGTTAGAGTGTGCGATCCAATCTCAATCAGCCCACTGGCAAGCAACTGTCTCTGCTGCGATACACTCATCCTTGGTTCGCTAAGCAGCTCGCCCGAGTCGTGAGCTTTGTTTTTTTGACTCGACCAGTCCTCAATCTTTTCACCAGCCAGCACGTAAACGGTCGCCTTGGCCTGATACTTTTGAAGGACTGGCAGCGCCTCCATCAGATTGTCGGCATAACCATCATCGAATGTGATCGCTACGGATCTAGGCTTCACATGCGTTCCCAACTCTACCAATTCGCTGACGGTATAAAAATGCCAACCCTTATTTCGAAGCCACCGAACTTGTCGTTCAAACTGATGCGGCGACACACGCATCCCATTGTAGCGAGAACCCCTCCTTGGAGGCGCAATCATGTGATACATGAGGATGCGAGGCAGATGGTATGGAAGCGTGCGTCGCCACCATGCGTAGCGCCAGGAAAACCAAATAAGCCAGCCGAGGGCTATAAGTAAGCCAGCCAAGGTCAGCCAACTATGGTTTCCCTGTGGCAGCATCTCACCCTAGGCCCGCATCCAGGTAACTCTGCAATAGGATAGCAGCCGACATGGAGTCTACCTTTTGCTTGCGTTTGTCTCGTCGTACATCGGCTTCGATCATGACTCGGTTAGCCTGGGCACTGGTCAGCCTCTCGTCCCATGTCCGGATGGGCACATCCGTCTTTTCCTGGAGTCGCTGGACGAAGGCTTTGACTTTTTCAGCGGCTGGACCGTAACTGCCATCCATGTTTCGGGGCATCCCTACGAGAATGAGTTTCAACTGCCCCTCCCAACGCTGATGAATGTAGGTTTCGATCGCCTCAGGAGGGTCCGCTGGCACAAAGGGCTCAGGTTGGGCAATCATCAACATATCATCACTGATGGCCACACCAATTCGAACTGTTCCGTGATCCAGGGATAAAATGCGATGGCTCATGAAAGCAGAAAGATCGTGTCGATTCCGACTATTGGGCTGCTCGCTTGAGTGCCTCTCGAGCCGCTTCAATGGTGGCATCGATATCTTCAAAGGTGTGAGCCGCTGAAATGAAACCGGCCTCGAATGCTGAGGGTGCCACATAAACACCTTTTTCAAGCATGGTGTGGAAGTATGGCTTAAATCGATCGCGCTCACACGCCATGGCATCGGATAAATCGCGAACAGGGCGATCGCCAAAGTAACCACAGAACATGGAACCACTTCGCTGAAAGGTCATGGCAACACCGGCCTCTTGAGCTGCTTCAATCATCCCTTGCTCCAATCGAGCCCCCAAGGTTTCAAGCGTTTGATGCACTTGGCCAGACTCTAGAGCCTCCAGGGCAGCGATACCGGCAGCCAGAGCCAAGGGGTTCCCACTGAGCGTTCCCGCCTGATACACCGCCCCCAGGGGGGCTAAATGGTCCATAACATCAGAGCGACCTCCGAAGGCGCCCACCGGTAAACCACCTCCAATAATTTTACCAAAACAGGTTAAATCCGGAGTGATGCCATAACGCTCCTGAGCTCCACCGCGGGCAACCCGAAAGCCGGTCATGACTTCATCAAAAATAAGTAGGGCCTCATGCTGTTGGGTCAGTGATCGTAGCCCGGGTAGAAAACCATCATCCGGCAAAATCAATCCAGCATTACCCACAATAGGCTCAAGGATGATGGCAGCTACTTCACCGCGGTTAGCTTCCAAAGCAGCCTCAACAGCATTCAGATCGTTGTAGGGAAGGACAATGGTGTGCTCGGTAAAAGCTGGCGGCACCCCAGCGCTGTCAGGGTGACCGAAGGTCAGGGCACCTGAGCCCGCCTTCACAAGCAGGGAATCAGCATGCCCATGATAACATCCATCGAATTTAATCACCTTGTGCCGGCCGGTAGCGCCGCGTGCCAGCCGAATGGCGCTCATGCAGGCTTCGGTACCTGAATTGCACAGGCGCACCTTTTCTACACTTGGGAAAAACTGCTTGATGAGGGTTGCCATTCGGGGCTCATAAGGATTGGGAATCCCAAAGCTGGTCCCTTTCTCAGCTGCTTGCTGGACTGCTTGAATAATCGTGGGGGCAGCATGCCCAAGGATTGCAGGTCCCCAGGTGCCGACATAATCAATGTAGTTGTTTCCATCCACATCCCAAATGTGGGCACCTTTAGCGCGGTCGACGAAAAAAGGTTCTCCGCCCACAGCTCGGAAAGCACGCACTGGAGAATTAACCCCGCCTGGTATGTGTTGGAGTGAGGCTTCGAACAAAGCCTTGGATTTTTCAGTTAATCTCATGCAGTCAAGTAGGTTTGAACAAACTGTCTCAGCTCAAATTTCTAATACTTTTTCGAACTGGCTCAAAATCTTGGGTTTGCCCTTGCGAATGAGGATCACATCCTCAATACGGACGCCTCCAATGCCATGATAGTAAAGACCAGGTTCAACAGTCATGACATGCCCAGGCCGCATGATGTCAGCTGATTGTCTTCCCATACGGGGCCATTCGTGGATTTCAAGACCAAGACCATGGCCTGTGCCATGAAAAAAACCACTCATTCGCCCTTTGATGCGGCCCGTCTTATATCCGTGGCGTGCAAACACTGATTCGACCTGCTGATGGATTGCATCCCCAGTAACCCCGTCCCGAGCCATATCTATGGCGCTTTCCTGAGCCTCCTGAACCGCTGCATATTGCTTCCGAACCGCATCGCTTGCCTTACCTCGCACCACCGTCCGGGTCATATCGCCGAAGAAGCCAGTGGACTCAACACGGGGGAAAATGTCCA
>Ga0181567_10001272_pt1 | contig 19053 bp, 11 predicted proteins | sample 101ome_14_FD_133761 | JGI IMG/M metagenome (GOLD analysis project Ga0181567, IMG submission 133761) | Coastal salt marsh microbial communities from the Groves Creek Marsh, Skidaway Island, Georgia - 101403AT metaG (megahit assembly) | ecosystem: Environmental > Aquatic > Marine > Intertidal...
GCAAAATATCGACTTCTTGAATCAGTCCTTTGATGGCGCGATCACGCGCATCCGAAGACAGATCAGATGGCGTTCCATAAGGCTGAAAGCTGGTTTCATCACCTAAGCGGCGAGCACTCACAGGACGGGCAGGAATGCCAGTCACAGTAATGCCGCGCGGGACATCTTTGACGACAACAGAATTTGCACCGACACGGGCACAATCCTGAACAGTAATCGCACCAAGTATCTGCGCCCCTGCCCCGACAATCACATTATTACCAATCGTGGGGTGGCGTTTTTTCTGACGCTGGCCAGCACTATCAATGCTTGGCAATAATCCGCCAAGCGTGACACCATGGTAAAACGTCACATCATCACCTATCTCGGCGGTCTCACCGATAACAACACCCATACCGTGATCGATAAAAAACCGTCTGCCAATTTTGGCGGCAGGATGAATTTCAATCCCTGTCACAAACCGGGCGAATTGCATGACAAACCGCGCCAGAAACCGCATACGCCAACGCCATAGCCGATGCCCTAGCCGATAGGCCAGCATCACATGAACGCTTGGTGTCAGAAAGAACAGCCCCACCAATCCACCGGCGGCGGGGTCTCTCGCCCTGATGCTGCGAAGTTCATCGATAAACCCGCGCATTACAACCTCCAGATTGTGTTGCCAGTTGCATGAAAAACAGATCGTCAATCACTCTATATACAATATTTAGCCTTCACAAAACCAAATTTCAACCGCAAGCGTCAGGTTTATATTCAAACAGATTTACTGAAAATGATGAAAAGCCTTTGATTTCAGTAGCAATCTCGGCTATAAGCCGCAACAGATTATTACTTGAGATAGATAATGCCAGAAGTCATCATCAACGGCCCAGAAGGCCGGCTTGAAGCCCGATATATGCCCGCGATTGACCCAACTGCGCCAATCGCGCTGATCCTCCACCCTGAACCAAATTATGGTGGCAACATGAATAATCGTGTGTCATTTGCCATGTATAAATTGTTCCAGGCGCGTGGGTTTTCCGTCATGCGGTTTAATTTTCGGGGTGTTGGGCGCTCCCAAGGCAATTACAGTGGCGGCGAAGGCGAATTGTCAGACGCAGCAACAGCCCTTGATTGGATACAGTCACAATGTTCCGGCGCACGCTCATGCTGGATTGCTGGATTTTCCTTTGGGGCATTAATTGGGATGCAGTTAATGATGCGGCGCCCAGAAGTCGTCGGATTTGTGTCTGTGACATTGCCTGTGCATGAACATGATTTTTCCTTTCTTGCCCCTTGCCCCTCATCTGGGTTGATTGTTCATGGCGGCATGGATTCGGTTGTGCCTGCGGATCAGGTGGCAAGCACGGTCAAAAAAATGCCTGCGCAAAAGGGCATTAAAATTGATTTTCGGGAAATTGACGAAGCCAATCATTTCTTTACGCATCATCTAGATGAATTGATGGAAACCGTAGGGGATTATCTGGCCGAAGCGGAACCGGATATGATTGAACAAGACGAAGATAGAGCCTAGCGACAGCCCTGTTATTGATCTAGCACCATGAGCCATAAATCTGAGTTTATTAACATCATCACCGAACGTGGCTATTTGCATCAGTCTTCGCATCCCGAAGAGCTTGATGAAGTTGCCGCTAAACGATGTATTCCAGCCTATATAGGCTTTGATTGCACCGCCAACAGCTTGCATGTTGGCTCGCTCATTCAAATTATGATGCTACGTATCCTTCAGAAAACGGGACACAAACCTATTGTGTTAATGGGTGGCGGAACTACTAAGATTGGCGACCCTTCTGGTAAAGACAGCCAGCGCCCTTTGCTGTCTGATCAGGATATCGAAACCAACAAACAAGGCATCAAGCGTATCTTTGAAAATTATCTCACATTTGGTAATGGCGCCACTGATGCTGTGATGGTGGATAATTCCGAATGGCTTGACCAGCTGGGCTATATCAATTTCCTCAGAAATTATGGCGTTCATTTTTCCGTCAACCGGATGTTAAGCATGGACAGCGTCAAGCTGCGGCTAGAACGCGAACAACCGCTCAGCTTTCTTGAGTTCAATTATGCCATTCTTCAGGCCTATGATTTCATGGAACTGCGCCGCCGTTATGGTTGCTTGCTGCAAATGGGGGGCTCTGACCAATGGGGGAATATTGTCACCGGTATTGATCTGACGCGCCGTGTTGATGGACAGAGCGTCTATGGTCTCACCTCACCCCTGATCACCACAGCGTCTGGGGCAAAAATGGGCAAAAGTGCCCAAGGCGCGATCTGGCTTAATGATGATCATCTTCCTGTTTGGGATTTCTGGCAGTATTGGCGCAACACCGAAGATAATGATGTTGGCCGTTTCCTAAGACTGTTTACAGAATTGCCATTGGATGAGATCGCCCGTCTTGAGGCACTAGAAGGCCAAGAAATCAACGAAGCAAAAATTATCCTTGCGAATGAAGTCACAGGGCTTTGCCACTCACCAGCACAAGCCATGGAGGCTGCTAAAACCGCCCAGCAGGCTTTTGCTGAAGGCGTGATGGCTTCAGGCTTACCACAATTCAATACAGATCTGCCACTTAGCATGATTGATGCGCTAAAACTCTGTGGTTTTGCTTCAAGTAATGGGGAAGCACGTCGTCTGATCCGTGGTGGTGGTGCCAGAGTCAATGATCAAGGGATAAACGACGAAGATCATATGCTGACTGATAGCGATACTAATTCTGATGGTGAAATCAAGATTTCAGCAGGCAAAAAACGGCACGCTATCCTTTCGCTTACTAGCTAACATCCCACATGGTTATTTTTTTATGAGCTTATTGTTCAGGTGAGCTTGATGCGTCTTCACCTAATAACCGTGATCTCTCGTTGCTGATCCAATCAGGTGAAAAAATATCACGCAAAAGCCCCGGGGCAATACTGGAAAGCCGAACATCAATGTTAGGGTCATCCACCGGGCCTTTCATCCGAAAACGGGTGTTAAATACACCTTCATGATTAATTCCTGTCACCAACTCACCTACCAACGGCACATGTCCCAACAGTTGCGTGATCAGATAGACAGGGAATAGCGCTCCACTTACATCAAGCGTATCATCATTTCTATTTATCAAGCCTGTTAACTCAATGGCAAGTGCGTCTCCTCTGGCTTTTGCATATTCAATCCGTTGTTCATCTGGGGTCACGCTTATCCTTGCCTGACCTTCGGTAAAGGCTGTGCCGTCCCCTTCGATAAGTGAGTATAAGCCAGCCAAGCTGAGCACAGATAACATTCTAACCGCGGTTGGCGCCTCAATGACCCTGAAATCCGTGAGGGCAAAATTCGCCGAATAATATTTTGTGTCATCAGGGGCATATAACACCGTCATCGTCATCTCGCCGCCACGAATAGCATCAGTAATAGAAAGTGCCTTGAGCACCTGCCCTGCGTTTCCTGTGGTCAGAACCAAATGATCGCCATCTTGTTGACCTGAACGCATCATAAGGTCTGCTTCAACCCCGCCAATCAGCCCCTGTCCGCGCATATATTCATTGTCATTTCCAAACTCAGCCGCCAAAGTGGCTTCAGTGATAAAGGGCGCTTCCATCAGGTAGAGGTTGCCAAGGAAATCCGCCTTACCGCTTCCATCTTCGCGTGTTTGGATTGAAACATTGCCAGCGACCGAAAGACGCGAGTCTAGCAACAGACGATCTGCAGACAAGTCAATTTGCATTTTCAGCCCTTCACCCGGACTTTCTTTCAAGCGCAAGGGGCGTAAATCCATGACGCTGGCACTAGCAGAAATAGAGAGGCTTTCATCCGCTTCACGGCGTATTTCTACATCACTCAAGACGTTTCCCGGCCATTCCACAATATCAAAACGCGCAGTTTTTAGCATCCGTTCCTGATCAAGAAAAATATCACCCTTTAGGCTAATCGCGTCTGAGATCACTTCAATATTACTGATTTTCCAAAGCTGGCCATTGGAAATATCCAAACGCGCCGTGACCTGGGCGTCCTCTCCCTCTAGTTTAGTTAATTCCAGCCGAGGGATATAAAATCGGCTATTTTGAAGGTTGAGATCAATCTTAACCTCAACATCACTTGGCACATCCCCGGGAATAAGATGAATGCGTCCTGCGGTCTCACCTTCTAGCCCTAGAGGCAGACGACTATTTAGGATCTTGGTAAACATCTCGCTTTGATCAAATGTGATGATCGCTTCACGGAGTGTGTTTTGATCTAGCCGAAGATTAAACTTGGCGTCAGCATTATTAATCTGCCCACTGCCATTTATTCTGGTGTCACCATTGTTATATTGGAGCGTAAGCGCCCCGTTCTTTAGCCCTATCCCTTCAGGCAAACTGGGCAGCGATGCCCCATCCATATTGGCAGAAATTTTAACGTCAAAATCTTTAACAGATAGATTCTTAGTCGCTTTTGAAACTTGCCATTTGATTGCCCCAGTGACATCCGCAACCCCCTTGACGCCTTCGGGTGATAATCCCCCAGCCTCAAGAATATTCAATTTAGGTTCATTCAAGATTTGCATCAATTTTTTAAGATCGCCCCTCCCCAACAAACTCAGAGACATATCTGTCACGCCATCTTTGTTGAACATAGCAAGTTCACTGCCTTTGAGATCCACAGCGTTTGCCATGCCATCATTAAAGGTAAGGTTAAAATTAGTGCCGCCGAGTTTCGTGCCTGAAAAAGAAAGGCTGATATCAGCGCCCTTAATGGGTTGATGGTCAATCAAGTAATGCAGGGTAGGTGTTTTTAACTGTCCGCCCCCTTCAACGAAAAGCGGTTTTGGTTTTTCTTCTTTTAGGTCAAGCCCAATATTGAGCTTAAAGCCATTAATCACGCCTCCTATGACATGTTTTCTGAGCCATTTGCGCGAGCGTGGAAAAAGGGCTTCAGGCCAAAGATCACCAACTAATGTCGCATTGACTTGTTCTGCCACAATCTGAGATTCCATCATGGATGCTGATAAATCATTTTCAAAATACAGTTTTGCCTGCAAGGCCAACTGACCATGATCCATAGCATCCATAGCAAGACGATGCACTACCACCACCTTACCATCAAGTTCAGCCCATAATTCCATCCCTTTGATTGGGATCGTAAGGTCTCCAAATTGCGGTTTAAGATTGCCATCTGTAAGTGTCAGTCTCGTTTCAAACACGGAAATGCTGCCATCAGGCTCTAAAACGAAATTCACTTGCCCAGCCAATATGCCGTCAAGTCGTTCAACCGGCCCTAGACCAGTTACAATGGGAATATCCGCAACATCAGCAGCTACGTTCAAGGCATCAAACTCAAACTGGTTAGCAGTACGGTCAATATGCGCCAAAAGATCAACGGTGATGCGGTTGATCCTGCCTCCATTGATCATCGGCCCATGCTGATCATGGGAAATTCTATCCACATCGGGGATTAGCTTAAGGAAAGTTTCTATGGGAATAGACTGCCCTATAAATGATGCTCTCACCTGTGGGATAGGCAGGGACGCATTCCGGATCTCTCCCTTAAGAGAAAACTTTCCTGGAAAAGCACTTGTTTCAGGGGCACTAATGCTGAGCTTTTCTAAAAGCAACCGATCAATAGATTTATCATAGGTAAAGCGTGACGCGGCAGTGTCAAAAGTGACCAAACCAACAGAAGGCATGAGGATATGACCATCCTGTGCCTGAATATCTGCCGCGATAGTGGTCACTTCCCGGTTCGTCATTTTTACTCGCGCCTCACCAGAAATCTTTCCAAGGTCACGCAATTCAGGAAGATTGATGCCAAGATAAGGGTAGAAACGCCCACTATCAAAATCATCCATCACCGCCTTAATATCGAGATCAAGAGACTGAGGATCTAATGTGCCATCAAGCGTGATACCGCCAAAATCAGGTGAATCAACTGCCATCGCTATATCAATTTGATCATCCGCTTTGATGATATCGATCATGATGCCATCAATATCTAAACTGAGATTATCTTCATCCGCTTCGGATGATGGATAAAGCATGGTCATTTTCCCCGAATTAATTGTCAGCCGATCAATAGGAAAATGAAAACTTGGCAAGGCATTGGTATCGGGGGCAACACCGTCAGTGGTGTTTTGTTGCGAGGCGTCTTTAAGGTCGCCGTCATAACCCTGACTAAAGGTTTGCTTAAGCATGGCAAAGGAATCCCCCGTATGCCAGCCATCAGCGCTATATTCCACCTCAAAAGCGAGACGATTAAGGGTAACGCTTCGCGGCAAACCCTGTCCAAAAATCAAATCTGAAAAGGTAAAGCCAAAATATGCCTCTGGCAGAACAACCGACTGCTCAGTGGCAAAAATCTCAATATCTTTGGTGTTAACTTGAATTGGGTATTTACTAAATTGAAGTGAGAGGCTGGCTTCACCTACTTGAACCATCACATTTTCATTTATCATGCTAAGGCGGTTTTCCACCCACCTTTGCAAACCGCCATTTTGGTTAAGATACCAAAGCGCAGACCCCATCACTATAGCGACCACAGCCACAAGACTGATTAGCGCTATGGTAATCCTGCGATACCAGTAATACCTTTGAGTGGTCAATGATCCTGTCTCCATCCTTATCGCAATGACCTATGGTGGGCTATGACGCGAAGAAATCTCATCTATGGCAAGATAATAACCATGGCTATTATCCCTTGAAGGACTATATACCATATCAAGGATGCCGTCACACCCTGATAGCAGGTCTGATGCTAGGATATTAGCAGAAGCATCATATGTCTTGACCCAATTCTATTTTGGGGTGACGCAAGAACACGAAAAGGAAAGGATAACACACCATGCTTAACGAAGGCGACAAAGCCCCTTCTTTCACCATACCTACCGATCAGGGTCATTTCTCACTTGATGAGCAGACCGGTATGACGGTTGTCTTCTTTTTTCCAAAAGCTGATACATCTGGCTGTACCGCTGAGGCAATTGCCTTTTCCCAATTAAAATCAGAATTTGATGCCCTTGGGGTATCAGTGATTGGAATTTCTAAAGATAAACCCCAGAAACAGGGCAAGTTCAGAGAAAAACATGAATTGACTTGTGGGCTTGGCGCAGATGACAACTCTGACATTTGTGAGCAGTTCGGGGTTTGGGTGGAAAAATCAATGTATGGCCGAAAATATATGGGAATAGCCCGGGCAACCTTTTTGATTGATGCTAATGGCATTATTCAGAAAGTTTGGCCAAAGGTTAAGGTTAATGGTCACGCGGATGATGTTCTGGCCAGTGTAAAGGCTATCGCCTGATCATTGTGATGTGATGCGTTATTTGCCAAGACGCTGAGCTAGTCCAGCCTCAAGAAAATCATCAATATCCCCGTCAAGGACCCCTTGTGCATTTCCCTTTTCCACTTGGGTACGGAGGTCTTTGACCATCTGGTAAGGATGAAGGACATAAGATCTGATCTGATTGCCCCAGCCGATATCCGTTTTGGCCGCGCTTGAGGCATTGGCCTCAGCCTCACGTTTTTGCAACTCATTTTCATAAAGCCGCGCTTTTAGCATGTTATAAGCCGTGGCACGGTTGCGATGCTGTGAGCGATCATTCTGGCACTGCACCACAATCCCTGTGGGAATATGGGTGATGCGAATAGCAGAATCCGTCTTATTGACATGCTGTCCCCCTGCCCCAGAAGCACGATACGTATCAATTCGCAAATCTTTTTCATCGATCTCAATCTCAATGGCATCATCAACCACGGGATAAACCCACACCGAAGCAAAACTGGTGTGACGACGAGCGGAGCTGTCGTAAGGCGAAATACGCACCAACCGATGCACTCCAGATTCCGTTTTCATCCAGCCATAGGCACGTTCACCATTAAAGCGCATCGTCACCGATTTGATGCCTGCTTCTTCCCCAGGGCTTTCTTCGATATATTCAATTTTATAACCATGCTGTTCAGCCCAACGGGAATACATCCTAAGTAGCATTAGGGCCCAATCTTGGGCTTCGGTTCCGCCAGCTCCAGCATTAATTTCAAGGAAACAGTCATTGTTATCCGCCTCACCTGATAGCAGGCTTTCAAGCTGTTTTCGCGTGGCCAATAACTCTAGTTCAATCAGTTGCTGAAGCGTTTCTGCGACCAGCCCTTCGTCACCTTCTGCCTCAGCCAGTTCCACCATCTCCATGGCATCATCAAGCTGGCGAGTGATGCTGTTAACATCATTAATCATGACCTCAAGGCTATTTTTTTCTCGCATAATCGCCTGAGCTTTTTGCTGATCATTCCAAAGGTCTTGATCTTCAACTGCATTTTGAAGTTCAGCAAGACGTTCGAGACTTCTATCCCAATCCAAATGCTGGCGTAGCAATGCCAGACTGGAACGAATAGCGTCGGCTTTATGTTCGGTTTCTGCGCTCATGGATTGTGGTTAGCGCACCTTGCCCCTATTAGGCAAGGCGCTTATCGAAGAAAGGTTAATAAAGGCTAGGGACATCACGCTCTCCCTGGCTGGATGCTGTACCATCATTTCCAATCACAGCATTGTCCCCACTATCAATCAATGGCTCCTGACCTGGCTTAAATGCCTCAAGCAAACTGTCTGGGTCTTGCGGGCTTGCTCGCACACCTGTTCGGGCATTGATGGTATAAAGATTGATCCCATCTGGTCGCCGGAATGGAATTTGTGGACGGTTTTGCATGGCAGCCGTGATAAAGCTCTCAAAAATAGGGACAGCGGCGGTTGAACCTGTTTCTCTTTTGCCCAGCGGTTTCAGCTTATCAAAGCCAACATAGACCCCAACCACCAGATCAGGGGTAAAACCCACAAACCATCCATTTGTGTTGTCATTTGTTGTCCCTGTTTTTCCGGCTACGGGAAAGGGCAAGTCTCTCATCCCTCGCGCGGTGCCGCGGCGCACCACACCTTCAAGCATAGAAACCATCTGATAGGCTGAGTTCGCGTCTGTCACACGCGCCCGCGTATCCATCAGCTCTGGCGGCGTTAATTGGTCTTGGTTTATCACATCAAGCACTTGGCATCCCTGACAATCACGTTTGTCATGGCGATAAATGGTTTGTCCATAACGGTCTTGAACCCGATCAATCATACTAGGTTCTATATAACGGCCACCATTAACAATCATCCCATAAGCCGCTGTCATTTGCAGCAAGGTAGTCTCTCCCGCCCCCAAAGACATAGACAGATAATTTGGCAATTCTTTATCAATACCAAAACGATTAGCGTAATCTTGAACCATCGGCATACCCACCTGCATCGCTAGGCGCGCTGTCATGAGGTTGCGCGATTGTTCAATGCCCAGACGCATGATGCTTGGGCCATAAAACTTGCGCGTGTAGTTGGCTGGTTTCCATTTAGGCAGACCAGGGCCTTGATCAACCACCAAAGGCGCATCAAGGATTTTTGTTACCGGTGAATAGCCATCATCCAGAGCCGCCAGATAAACAAACGGTTTAAAGGCTGATCCAGGTTGGCGTCTGGCTTGAGTGGCGCGATTGAACTGTGTCTGTCCAGCATCATAGCCGCCAGTCATAGCCAATACACGGCCTGTATGAGGGTCCATAACAACCACTGCCCCTTGCACCAGAGGCACTTGCCCTAACGCCCAAGTCGTATCCTTAACCAAAAGATCGGGGTAACGCTCCAGCCGATCCATGGCGGTTTCTGGTCGCTGAACCACAATCACATCCCCAGGGCTTAATGCCTCATCCAACCGCGTGAGAGGATCACCCCTTGTGCCATCATCATCGCGTGGCGGATAAGCCCAGTCCGCAAGGACAAATGGGATTTCTCCGGTGGTCAAAAGATCACCATGGTCATCATTTTCAAGCACAGTCACCAATGCCTTTTTTGCGTTAACCTCTGTGACAACGGCTGGAAAACGCGTTGGAAGTAATTTTCCCCGATACGGGCGCAAGGCTTCAATCTGGCCTGCAGGAAGGGTATTCTCAAGATCAATCTGCCCAAGTGGGCCGCGCCAGCCTTGTCTTTTATCAAGGGCTTCTAATTCGTTGATAAGGGCAATATCTGCCAAAGCCTGCAATTCGGGATCAAGCGAAGTGCGCACCGAAAGCCCACTGGTATAAAGAGCATCCTCTCCAAAAGTATTAGCAATTTCTCGCCTGACTTCCTCAACAAAGAAAGGAGCATCCGCACCATCACTGGTGCTAGCATCACGGGTGACCAGCGGCTCATTTGCCGCGGCTTGTTCCTCGGCCTCTGTGATATAGCCATTCTCTCGCATCTGGCTTAGCACCCAATTTCGCCGCACAATGGCGGCAGCATATTTTCGGGTAGGATGATAGTTATTTGGCGCTTTGGGCAACGCGGCAAGATATGCCGCCTCAGCAATGGTCAATTGATCAAGAGGTTTATCAAAATAGTTCAATGACGCGGCGGCAACGCCATAACTGCCAAAGCCGAGATAAATCTCATTAAGATAAAGTTCTAAAATACGATCTTTGGTAAAAGCGCTTTCAATGCGCATGGCAAGAATGGCTTCTTTAATTTTCCGCTCATAGGAAAGCTCGTTTGTAAGCAGAAAGTTTTTTGCCACCTGTTGGGTGATGGTTGAGGCACCAATGGGTCGGCGGCTACGCCCAAGATTGGCGATATTGGTAACCATGGCACGTGTCACCGCCCATAAATCAATCCCAAAATGATCGTAAAATCCTTTATCTTCTGCTGAAAGAAAAGCATAAACCACAGGCTTGGGGATAGCATTAATAGGAACAAACACTCGCTTTTGCGTGGCAAACTCTGCCAGTAACGCCCCATTTCCAGCATGAACACGGGTTAGAACTGGCGGTTCATATTTTGCCAACTGGCCATGATCTGGCAGATCACGCCCAAAATGCCAAAACACTAGCATCATGCCGATGATACCCATCACCGTCATAAAAAATACCAGGCTGGCTAATCTCAACAACCACTTCTTGATCATACCGTCTTAATTCCCTGCTTATACAGCCTGGCTTATAGGATGAGGAGGCGCTACCCTATTTGCTTGTCCCGATTTAGAACAGGTTTAGGCAATGCCTGTGCCAACATATTATAACAGTCTTGAATTTGCGACGCAAAGATGGCTTTTTTTTGTTCTATCTTTTCTTACTTTTGAAAAGACCGCTTTATCTAAGCTGCGAGTTCAGGCCATTAGGGTTGCAGCATCACGGATTGATAGCAATGTCTTTGGGCAGATTATGATTGTTGCTTTCCAGAAACACTAACACCGCTTGCGTAACTCTTTTCATGATTTTACGCCGATAGGAAGCATCAACCAGATAACTCTCATCCTGACTATTCGTCAGAAAGCCCATCTCAATAAGAACAGAGGGGATATCAGGTGATTTTAGAACGGCAAAGCCTGCAAACCGATGCCCTCGTTTCAAGGTTGGCAAATCCTTAAAAGCATGGATCAGTTCATTGGCAAACATGCTCGACTGGTTCATAGCCTCGCGTTGAAAAATCCCCAGCAAAGCTGGCGTAATTTCTGGATCTGTAGCCCCTAAATCTGGCCCCCCAATTAAATCCGCTTTGTTTTCGCGCGAGGCAAGCAATTCTGCTTCTTTATCTGATGCGGTGTCCGAAAGGGTAAAGACAGAAACCCCCCTTGCTTTAGAAGAAGGGGCAGCGTCCGCGTGAAGAGAGATGAAGATATCTGCCTGATGAAGCCGAGCCAGTTCAATACGCTTTCGTAAGTGCAAAAATTGATCCCCATCACGCGAAAGAATAACCTTAACCTTTCCTGTTGCCTCAAGTTGTTTTGCTAATTCTTTTGCTGCTTTCAGGGTAATGTCTTTTTCTTTATGGCCATTAATACTAATTGCCCCCGGGTCTTTACCCCCATGGCCTGGATCAATGAAGACCACCCATTTTGCCCCATTACTAGCCTCTGAGGATGGTCGCGCTGGCGGCACATTGGCTATCCCATTATCCGTTGTTACCGTATCGGCAAGGGTTATTGGCGGCGCTGGGCGCGGTTGAGGCAAGGGCACCTGGCTGTCAGGCTTTTCATCTTCAACAGATGCTATAGGCGGTGATGAAAACGCCATATTCTGATTGGTTTGCAATGCTCGCGCTGCAACACGAAATGCGGTTTCGCCTCGATCCACCAAATCAATGACCAATCGGTGATTGCCGTTACGCGGAGGCAACCAGAAGATCTGTTCAGGGACAGCCGGCCCATCTAAATCAATCACTAACCGCGAGATGTTTGGCGCAGGTGAGCCAAAGCGATAGCCTTTCATCAGTGGTGAAGATAAGCCACCTGACGCCCCTCTGTTTTCTACACGCCATCGGCTAGAAGGAAAGTCCACCACAAGCCGATGCGGATCAACCAGCAACAAAAGTGATACGGGAACGGGTTCTGTGGTTTCAATCACTAGCCGTGATGCAGTTTCTAACTGACCACTTCGCAAATCAGTAATTTGCGGTGTCTCTGCCAGGGCTGTGCTCCATGGCAACAGGACAGACAACATCAACAATATAAAGGTCAATCCGCGACTGATCACAACACCTGCCTGATAGTAGCTATCTGGTTTTATGTATTTGCTTTGTTTCATCTATCATGACCGTTGGTAGAACGCCAAGCCTGAAAACGCCTTTGCTTCTTATCTTTATGGGGACGATCGCGTTTTTCGTTGTATATCAGTTTGTAAAAGGATATAAATTGATAGTGGAATTCTTCACAGACAGTTTGGCCGTTGCATATTGCAGGATTTTGGAGAACTGTCTGTCTGGGAGATAAAGCGCTCAAGGCCAAGCAAGAAACCAAGGCCAGAAAGCCGCTTTTCCAATGCCGTGATGACGATCTGACGCTGTTTTTTTCTGGCGCAGACATGATGGCAAAAGGGCGATTAGTAGGACAAATCATGACCATGATATTGCCTCTAATCTAATGTAACAACGGGGCAAATGATCCCCAATCAACCATAAGGTCAGGTTTCATGCCACAAGGCTTTCACCACATCAACCCTACCACCACGGTGCATTTTCGCCCATGGCTGGCTGTTGATGCTGGCGATGTTTTCATGATGACCAACCAACAGGTTCATGCACCGCTTCTGCCGTCAGGATTTGATTTGACCGGCGACGGTGCCACAGAAAGTTCTATTCATGTCGAAAAAATTACTTATAGACGCTCGGTCGAGCGACGAAACTCGTGTTGTTCTACTCAACAATAATAACATTGAGGATATTGATTACGAAATTAGCCACCGCAAACAACTTAAGGGAAATATTTATCTGGCCAAAGTGACCAGAGTTGAGCCTTCTCTTCAAGCAGCGTTTGTAGAATATGGTGGTAATCGCCAAGGCTTTTTGGCGTTCAGCGAAATCCATCCTGATTATTATCGTATTCCTGTTGAAGACCGCGAAAAACTGCTGGCCGAAGAGCGCGAGCATGCCGAAGCCGAAGCCGAACCTGATACGGACACCGAGCCTAAAGATGATCAAGGTGAGGATAACGGTGACAGTGACGATGGCGATAACGGCAACGGGCTTGACCCCGATGATGAACGGATGCGCCGCCGCCGCTTTGAGCGTTTTCGCCGGCACTATACCATCCAAGAGGTAATCTCACGCCGTCAGATCATGCTCATACAGGTTGTCAAAGAGGAACGCGGCAACAAAGGCGCAGCATTAACCACCTATTTGTCACTTGCTGGGCGCTATTGCGTGTTGATGCCAAACACCTATCACAGTGGCGGAGTTAGCCGCAAAATCACTGATGCTGCCGATCGGAAAAAGCTCAAGACCATTGTTAGTGGGCTTGATGTCCCAACGGGCATGGCGGTGATTGTTCGAACCGCTGGATCAAAACGCACTAAGGCTGAAATCACCCGTGATTACAATTACTTGATGCGGCAGTGGAACGAAATTCGTGAAACAACTATGGCCTCTTCTGCGCCTTCAATTATTTATGAAGAAGGCAATCTGATCAAACGGGCCGTCCGCGACTATTATACCTCAGATGTGGAAGAAATTATCGTTGAAGGCGCAGAGGGCTATAAATCAGCTCGCGCTCATATGAAAAATCTCATGCCGACTCATGTCAAAAAAGTCACTGAACATACCGACGCCGTTAGCCATTTGTTCCAAGCATATAAAGTCGAAAATATGCTGACTGAAATGCATAACCCCGAAGTTACACTGAAATCCGGTGGCTATATTGTCATTAACCAGACCGAAGCCTTGGTCGCGATTGATGTAAACTCTGGTAAGGCTACCCGCGAACGAAACATTGAAGAAACAGCCCTCAGAACAAACCTTGAGGCAGCGGTTGAAATTGCACGACAACTCAAACTGCGCGATTTGTCGGGGCTGGTTGTCATTGATTTCATTGATATGGATTATTCGCGTAATAAAAACGCGGTAGAACGCAAATTAAAAGAGGCCATGAAGCATGATCGCGCTCGCGTTCAGGTCGGCAGTATCAGTCAATTTGGCTTATTAGAAATGTCTCGCCAAAGACTCCGCCCTAGCCTTAGCGAAGCGGTTTCTGATCTTTGCCCTCATTGCCACGGCACGGGACGCATCCGGTCTGTAGAAAGCGCGGCTCTTGCCGTTATCCATCAGATTGAAGGCGAAGTGGCACGCAAGCCAAGAGCGAAACTGACTGTTGCGATGGCATCCGAAGTCGCGCTTTATATTCTCAATCATAAGCGTGACGCCATTAGTGAGCTAGAAACCCGCTTTCAGATGAGCATTATTCTTGAACAGGATAATAGCCTTTTGGCCCCACATATTCGGTTTGAGGGGATGCCAGAAAAGCAAGCTCAACCAGATCGCAAGAAAGCCAAACCAGAGCCGAAAGATATCCCAGATACTGCAGCCTCTAATCCCGTTGAACAGGCCGCATCATCCGATGATGATGACGATGATGATAATAAGCCAAAGCGGCGGCGGCGGCGCGGCAAGCGCGGCGGCAGAAACCGTAATCGCCGCGACCAGCAAAACGGTGAAAACAACGCTGAAGCAAACTCTGTTCTTTATGGCGCTGAAGGCAAAGACGCCGCCCCATCATCTGATGATAAGGCAACTGGTCCAGCAGATCAGACCAGTGAGATTTCTGGCGATCATTCCGATGCCGCCAATGCCGCAGAGGGTGAAAGCAAACCTGCCAAAAAGCCAGCACGGCGACGCGGCAGAAAGCCTGCAGCTAAGGTATCTGATGGTGAAGGCAGCGTGGATAATGCTGAAGCACCTGACGTCACCGCAGCTGAAGCTACCGCCTCTGAAAGCACAGAGGAAAAGCCTAAGCCAACCCGGCGGCGCAAAGCAGCAAGCCCAAAACCCAATGCGGCAAAAGACGCTAAACCTGCTGAAGCTGCCGAGGCTAGTTCTGCTGACGAGGCTAGTTCTGCTGACACTGGGGTTCCATCAGCACCCGCTAAAAAACCCCGGAGCAGAAAACCTAAGGCAGAAAATAATACGCCAGACACCAGCACCGAAACTGCTGACGCGGCCACTAAGCCAAAACGTGGTCGTAAAAAGCAAGATGCTAGCCCTGCGGACACCACCCGTGACGCAACGGTTTCTGCCGATATCAATGTGGTTGATGTCAGCACCGTTAGCACAGAAACCAAAAAGAAAGGCTGGTGGTCACGCTAATCGGTACTGATGCCAGACCACATAGCGTAACCCGATCATAACACCTCATATCTGTCATCTGGTTGATCTCACCAGATGACAGCTTTAGCCTAAAAGGCTTCAGGTGTTTTTATTTACCCAATTCGTGATCCGTGTTGCCGCTTCGGCCATATCTTCGGTCGAACCCGCAAACGATAGGCGCATCGCCTGATGCCCTCTCTTTTCGTCAAAATCCACCCCTGGGGTGGTCGCAATATAGAGATTATTCAAGAACTCATCCGTTAGCGCAACACTGTCATTACTGACTTGGCTGATATCCGCATAAATATAAAACCCACCCTCAGGATAGGGGAAACGCCCCAGAAACTTTTCTGGTAAACGGTCTAACAACAGATCCCGATTGACCCGATAGCGTGCCACATGGCTATCCATTTCCCGATAGCTATCCGGATTATCCATCGCCGCCGCACCTGCAATCTGGGACAGTGTATTAGCAGAAATGAAACAATTCTGCGCCAGACGATCAAGGGGATCAACAAGCTTATCCGGGGCAATAATCCAGCCCAGACGGTGGCCAGTCATAGCAAAGTATTTAGAGAAAGAGTTCATCACCATGGCAGAAGACGAATATTGCAACGCCGAGTGATCAGAACCGCTAAAACCGATGCCGTGATAAATCTCATCCGAGATCAGTCTGACGCCATTTTTCTCACACCAACGGCAAATCTCTGCCAACTCATCACCTGTCATCACCACACCCGTGGGATTAGAAGGACTGGCAATAATCAACCCATTAGGCACAGTATCAAGAGCTTCTAGGGTTTCAACCGTTAAGCGCCAATTCTGTTCCGCCCCGCAATCCACCAGCATAGGTTCAAGTGATGCTGAAATCATCAGATTCCGGTAAGCTGAATATCCCGGCGCTGTCATAGCGATTTTATCGCCTGCCTCAAAACAAGTCAGAAAGACCATCATAAACCCCAGCGATGATCCCACCGTGACCAAAACCTGTTCAGGCTTAACATCCACACCATACCACCGGCCATAATGCCGTGCGATGGCCTCAGTTAATTCAATTGTGCCACGAGACAGGGTATAACCATGCGCGCTCGTATCATGCATATGACGCATCATTGCGTCTAAGGCTGCTTTGGGTGGTGGTGAAGAAGGTTGTCCCATTTCTAACCGCAGTAACGGTTGTGGGGTTACCTTCATACGCTCAGCCTTTTCCAAAACATCCATGACCATAAAAGATGGAAGTTCGGACCGAGTTGAGACGCGGAGTGCCATAATTTTACCTTTCTTTTGCTTCATCCTTAGAATTAGGACAGTTGTTTTGCCCATTAATCTAAAGAATTAAGATCGCCATCCATGGCTAAACCATATAGATAGTAAGCATGACGTTTTGTAAAGTCTCATCCACTAGCCTATCAGCCTTATTTCAAATAATCAGGCTTAGCCGCGCATGTTTAATGATCATGATGATTATTGCGGCGGCTACGGCGACCTCTAGTGCAAGTATGATTCGTGATACCGAAATTGAAGATCATCTGCTCGACTTGGCGCGTCCTATGGCCACCGCGGCAGGAATAGATGCTGATAATCTGCAAATCAGAATGATCATCAGTCCCACATATAATGCCTTTGTGACTGGTGAGAATACGATCTTTGTGCATAGCGGTTTGGTGATTGAAGCCGAATCCGTTTATGAAGTCGCAGGCGTATTGGCGCATGAAATTGGTCATCTGGCCTCTGGGCATGTCCAAGGCAGAGGTGAAGTGGTAGACAATGCCATGATTGCCAGTGTTTTTGGGGCGGTTGCTGCCCTAGCCCTTAGCGCCTCTGGTCATGGTGATGCCGCCGTTGGGGCAGTTCTTGGCAGCACTGATCAGACCCAACGCATAATTCTCAAGCAATCTCGGCAAGACGAATCCGAAGCTGATGAATGGGCCATTCGGCTAATGCAAGAACAAGGCTATTCTTTACGTCCCATGGCAAATCTGATGGCCAGACTTTCAAAACAAAGGCTGCTGCCTCAATCCCGACAATCCAAATATTATCAGACGCATCCCGGGGCAAGGGAACGCAGTGTGGTTTTCCTTAACTTTGCACTATCCGATCCGGCATCAGATCAACAGCCGTCTGCGGATTTAAATGCCCAGTTTCATCATATCAAGGCAAAGCTTCAGGCTTGGACAGACCCGCCTGAACAAACGCTTATCAACAGCACTTCTGATGCGCCCTCGGATCACTTTAAGCTTGCTATTGCTTCCTTTCGGTTAAGCGATTTGAATAAGGCCTTAAGTCTTATCGACCAGCTGATTACCACTTATCCTGATCAACCATTTTATCAGGAGTTCAAAGGAGAGATTTTGCTTTCGGCAGGCCGTGCTGAAGAAGCCGCACAAGCCTTTGAATCTGCATTGGAACGGTTAGATCATGACACCAAAAAAGGGCAGATTTTGCTTTCTCTTGGGCGTGCCCTGATGACAATAGGCGATCAGGATAGTTTAGACCGTGCTATCCCCTTTTTAGAAGAAGCCAATCGTCTTGAACCAGAATGGGCATTTGTTAAGCATCAGCTTGGCATCACTTATGGCCGTGCAGGACGCCTTACAGATGCTGATTTGATACTGGCAGAAAGAGCTCTGATGATAGGCAACACTGCTCTTGCTAAACAACTGGCGCAGCGGGCAAGAGACCGTAAAGACGCTAATTCCATTCAGCGGCAACTGGCCCTTGATTTGATTATTGAGGCTGAACAATAATCATAAGAACAGGTGAAGCACGGGAAAAAGAGTGATAAAGATAACACACGCAACTGCACCCCTGTTTCAATATAAGAACACAAATGAAAGACTTGAGATGACAACCACAAAAAAACAAACCCCTGACGTTGGGCGGCAATCGCATCTTCCCCTAGCCCTAGCCTTAATCATCGGCATTGTCCTTGGGTTTTTGGTTGATCGGGTATTGCCAATTGGAACAAACCAAAACGATCAGCTCAACGCACGCATAGCGTCCTATATCAGCGCTAATCCCGAAGCAATTGAAACCGCCCTTATCGCCCTTAATGTGGAGCGTAATCAAAACGCACGCTTACAAGCTGTTAATTTGCTCATGGCAGGGGATGATAAAACCATTCTTGGCAATCCGGATGGGGATATCACGATTTATGAGTTTAGCGATTATAATTGTGGCTATTGCAAGCGTGCCTTTGGTGATGTGATGGATATCTTAAAAACCGATGGTAATATCCGCTTGGTTATCAAAGAATATCCAATTCTGGCAGAAAGTTCTGTCGATGCCGCGCGTCTAGCGCTTCATGCCGCTGAAGGAGGGCAATTTGAAAATGTGCATCAAAAGCTTATGCAATGGCGTGGAAGCATTACCAATGCGATGCTAGAAGACCTTGCCACAACACATGGTATCCCCAGCTTTTCTATCAATAACCGCAACAGTGATCCGGTAATGGCTTTGGTGAACCGCAATTA
>Ga0181567_10001275_pt1 | contig 19037 bp, 18 predicted proteins | sample 101ome_14_FD_133761 | JGI IMG/M metagenome (GOLD analysis project Ga0181567, IMG submission 133761) | Coastal salt marsh microbial communities from the Groves Creek Marsh, Skidaway Island, Georgia - 101403AT metaG (megahit assembly) | ecosystem: Environmental > Aquatic > Marine > Intertidal...
GAGAGACCGTTAGGGTACGAAGCCGCTGACTCAAACATGCTCGAGGCAGCGCAAGGCCTCAGTGCTATGGCGCAACAGTCGTCCAGACCTTGCCACGGATCCATAATCGGACCAAAAAAAAGGGCCCCGAGGGGCCCAAACTGCCATGAGAGGACAGGGTAATTACTTGGTTGCGGCAAACTCTGGATAGGCTTCCATACCGCACTCGCTGAGATCAGATCCTTCGTACTCTTCTTCCTCGGTCACCCGCAGGCCGAGAGCCATCTTGATCGCGAAGAAGGCGATCGCAGAGGTGACGAACACCCAGCCAAAAATCGTCAGTGCGCCGATGATTTGACCAGAGAAGCTCGCACCGTCATTCGTGATGGGCACCAGTAACAGTCCGAGAAGACCCACCACGCCGTGTACTGAGATCGCACCCACCGGGTCGTCGATCTTCAGCTTGTCGAGCGTAGTGATGGAGAATACGACCAACACGCCACCCAGAGCACCGAAGATCGTGGCTTGCAACGCTGAGGGCGTATCAGGACCCGCAGTAATCGCCACCAAACCCGCCAGGCAACCATTTAATGCCATGGTCAGGTCGGCCTTGCCGAACAGAACCTTGGCGATAAGGAGCGCGCCAATGCATCCGCCAGCTGCCGCGAGATTGGTGTTCATGAACACAACGGCTACCGCGTTGGCCGAGTCCACCGATGCCGTCGCGAGCACTGACCCGCCGTTGAATCCGAACCAGCCCAGCCACAGAATGAAAGTACCCAACGTTGCCAGGGGCAAATTGGCACCGGGAATCGCGTTCACCTCGCCATTAGGACCGTACTTGCCTTTGCGAGCGCCGACTAAGATAACGCCTGCCAAGGCTGCCGCGGCGCCAGCCATGTGTACGATGCCGCTACCGGCGAAGTCGAGGAAGCCCAGATCGCCCAGCGTGTACATCCCGAATACCGGATTACCGCCCCAGGTCCAGCTACCCTCCATTGGGTAGATAAACCCGGTCATGACGACCGCGAACGCCAGAAAGGCGAAGAGTTTCATTCGCTCGGCGACTGCGCCAGAGACGATAGACATCGCTGTGGCGACAAAAACCACCTGGAAGAAAAAGTCTGCCGAGGGCGCATAGGTTGCGTTTTCCTCGCCGCCCTCAACAGCACCGGACCCGGTGATCGTGCTGAGGAAAACGTCTCCCCCATACATGATGCTGTATCCGACGACCATGTACATGATGCATGCCACTGCGAAGAGCGTGACGTTCTTGGTCAGAATCTCGACCGTGTTTTTAGAGCGGACCAGTCCCGCCTCGAGCATGGCGAATCCGGCGGCCATCCACATGACCAACGCACCACAGACGAGGAAGTAGAAAGTGTCCAGCGCGTACTGCAACTGAAAAATATCGTATTCCATGAGAGAGTTCTCCAAGGCTCAGGTTTACAGCGCTTCTTCGCCGGTCTCGCCGGTTCGGATGCGGGTGACATGCTCGAGGGATGAAACAAAAATCTTGCCGTCCCCGATCTTGCCGGTTTGTGCGGCCTTAGAAATGGCCTCGATGGTCTGGTCGACCATGCCATCAGCGATAGCTACGTCGATTTTGACCTTGGGCAGGAAATCCACAACGTATTCCGCGCCGCGGTAGAGCTCCGTGTGGCCCTTCTGGCGACCGAAGCCTTTCACTTCGCTCACCGTAATTCCCTGAACGCCAATCGTGGACAGTGCTTCGCGCACGTCGTCCAATTTGAAAGGCTTTATGACTGCAGTAACCAATTTCATGGCAACCTCCAAAAAAACCGTCCGCAAAGACGGCAATTGACTGACTGGCTCGTGGCCGTTCGTTTTCTTCGGGGCGGCCTCATGAAGGCTTGGCTCGCGGCTAGCGGTCGCGCTTTCCCCGCACGAGTTATTGCCAAGCGCGGGCCAGTTTGGGATTACTGCATTAAGAACAGTCACTTAAGATTTTTTATGTGCCGGCTTGGTGGAGATCCCACGGGTTCTTTCCCGCGTGTCGCACCAATGCAGTGCGCCTAATGCACCAGTTTTGGTGGCAAATGATCTGTCTGTCATCGCGGCAGTGCGCTACATTTCAGCTGTGGCTCGGCGGGGTGAACCTCGGCCTCACCGTCCTCAAATCTGGGCCTGCTTTTCGGTCCTTTTTTTGGCTTATTTGCCGTTGCAACAGTATTGGCAGTGGCAGTAGCAACAGCATTGGCAACAGAGAAAAATGAGATTCGATGCCCGCAGGACTTCGCCATGAATGACGACCGCTCACAGGCACAACCCAACCGGACGCTGTTCGACCGCTTGATGGGCAACGGCGATCCGTTTATTGACCAGCTCGATCGCAACGCCAAGACGCTCCTGAAAGGGGCACTGACTCGTCTGGATGTGGTCAGCCGAGAAGAATTTGATGCGCAGACCGCCGTACTGAGGCGCACCAGAGAGCGGCTTGAGCAGGTGGAGCGGGATCTAGCCTCGCTGAGCCAATCGCTGGATTCACCCGACGGGCCGGACGGCAGCTGACTCGGCGCACATCACCCGCACCCTTGGAGATCACGGATGATCTATGCACTTTACCCACGTTCACTCGCGTAGCCACGCGGGTCTCGAGGCACCTTCTGTCACGGTAGAGATTCATCTCACGGCAGGCCTGCCGCACTTTCAAATCGTCGGCCTGGGCGACTCAGCCAGTCGTCAGGTTTGCGGGCGGGTGCGCAGCGCTCTCCTCAGCTCCCACTTCAAATGGCCCGATTTTCGTATCACCGTCAATCTGGCACCAACGGATCTACCCAAGGGCGGAACAAGATTCGACTTGCCCATTGCGTTGGGCCTTTTAGTCGCTTCGGGACAACTCCCGGCACAGAGTCTTGACGACCGGGAATTTTTTGGTGAGCTGGGACTCGATGGCTGCATCCATTCCTTCCACGGTGCGCTGGCGGCAGCGATGGAGGCCTGTCGAGCCCATCGCGTCTGCGGCATCGCCGCACAGGATGCGGAAAAGATTGCCAGCGTTACCGGGGGCCGCATCATCGCAGCTCCCGACCTTCTGACACTTTGTGCCCAACTCAAGGCGTCCACCCCTCCCTTGATTCGCACTGATTTCGTTTTCGAAACACCGGAGCGGCAATACCCCGATTTAGCTGAACTAAAAGGGCAACCTTTAACTCACGAAGTCCTCAAGTTGGCCGCCGCAGGGGGCCACCACTTGCTGATGAGCGGCCCTCCTGGGGTAGGCAAAACCTTGGCCGCATCGATTCTGCCGGGGCTGCTTCCTGAGCTACCCCCTGATACTCAACGCCAGGTCAATCTCCTGCGCGACTTGGCGGGGCTCGGTTTCATTAACGGCCCTCCATTACGACAACCTCATCATTCCAGCAGCATCGCTGCACTGATGGGCGGCACCGCGAAAGCGATACCCGGAGAAATTTCCATGGCGCACGGCGGAGTGCTCTTCCTCGACGAATTGACCGAATTCCCTCGGCCGGTGCTAAATCAACTCCGACAACCGCTCGAGAGCGGAGAGATCTGGGTGAGCCGCGCGGCTCACCAGCATCGCTACCCCGCGCAGTTCCAGCTGGTGGCCGCAATGAACCCATGCCCCTGCGGTCACGCCGGGAGTCGGGAGTCCGTATGCCGCTGCACGCCGGATACGATCAGACGCTACCGGCAAGGCGCCTCTGGCCCGTTGATGGACCGCATTGATTTGCATGTCACGCTCAGACGGCCGCCCCCTGAATGTTTGCTGAGTGGCACAGACACGCCAGATTACTCAGCGACGGTGAGACCCGACATCGCGACGGCGCGCGAACGCCAATTGCATCGCCAGGGCGCGCTCAACCGAGATCTTAGAGGAGAAAACTTAATCGCAGTGTGCTCACTGAGCAGTCAGACACAGAAATGGTTGATTGAAGCGATGAAGACGCTGCAACTGTCAGCGCGATCGACCCACCGCCGCCTGAGGGTGGCAAGGACCATCGCCGACCTTGAGGGGAGTACCTCGGTATCAGTAGAGCACCTCAATACCGCAGTAGGCCTGCGAGAGGCACCCACTGATACCGACGCGGTGCAGGCTTAGCGACTGCTATCGACCATATAGTCCACAGCCCATCTGATTTCGTCGTCGGAACAGTCTGCGCATCCGCCGCGGGCGATCATGCCCGTGCCCGCCACGCCATTGATGCCACTGTCATACAGTGCATCCATACCTTTGGCGATGCGGTCCACCCATGCGACTTGATCACCGACTTTTGGTGCGCCGGCAATCCCTGCCGCATGGCATGCCATACAGGCACCGTTGTAAACATCCTCTCCCGATCGGCCAGCGGCGTCCGCCATGGCTTCACCACCACCGCAGGTCTCGCCCTGCACGCAGACCGCAGAGAACGGCTGGATTCGCGCTTCAATGTCAGCCCTCTGCTGCTCGGTCAGATCAAGCGCAACCGCCGCCATCGGGGCCAACAAAAACAACAAGAAAAATCGCATGGTGCCATCTCCAATCAGTGGGAGCGGGAGTATAACGGTTGCGAAAACGATCGAAAACATAACCTTGCCTCGCGCGTGCCACCGTTATACTGGGGTAAAAATCAAGGTCACCGCAGCTATGAAACTCTATACCTTCGACGGCGCCCCGAATCCCGCACGCATTGCCATGTTCATGCAATACAAAGGCATCACTCTAGAGACGACCCAAGTCAATCTGGGCACCGAGGAGCAGTTGGGCGATGCGTATCGGGCGATCGTTCCCGAGGCCACAGTACCGGCACTGATCCTTGACGACGGCTCGGTGCTCTGCGCGGTGATTGCCATCGCACACTATTTAGAGTCTCAGTTTCCGGAGAGGCCGCTACTGGGGCAAAGTGATGAGGAGCGGGCTCAAGTGCTGAATTGGAACCACAGACTATTCAGTGAAATCTTTGCCGCCGCCGCTGATGCGTTTCGCAATGGGCACCCTCACTATGTCGATCGGGCACTGCCAGGCCCAGACAATGTGGCTCAGCTACCCGAATTGGTGGAGCGCGGTCGCACCCGACTGATCGCAGGTTTTGCCATGACCAATGAGCGGCTGGCGGACAGCCCCTTTTTGGCGGGGGACAACTTCTCCTTTGCGGATATTGATTTATTGGCAGCCATCGATTTCGCAAAGTGGGGTGCGCGGCTGTCGCCAGACGAGTCGCTAACGAACTTGCACCGGTGGCGCGGGGATGCCAAAGCGGCATTGGCGGGGTGAGGCGCTATCGCGCCCTGATAACGAGCCTTCTGCTGCTGACCGGATGCGGCGATACCGGCAGCGCCCCGCAAAACTTGCAGGAATATTTGAATCGTCTTTCGACGATAACCGGCATGCCACTGCCCGCAGGCCCGTCCCCGCAGAATGAGTCACTCGCATTACCGCATGACCCGATCCTCAACCCACCCGCCCCTAGCCAAATCAACCTGATCGAATTTCTGTCGCTCTCTGGCTGCGAGTTGCAAGTGAATCTTGGCCGCCGCAACACTCAACTGGGGCGCACCGCCTCTCCGTCTCAACGATTACTGCTGGATCTGGAGTTTTTGGATCTGGCCCCGGGATGCATCACCCTGCTCCGAGAACGCGGGGATAGAGAGCTTGCCACCACTCTGGAACAGGTGAGCAAAGAGCGCATGGACCTGCTTCCGATGTCGTTGTACCAGTCGATATTGCAAGGCCCCGAGTGGCAACTTTTTTGGGAGCGCCCGACGGCGCTCGGGGATTATCCTGCCAGCACCAGTAGCCTCATTGCCGAGTCACTGAGTCGCCTGATCGACTTGAGCGTGGCCTGGCTGGACGGCGACTGGAGCGCCAGCAACCGTGAGTTCGAGCTACTCCTCAGTGATCTGCGCGCGGGCGACGGCGGGCCATTGTTGCTTGCGCACTATCGAGCATCCAGCGCGCTGCAGAGCGCCACCGAGCTGCTTCAAGGTACGCAATCCACTGCCCCGCTTTGCCCCTATGGTCAGCCGACAGATCGATCCAGAGCGCTGGAACAAGTGGTGGCCCGTTTCCTGGTCGGCGGGGTACAGCCTTGGTTGGTAACGCTGCGCCAGAGAAAGGAGCTGCTGCTGCCACCGATAAAAAAGCTCGAGCAATCACTCGCCAGCGAATTGACCGATGAATATCGTCACTGGATGGCCACCCGCGACGCAGTGCTCGATGGCCTCAACGCCGTGACCCGATCACACATCGCACAGATTCAAGCCGCGCTGGCCGAATGCGGTGGTATAAATCGTGCGGGGCAAGGGGCACACTGAACCGGACCGTCTTGCAAAATCAAGAGAAACGCCCGTCTTTTCAGCGCCACGCAACGGGTTATCTGTCGTCCCCAGCACTGGCATGGTGCGCCAACCCTGCTACATTACGACATCCCGAATTTGCTGTGTGGAGATAATTGTGACGCTGATCCGACTGACCGTGGCCGCAGGCCTAGCATTGGCCCTGAGCGCCTGTGCCAGCAAACCTCCCGAACCGGTGGTGGACTTTGCCCCCGACTATAATTTCAGCCAACCCAAGACCATCGGTTTTTACGCGATGAGTGGCGAGGTCACCGGCAATAATCCGACCGAACTCACCGACTTTCAGCGGGATCGTATTGACTCGGCGCTGCGCTCAGCACTTGAAGCCAAGGGCTTTGAGTTCGTCACCAAAACGGCCGACGCAGATTTGCTACTCAGTTGGCATCTGAATCTCATGGAAAAAACGGATGTCAAAACCTACAACAACCCCTCCTACGGGGCCTCGATGGGGTACAGCCGCTACAACCGATACGCCATGTACAGCTGCTACAACTGCATGAACCAAACAGATGTCCGCGTTACGGAGTACACACAGGGGACATTCATTATCGACATGATCGACCCTGTCGAGAACGCCTCGGTCTGGCGCAGCGTCACGCAGTCCAAACTTAAAGAAGAGACCATCCGCGACCAGACTGCGCTCGACGCCGCCGCAATGCGAGTACTGGCGGGTTTCCCTCCCGGGGTCGCGCAGACATCGCCGTAATCTGGTGACACCCCAATGAGGCGGCGGGCATGAAGGTCATTCGGAGCAGGTCACTACCAAGCCCTTGTCGTATTGCAGACCGCGAGACCCGCACCACCAGCGTTGGACTGGTGCAGACCAAATGGTTCGAATCCACGGACGCGCACACTGAGCAGCTGACGGAGGGCGTCAGCGCCTGTGCCGAAGCAGGCGCTAACGTCGTGTTCTTGCCCGAGCTGACGTTGAGCCGGTATCCCGCGGATACGAGACCTGAGGGCCCAGCAGACGCTTCAGCCGAGGACTTGGAAAATGGCCCGAGTCTGGCACTGGCCAAAACACTGGCTCAAAGCTGTGATGTTCACCTGCAGATTTCGTTGTTCGAGCGATCAGGGGCTGCAGATCAACGTGGCCTCAATACCTCCATCATTGTGGCTCCTAACGGTGAGTGTGTAGGGCGAACACGCAAATTGCATATTCCCGTGACTGAGGGATATTTTGAGGACCACTATTTCACCGAGGGACCGGCCGATAACCCCTACCCCGTTCACACACTGGCTCTGGACGGATTGGATCTCAAGGTGGGAAACCCCACCTGCTGGGATGAATGGTTCCCTGAGGTCGCACGCTGTTATGCCCTCGCGGGCGCCGACTTGATCTGCTATCCGACGGCTATCGGCTCTGAACCCGACTACCCCGAATTTGACACCGCACCGCTGCTCAGGCGCGTCGTCGCGGGCCACGCCGCTGCCAATGGCCTATTCGTCGCCCTGCCCAATCGTTTCGGTTCAGAGGGGCTGATTGAATTTTACGGCTCGAGTTGCCTCATTGACCCCTTTGGTCGTGTGCTGGTGGAAGCGCCTCGGGACGAGGCCGCAGCGCTAGTGGCCGAAATCGATCTCGGCCAACGCGAAGATTGGCTCAAGCTCTTCCCCTTTTTCGCCACCCGCAGACCCGACACCTACGGCGCCCTGACCGCAGCAAAGGTGAACCCGAGACAGCCCGATGGGGCGGCGGAGCAAGGGGGTATACCGGGCATAAAACCGTGAGTGCACCGCGCAGGATGCCGCCTGAATGGGATCCGCACACTGCAACCTGGATGGGATTTCCCCGGGTCAGCTACGCAGAGTCAGGGCTCAGCAGAGAAGACGCACGCCGCGCTTGGGCATTGGTGGCCAATACCATCAGCGAGCATGAGCCAGTGCGGATGCTGTGCCACCCAGAGGATCTGAAGGCCGCTGATAAATGCCTCGCTGAGGCAGTCGATAAGATCACTGTCAACCTCAACGACGCCTGGCTGAGAGATATCGGACCCACTTTCGTGGTAGAGGACGGCGGGCTCATCGCGGTCGATTGGCAGTTCAACGGTTGGGGGCAAAACACCGAGCTGGAATGGGGCGATGACGATGCCATCGCCGACTACATCGCGAACTGGTTGAACATCCCCAGCGAGCGGGCAGGATTCGTTAACGAGGGCGGTGGGCTCCACGTGAATGGCAGCGGGACGGTGCTGCTCACTGACACGGTACAACTCGATCCGGCCCGCAACCCCGGGCACGACCGGGACAGCATTGCCAAGCACATTCACGCTGCGCTGGGCACCGAGCGCGCAATTTGGCTACCCAGAGGTCTATGGCGAGATAATTTTCTCAACGGCACCAAAGGCCACGTCGATATTGTGGCGTGCTTTGCACCCGATGGGCGCCTGCTCGTTCACCAGCAAACCCACGAGGACCATCCCGACTTTTCGCTATGGCAGTCCCTGTTACCGCAGTTCCGGGAGGCCGGTTTGGAGGTGCTGCCACTGGAAGCACCGCACACCTTGAAAGATAACCGTGACTGGGTCGATTACAGCTATATTAATCACTACGTTTGCAACGGTGCGGTGATCTGCCCGGCCTTCAACGATCCGCGCGATGGTGCGGCGCGAGAACGGCTTGAGGACGCCTATCCGGGTCGGGAGATCGAGATGCTCGACGCCAGGGCGCTGTTCGCGATGGGCGGCGGCATTCACTGCATTACGCAGCAACAGCCGAGCGAAACGGGATAAATCCCTCTATACTCCGCGCTCCCCTATACCAGCTCTGAGAGGCCTATCCGGGGCCAAACATGTTCACGTACATCAACCCTGACATTCGCGAGCGGCTGATCCGCGACGGCAAACTGTTTCGCATCGATGCCGACGGCAGCGAAGTGCAGATGACTGACGCACCTGGGCCGGGCCTGCACCTCAACCTCATGGGTCCCATTCCACTGCCCCTTGCGCGCGGTCATCTCCAACCCACTGTTCAGTGGTACGCCAGCGTAAGAAGCACTGAACTCAGCGAGGTGGAGCATCTCGCAAGCACCCTGCGAGAACAGGGAGGACAACATCTGTTTTCGCACCTCGCCTCGAGCATGGCGGTAAACAGTGTGTTGGTGATTGGCGAGCCGGAGAAGAGCGACAACCCGCTCGTCCGGGTTCATTCGAGTTGCCTGACGGGCGATGTGCTGGGCTCCAAGCGTTGCGAGTGCGGCCCGCAGTTGGAATCCGCTCTGGACCGCATCGCAGGCGACCCAGCGGGCGGTTATCTGATTTACATGGCGGGTCACGAGGGCCGCGGCATCGGCTTATGGGCCAAAGCAGCGACCTATTTGCTTCAGGATGCGGGCGAAAACACTTATCAGGCGAACCGGTCTCTGGGGCTTCCCGATGACTCCCGGGATTTCTCCGACGCCGCCGTCTTGCTCAAATATTTTGGAGGCGGCCGCAACTTACGGCTGCTGACCAATAACCCCAAAAAACAAGAAGACCTGACCGCTCTGGGAGTCCCCAATATCGAGCAGGTCAAGCACGTATGCGGCGTTGACGATCACAATCTGCAATATTTAAGAGCAAAACGAGACTGGGGACATAAACTCGGAGAGGATGACCTCTCCACATAACGTTGCTCAGTGTCGTCCGGCGCAAACGTACTCAGCGTGCAACGCTCCCTCAGGACAACGATTAGTTCAACCAATCCGGCAACGGTTCCCGACCTAAAGGCAGTTCCATACTATTGTCAGCGGCCCGGTGGGCATGCCCTACCATTTCATCGTACGCACTGCGCTGTCGCAGAAAAAATTCGGAGCTGACCGCCTTCCGAAGCAACCGCTGCATCTCCAGTAGGTTTCGCGTTTTCAGGACCTTGCCTTGCCGATCGGTAATGACGTGCTCCGTATCACCAACGCGGACATGAGCGATATACAGACTCAAATCAACCGACTCGATCACAACACTGGAGATATCCAGACTCGCTAACTTATTGATGGCTACCTTCATAACAATTCACACAGTGTCTCGATATGACAGGGTTCCGCTTTCACTGAGGTAACGGAGCCCGGCCTCTACTTTTTTACATGGCCTACAACAGCTACGATTCTCAAGCTCCAGCGGTTCGCTTCAGCCTCGGGCGTCACGAGTTTTGAGGCGACAAAAACCGAACACTGTCCTCGCCGCCGGCTAATCAGAGACTCAGAAAAGATGCCCAAGACAACACAGCGCATCACGTTCTCCCGCGCTGGCGAGTCAATTGATTCATTGCCGCGATGCAGCGGCGTTTATCGCTTCTTCGATGCCGAGGGCGCGCTGCTCTACATTGGCAAAAGCGTCGACATCCACAGTCGGGTCGCACAGCACATCAACGAGGGCCGCAAACCGGGCAGGCATCAGCGGCTCATGTCTCAGGTCGCCCACATCGACTGCCAACTCACCGCGGGTGAGATCGGCGCCTTGTTGATTGAAAACGCCGCTATCAAATCAGAGTTGCCGCTGTTCAATCGTCGCCAACGCCAGTTGCGGCGCCTCTGGACAATTCAGCTTAAGCCCTCGAAAGCGGGCTTTTTGCAACCGGCTGCCATTGATTTCGCACCGACTGGCGTGCGCGATACCGACACCTATGGACTGTTCCCAAACAAGCACCGAATCACCACCTCGCTCCAGAACCTCGCCAGAGATCACGCGCTGTGCTTGCGTGTCATGGGTCTCGATAAAGGTAATGGGGCCTGTTTTCAGCACCAGTTAGGGCGCTGTGACGGTGCCTGTGCAGGGCAAGAAAGCGCCGATTCACACAACGCTCGATTGCTCGATCAGCTGGATCGACAGAGGATCGCGGCCTGGCCCTTCAACGGGCCGCTACTGCTTCAGGAACTCACTATCCATCCCATCGAGCACCAGCCAGCGAAGCAATTCCACCTCGTTGACCAGTGGGCGTGGCATGGCTGCTTTGACTCGCTGGCGGACGTGAAAAACTCACTGAACAGCAAGGCGGCAATCGGCTTTGATCGTGACGCCTACCGCCTCATTTTCAGCGCCATTTATCGTGGCCGGGTGGCGCTGCAGGACGCCTTGACTCAGCGGCCATTGGTCAATCCTCTGCTGGCTGGACGGCAGGCTGCGTCGTGAACGTTGTGTGGTTCAAACGAGACTTGAGGCTCACCGACCATGCGCCCCTCGCCGCAGCCATCGCACGTCATGAACCGCTGCTACTGGTCTACATCGTCGAACCATCACTGATCAAAAATCCTCATTACCGGGGGCGGCACTGGCACTTTATTGCGCAATCTTTACAGGCTATGAACACCGAGCTGGCGGGCAGAGGTGCTGAGATTCAGATTTTGGAGGGTGAACCCCTCGCGATCTTCAACACACTCCATCAGTTGATGCCAATTGATCATCTCTTCAGTTACGAAGAGACGGGCCTTGGCGTGACGTTTGAACGGGACCGTCAGGTCGCCTCGTTTTGCACCGCCGAGGGTATCGACTGGCAGGAGTTCCCGACAAACGCCGTGCAACGCGGACGCCGGGATCGCCGCGGCTGGAATCGAGACTGGCAGCGTGTGATGAGTGATGCAGAACTCAGTATAGAGCTCCCGTTACTGACCAGCCTATGCCGCCAGTTGCCACCGGAGTTTGACGGCATGCGCTCGCGGCGCATCGCGGCCTGGCAGGCACAAAATCCGGATTTTCAGCGCGGAGGCGCACCCGCCGCTCATGAGGTTTTGGAGAGTTTTCTGTCGGTAAGAGGTCATGGCTACCAGCGACACATCTCCAAACCCGCCACGAGTCGGGAGCACTGCTCGCGACTCTCGCCCTATCTGGCGTGGGGAAATCTCAGCCTGCGGCAAACCTACCAAGCCCTGAAACGCAGACAGCAGCAAGGCGGCTGGGCTCGCGCTCTGTCAGCCTTCGAGTCCCGTTTGCACTGGCATTGCCACTTCATCCAAAAATTTGAAATGGAGTGTCGAATGGAGTTTGAAGACCTCAACCGGGGCTACCTGTCACATCCCCGCCGCCACGACCCAGATCGACTGGCCGCCTGGCGGGAAGGACGCACGGGTTACCCGTTGATCGACGCCTGTATGCGCTGTTTGCTAAAAACCGGTTATCTCAACTTTCGCGCACGGGCCATGGTGGTGTCGTTCCTGACCCACCATCTTTGGCAGGACTGGCGGCTCGGTGCCCAGTGGCTTGGCTCATTGTTTCTCGACTTTGAGCCCGGGATCCACTACCCGCAAATGCAGATGCAAGCCGGGGTCACGGGCATCAACACCATCCGTATCTACAACCCTGTAAAACAGTCGCTGGATCATGATCCAGATGGGACTTTTATCCTTCAGTGGGTGCCGGAGCTGGCGGGGCTGCCCACGCCGCTGGTGCATCAGCCTTGGCTACTGTCGCCCATAGAGCGACATCTCCATCCGATTGATTACCCGGAACCCATCGTGGACCTCAAGACGTCGTATCAGTTTGCCAAAGAGACGCTCTGGAAACTGAAGTCCAATGAAGGTGTGCGGGCCGAAAAAGAGCGGATTCTGAACCAGCACGTAGAGCGGCGAAGCAGGCAATAGACACCTCCTGCACAATTCGCCTTTAATAGAGCCGTTCAGGCGTCATATCCGGGGGAGGTAAACGATGCTGGTAGTTTTGTGGATTGTGGGCGGTCTTATCGCCTTGATCGTGATTGCGATGTTCATGTTGCCCATGTTCATCGATGAGCAGGCCCTGCTCGATATGGCGCAGGAGCAAGTGAAAGCCAACACCGGGGGCGATCTCGTGGTGGAAGGAGGCGCCGAGCTCAGCTTTTTCCCCCGTTTTGGGCTCAGGCTGGAGGACACGTTTCTCAATTTACCCGCACAGACGGATTACGACCAAACCATTCGAGCGTCGATCACCGAACTGGATGTTGGGCTTTCTCTGTTGCCCTTACTGGGCGGAAAGGTAGATGTCGGGACAATTGTGATCGCTGGCGTGGCCGCGGATATCACAGAGCCTCAGGCACTACCTCCTCCCCCAGAACCTGCACCGGTCATGAGCGACCGGCAATGGGAGCAGCGCGGCGAGATGATCCGAAAAAGTAAGGAAGCCGAGAGACAGCGCCAGATGCAAGCCGGCGGCGGCACCGCTGCTATTGCAATACTTGCTGAGGCCGTGCAGATAGAGGACATCACTGTCAGGCAGCGAACCCGGGAAGGCACACTCAGTAACACGATTAAAGTCGCGTCCCTGAATCTGACTGCCGTTAATACGCGGAATGAGCCGATGCAACTCGAGGGAGCACTTACCGTACTGGGGGACGGCACAACACCGGCACTCGACATCGAATTAGAGGGCGCCATCCGGATTGCCAGCGATTTCAGCACAATAGCGGTTGACGATCTCGCCACAGAGGTACTGGGAGCGCTCACTCAACCGGTTACCAGCACCCTCAACGGCGTCTTCACCCCTTCACCTGCCAAGGCGGACTTCACCCTCGACGCCACCCTCCCGGGCGGCGATATCACAGGGCAGCTTATCTGGTCAGCACTGGAGAGCCCGGAGATCAAACTCTCCGTATCAACGGCGCGGCTTGATGTTGATCAGATCCAGCCCGCCGCGCTGCCTGCTACCGACTCTACAGCGAGCGCCAATGAGCCTGCATCCCAACCAACCTCTGGGGGCTCCTCCGCCGGTGCGCCTGTGCCACTACCTGTGGGGCCCCTGCAGAATCTGGATCTTGAACTCAGTGTAGTAGCCGACGAACTTGTTGCGGCCGGCCAGTCGATTACTGACGCGCAGGTCTTGATGCGCGTGCGCGATGGCGTTGCCGATATTGACTACATTCGTGGCGTGCTTCATCAGGGGCAACTTGACACCCGTGTAAGCCTGAATGCGCGGCGACCGGTGGTCGAGGCCGAGGTCGAGGGCGGTCTGAAGGGCGTCAATCTAGGCCTGCTGCTGGCGAGTTTAGGCAATCATGATGCTGCCTCGGGTCGTATTGAGATGAGCTGGGATGTCGAAAGCAAAGGCGTCACAGCTGAGGATCTCGTTGGCGGCCTTGATGGCGATATCAAGGCGGCTGGGCAAGACCTCGTACTGGAGAAGGTCTCGGTTCAGGGCCTCGTCTGCAATGCGGTGGCAGTGGTCAACAAGATCCCTCCCATCGCGGGACTACCCACCACTACGCCGATTACCGATCTCTCGCTGGGCATCGACTTCGACGAGGGGGTCGGTGACATTGAGCGATTGCGCTTCGCAACGCCCGGGATCGTCATGAAAGGCTCGGGAGACGTTGATCTGGGCTCAATGGACTTCGGTTTTCGCATGGAAGGACAGGTCAACAACGATATCATGCAGGTCAGCCCACTGTGTGTCATCGATCAACGCTACGCCGGCGTAGACTGGCCGGTGGATTGTACGGGCAACTTGTCGTCTGAGGCTGGCGCCTCCTGCAAAGTTGACGTAGCGACTATCGCCGAGCAAATCCTGGCAAATGAAGCCAAGCAGCAGGTACAGGATGCAATTGAAGAGAAAGCGGGATCATTTATTAAAAAGCTCTTTGGTGATTGAGGTCTTGCCCGGCTTGGCCGAGTGGACGTAATGCCGGGCTTCGATCACTCCTACGCCGATTTGGGAAAGGCTTTCAGTACACCCCAACCGCCTGATCCGGTATCCCAACCCAGCGTCATGTTGTGGAATGAAGATCTCGCCGCGTCGCTGGGGTGGGCGGGAGACCCCCGCTCGCAACCTCAGTTTTTACAGGCACTCGCCGGTAACCAGCCGCTACCGGACTCAAAGCCCATTGCGACAGTGTATGCAGGACACCAATTCGGTCAGTACAACCCACAGTTAGGTGACGGCCGAGCGACATTGCTCGGCGAGTGGGTTGACCCGCAGGGCAATCGATTCGATATACAGCTCAAGGGAGCAGGCCCCACCGCCTACTCCCGCGGTGGTGACGGTCGATCACCCATCGGTCCTGTGATCCGCGAGTATGTGGTATCGGAGGCGATGCATGCCTTAGGGGTGCGCACTTCCCGCGCCCTCGCAGCCATCAGCACGGGAGACCCGGTCATACGCAATCGGGTGGAGCCCGGCGGCATTCTGACACGCGTGGCAAGCAGCCATCTCCGCGTTGGGACCATTCAGTACTTTGCCATGACCCGAGGCGGAGACGAATTAGAGCCTCTGGTCGACTACATTGTATCGAGACACTTCAGTGAGACAGCCGGCGACCCCCAGTCAGCGTCTCATCCAACGGCGGCGGTGACGCTGTTAGACGGCGTGTGTCAGCACTTCGCCAGACTCACCTCGCACTGGCAGGTATTGGGCTTTGTGCACGGTGTGCTCAATACCGACAATGCTTTGCTATGTGGCGAGACGATCGATTACGGCCCCTGTGCTTTCATGGACCATTTCGATCCTCAGGCCTGCTTTAGCTCCATCGATCGGCAGGGACGTTACGCCTGGCCCAACCAGCCCGGCATCATGCACTGGAATCTGGCGGTTCTCGCGGAGTGCCTTCTGCCGCTGCTTCACGATGACGACGAGACCGCGAAACACACGGCACAAGAGATCATCGATCAATATCCCGCCCGGTTTCATGCCCATCATCAGCACTGGCTCGCGGCCAAACTGGGCCTTGATCATCTCAATGAGCCAGACCATTCGCTCATCCAGCGGTTCCACGACATCCTGGCCTCTCACGAGCTGGACTTCACGCTCGCCTTCCGGTGGTTGACTGAAGTCGCTAACGAGTCTCTGCAACATTCCCCCCTACCCGAGCTCTTTAGCGCACCCGAGGAGCTCTCTGATTGGGCAGAGAATTGGCAACGCCGGCGACAACTGAATACCGGTGACCCAGAGGACGTCACCCGAGCGATGCAATGGGTGAACCCCGCGATTATCCCGAGGAACCATCTGGTACAACGCGGCATCGATCTCGCCGAGAAAGGTGAACTCGACTGGGTAGAGAGGCTGGTTCGGCGCGGTCGCAAACCCTTCGAATGGCAGGCCGATGATCTAGAGTGGGCGAGGCCACCCCACGAGGATGAGCGGGTGACCCGGACTTTTTGCGGCACCTGAGGCGGAAAATCCGCGGTTTTTTTTGATCCTTCATGACGGGCCGAATCGAGGGCCTTATAATTCCCGCTCCTCGACGGAGATACTCCATTGAACACCGAGTTTCTCGGCAAGCAACTTTCAGGACCGTTCACTATCCCCTCGGGCATTGTGACGACCGCCCCAACCATTATTCAGCGGGTGATCGATACCATGCCGGAGATCGGCGTGATCACCACTAAAAGTATTGGCATGCAACCTCGCACAGGTAATCGCGAGCCGGTCTACAGTCAGTTCGCGCCGGGTTGCTTCGTGAATGCCGTCGGCTTAACCAACCCGGGGATGGACGAAGCGCTTGAAGGTCTTGCGAGTTTGCGAGTGCCCGACGATCGGTTTTTGCTCGTCTCTATTTTCGGCGGCTCGGTTGAGGAATTTGTCTCGGTCGCGCAGAAGCTGGCCCCCGTTGCGGACGGACTGGAACTGAATCTTTCCTGTCCCCACGCCAAAGGCTATGGCATGGCAATGGGACAGGATCCCGAGATGGTCCGCGACGTTGTTGCCGCGGTCTGCGCGGCTGTGGATGTCCCGGTGATTCCGAAGCTCACGCCAAACGTCGATGACATTGCGGTGATTGGACGGGCTGCACTGGAAGGGGGTGCATCAGCGCTCTGCGCCATTAACACCACTGGTCCGGGGTACACGGAACACCACGGACATCCTGTACTGAGTAACGCGATGGGCGGCATGTCGGGTAAAGGGGTTCTGCCGACTGCCCTGAAAGCGCTCAAGGCGCTGCGACAAGAGACCGACGTCCCGCTGATTGGCTGTGGTGGATTATCCTCGGCCGCCGACTGCCGAGCCGCCGCACACTGTGGAGCGACGATTTTTGGCGTGGGATCGGGGCTGACCGGCATGGATACCGAGGACATCGGTCGCTTTTTTGCCGATCTGTATCACGACCTCGGAGCCGGCACTGATGAGGCAGGCAAGCAGGTGCGCTTTGACATCGACATGGGATTCAAGCCCTACCGCGTCGAGGCCAATGAGATTGTCTGCGAGGACATCACCGTCGTCACACTCGACGGCGAACTCGATATCCGGGCGGGCGAGTACGTATTCGTGTGGATACCGGGCGTCGGGGAAAAGCCGTTCTCCTGCCTGACCCATGATCCTGTCCGTCTGGCGGTCATCAACGTCGGCGAATTTACGGCTCAGTGTTACGGCCTGTCGCCGGGGGACGAAATCTATTTGCGGGGGCCGCATGGCGTACCGGTCAAGCCCCCGAAGGATGCGCATATTATCTGTGTGGCCGGTGGTACCGGCCTGGCGGCGGTCTATCAGATCGCCGAGGACTTTGGCAGCGAGGCGCAACCGGTGGACTTGTTTGTCGGAGCGCGCACAGCAAACCGACTCTACTTTCGGGAGGAGTGTCACACCGTAGGCAGGGTCACGCTGGCAACGGATGACGGGAGTGCCGGTTTTGCTGGCCGCGTCAGCGATGCCCTCGAGGAATTCCTCTCACAGCAGCCCCCGGAGGCGCTGGCCAAAATGGTCTTTTACAACTGCGGGCCCGCGCCCATGATTCACGCCAGCGAGGCTGTCCAACGTGAGTACGTGACCAGCGATCGCATCTTCAGTGCGATTGACTATCTGACCAAGTGCGGTGTCGGTATTTGTGGTGCCTGCGCGGCCCCTGACGGGCGGCGAATTTGTGTGGATGGGCCCTTTATCGCTCGCGAAGACGCACACTAAATGCCAAAAAAAAGGCCGCGCAAGCGGCCTTTGAGCGCTACTGAATATTAGCGGCTGACGGTATAACCCATCTGCTCGAGAACGAAGCGATCCTCCGAGAGACTCGCAATCGCCTGCACCTGACCTGACTCGTTGAACATCATGCGCGTCACCTGATGCGCCTCAAATGGCAGGCCCGTTGCCTCATCGGTATTCCATGCCTGCGTCCATACATAGACTACGTCACCCTGCCCCACGGCCTCGTGAAGCTCCCACTTGTCAGGGCCCCAATCCTCATCGTCCAAAGTGGCCATCCACTCGAGCATTTGCGCTTTGGTCGTGGTGCTGCTGATAACGCCGCGACTGACCTCGATCGGCATCTCCTCGCCATCACGGGAAACGACTGCCGAGACGGATTCCCCGGGCTGGCCTCGGAAAGGCAAGTTCCACATAGTGTCGGCGTTCACTTCAACACCACCCACAGAAATAAACTCGTCACCCTCCTGCAGTACCCCTGCGACGGGGCTATCTGCGATGACGTTGGTAACGACCATGCGACCCTCTTCGGCACCCTGGCTGTTATCCCACATAAAACCAAATCCGACGTAACGATCGCGATACAGCAAGCCATCCTCAGCCATGTTGGTTTCAATCATCTCCATGGCTGCCGTGCGGCTAGTCGACGCCGCGGTAACCCATGCTTTTGCAAGCTCAACGTTAGGGTTGGCAGTGGGCGCCCGATTGCAGGCTGCCAAACTCGTTGCTAAAAAAACGATCGTCGTTGCTCGAATAAAAAGCGTCATGGTTTCCCCCTAGTTTGGTTTTGTTTGGTGTGGTGTGGCATTTCACGAGCCGGGCAACCTTAGGATTGCCGAGCGCTTTTGAGCTTAGGGGAACCGATAGTGATGTCAAACTTTTTGTCTTGCCGTCCGGCGCAAACAATCATTCGGGCGACGAGTCAGATTTTGCCAGTGTTCCAAAAATCCTCCC
>Ga0181567_10001281_pt1 | contig 18993 bp, 23 predicted proteins | sample 101ome_14_FD_133761 | JGI IMG/M metagenome (GOLD analysis project Ga0181567, IMG submission 133761) | Coastal salt marsh microbial communities from the Groves Creek Marsh, Skidaway Island, Georgia - 101403AT metaG (megahit assembly) | ecosystem: Environmental > Aquatic > Marine > Intertidal...
TAAGTTCTCTTTGATCGTTATCTGTGTTGAATCCGTTGAACTCAATTCCGTTCCTTTGATCTGTATTCCGTCCACACTCACACTGCCTGTGCCTGATGTGGTCAAGGTCAGGTCTGCGTTTGACGGTGCTGATATTGTGGAACCTACAACAGATAGGTCACCTATGTCCCTGGCGTCCACGTATGCCTGTGTGGCGTAGTTGGAGTCATTGGTCCATTGTGATATGTTTCCTGCCTTGTTAGTGAATGTCATCGAGTCTGATGCGATGTTGGCATCCTCGGCATCCACATAGGCCTTGATCGATTGTTGTGTGGCAAGTTTTACCGCAGAGTCTGAAGCCATGTTGTCTTCATCTTTGATACCTGTCACCACAGCACCGTCACCGTTTATTGATAAATTTTCTACCACAACATTTCCTGAGCCTGAAGTCTGTATGGTTAAGTCAGCATTAGAAGGTGATGAAAGTGTTGAACCAACGGCTGTGATGTCTCCGATCGCTGATACTGAGAAAGCACCTGTGATATTTCCTGTGACATTGAGGTCACCATCAATGTCCACGTTCTCGTTTAGGTTGATTGATGAACTGTCCGCACTTGAAATGCTTGTACCGTTGAAACTCAATGCCTCGATGTTCACGCCACCCGTGCCGTTACCCGTGATGTCAACAGAACCGTTCGTAACAATTGATGTTATTGCGTCACCATTTACCTGTAATGTGTCTATCTCAATGACACCTGTACCGTTGGCCTGTAGTTTTAGGTCACCATTTGTGACGTCTGTGGCTATCAGACCCGATGATCCGTCCCTAACCAAAGAGTAGACTTCGGCGAAATTCGTGTTGATCTTGGTCATGGCGGTACGTAATGTATCGCCTGTTGCCGGGTTTCCTAGTGTTCCTGTGTCTATGTTTAATCTAGCCATATATTGAATATACATATTTATTAAATATTTGCGATGTTCATTGAGACATTAAAGACCCTGAAATTGCACGAACGCCAGTCCAAACTGGGTGTGTATCACACCTTCCGCAGGAAATACACCATATACGTTTTCCGTTGTGACTCGTGTGGTTCCACTTTCCTGAGACCCAAATCAAAGGTTGATCCCGCCAGGGCCACCAATGACTTCAAGCACGTGTGTAACTTGTGTGACACCAAGAGGTTCGCACAGGAACAGGGTGTGCGTATGCGCCACGTGTACAAGATAGACGCCTCCAGCACTAGGATTTTATAGACGTCTCCATTGTATAGAATTTTGATTTCCTTCGATCCAACGCATGAGATCTGCATAGATGCCAACTTTGACGTTTGGCTGGTCAAAGTAATACCTTAGAAATGGATTGCTTTCAAGGTATTCTTTTCGATTGATATATCTGAATTCGATGTCAGGATATTTCCTGATGATCTGTCGTAACTGAAACATCCATTCGTACTTGAGGTATGCCTTCATGCTAACACGCTCATCGTAGTTTCTTGTATTTTTGTAAATGTTGTTTTGAATCCTGCTGGGAGTGTCCATCTCCCATTGTTGTGCACCTAGTATGTCAAAGGCAAGTATGATAATGGTTTTGTGTCCGTGTTCTGCGGCCATCAAGACCGCACTACACCCCGATCCTCTAGACTGGGAGAAATCTATGCTTCTGATTTTGCCTCCCTTTTTGTCGTTTCCGCCACGCCAAATTCTATAGAGTTTGAGCCCATCAGGCACATGGTGTATTTGATCATTATCCAAAACATAATTCCAATCTGAGATGTCTTGTCTGCCGTGCACCTTTACCGGGTTGCCTTCGTTGTGCCAATTCATCACCTCCTCGTGCATGTCCGTGTTCACGGCCACTATGTGATCACAAAGTTCGGGATGGTCTCGGTAAATGGCGTTACAGCCATACACGGTGCCATGGTCCTTCAATCTGTCTATGGGAAAAATATTACGAGATTCACCATTGCCTATTACGAATGCGGTGTCCATTATACACCAAAAGACTCTCCGCAACCACATGCGCTGGTGCTGTTGGGATTTGAAATCTCAAACTGTGATCCGAATGTCTCTTCTATCCAGTCTATTTTAGTTCCAGCCACGTAAAGCATAGATGTTTCATCAACCACGAATTTTCCATTGTCCCATTCTACTAAATGATCATCCGCACTGACTTTGTCTTTGGAGTCTACAAATCCCCATTCGTATTTGAACCCTGCACACCCTCCGCCTAGCACGGCCAAACTCACAGCGAACTTGTCTGGATTTTTTGTTAGGAGTTTCTGCATCTGGGACTTTGCCGCTTCTGTAATTTCAAATAGTTTCATTTAACGTTTCCAATAATTTACTTTTAATTATTTTCTTTGATGCCTCGGCATGTGCCTTTTCACCGGGATGGTGAAAAGAGATGTTGTCTACGGGTGCCGTATGATCCGGCAGTAACGGAAGATTTTTCTGCCTCACCCACATTTGGAAACCAAGATCGTTTTTCCCCCATTCAAACCAACCGAATGACTTCATGTATTCCCATAGGTCTCTGGCGTATGGGTCGAAGTCCTTGAATGACTCTCCGGAAACACCTGCCTGTATTTTGTGTTTAAGATGTTCAGCACTGATGGGGCCTTTACGACGGAGCAGGTAGTCTTTCATTAACTCCTGACTTTCCTTGTCCGTGCTTTGTATGTAGAAAGTTGATCTAGGGCAACCTGTTTGCCATGTTGCACTGTTGAAGGTGTTAATCGCTGTGATACCTTTAGATTGCAAGAAAAGGTTTGCCTGCACGATCGAATTGACTGACAATGTAAATCTTGAAAACTTATCTAGGTTTTTGTAAACTTCTTTTGCCCATTTTGTCAGTTCTAGGTCGTTGCTGTAACCTGCAACCTCACTATGCACGTTCACGTAAGGCCATCCTTTAGATTTGTTCACCGTGTTCATGCTTGCCAAAGCAAGGTGCGTATATTTCGTCCAGCCAATCCAAAAAATAGGATTCAATTTGTTTTCCTTAGCAAATTTTTCTGCCACGAATACTTGCCTGAAAATGTTTTGATTGCTAGATCCCGACATGGAGAAGTTGTAATGCTTGAGTCCATAATGTTCGGCTACTAACTTTGTGTAAACCTGTTCGCTTGGTCTGGTGTTGCCATTTGTGGACACATGGTCTGTGCCATACATCAAACTACATCCAAATGCGAAAATACTATCTTTTTTCATCTACGCACCCATATTATTAAGACCGACCGCCAACCAAAATTTCATCGCTTCTCTTTTACTCGCGAAGCTCATGAACGCCTTTTGCCCTTCCCAGTCATGCCAGCGTGTGCTGTAAAGGTCGGCCTGCTCAAACCACCAACCCCACCTGAACTTGCAGTTGACCTGGCACCATTCTATGCACTCTCCAGGTATGCCATTGGAATTCATGTCAATGTTGTATTTGAACTTTTGTTCGTATCCACAGTCATCTGATATTTCAGGCAACGTGGGTTTGACTCTTTTGACTTCAACTTTTCCAAAACTCATCGCCAGTTGTCCTCCACAAACTTGTCAGCACATTCCATGGGATTAGGTTGCCCATGAAATACCGCCACTTTGTTGCCTGACTCTATCTTGGCAGGTGTCCTGAAAAACTTTTTGCCATCCTTTGTCAGCAGTTTCGTGTCCTTGAGGCCAACCATTTCCCATTTGTATGACCTTATCCATGAGTCAGGCCACCAGTTGATGTCGTCCTTTGCCCTCTTGGTAATCCAGTCCTGATCCCCATGATTTTGTTGCATGATTCTTGCCGACTTATCTTTGAATTCAGTGTACAGGTAATCCATCGTGCCCGACTCGAAACGCATAACGCTTGAATTGGAGAGACTCCAGTCCTTGACTCTGCAACGGTTGAAGTCTCTTATTATCATGAACTTGCCCGCGTTGTGTGAAAACAGGTCATCTATGTTATCGAAAATCACCACGTCAAGATCAAAGAACAAGATGTTACCCTTGACCGGCATCTCAGGAGCGAACATCCACAGTTTGCTCCACCATATCTTGATCCAGGGATCGTTGGGCAGTTTCACTATGTTGACTTCGGGATCTATGCCTGCCGGATCATCAGTGAGGCAATGGAACGAGTAAGGCACTGTGGTGTGCCGTGCCACCATGTTTTTCAGCACGTTCACATAGTTGGGCGGATACTTGTTGCCCCATTTAACGCATATTACGTGGTTCATATCCGGTCCTCAATCTTTCAATTTGTATTTCTTTCCAGTTGTCGTCATCCAACGAGTATGGGTAACCACAACTAACAGGATTGTCACCAACCACTGCTATATTTGAGATATTTAAATTATCACTCATGATTTTGTAAATTTTTTTGAAATCTAAAGTTCCAAATGCTTTTTCAAGGTCCACTTGGCCTATTTTAGCATATCCAAGAGCCAATTTTGGATCTTGCCAATCATAGTTGTTTTCTGATAACCATGATCTAAAACCATCCATTTCTTTCTTTTTCCAACCAAAAGTTCCTTCGTCTATTGTCTTACCCCATTCTACATCGAATTCTCCAGAATAAAATCTTTGGTGTGTGATAGCCGAGCAAGTTGCATCATCGAGATTCCTTCCACCTTCGTCTCTGTATACCTCAAACAATGTCTTGCCAATTTGACTCCAGTGCAGATAAACACCCCCTAGTTCTCTCTTGTACCTATTTTGTAAAAACAAGTCAAAATCCTCGTCATTTAGATCGTACCTAGGTGCATTGAGAAACGTGGTGATTTGCGAAGGTCTGATCCATTCAGGATCAACGACACTTTTGCGATAAGATTCAACCCACCCTTCTATCTCATGGCAAATGTTGTTCAACTGCCTGATGGCATATTTTGTTCTATGGTCGGCCTGCAGGTAAAAAGGTGACAACTCCCAAGCAGTGCCCTGTAATTCTTCGAAATGTCTGTGTAAAAGGTTACAGGCATCATGTTTCAGACGCAAACCAGGTTTGGTCATTTCATCGCCATCAAAAACCATGCCAGTGGGTAAATTTGGACTATACTGAAAGTCTTCTGGAACAAATGGGTGTATATACTCGTAGGCTGGATCGAAATTGAAGGAATTAATTTGGTGCACAGATTGATTGAGTTCTTTGCAAAGATGCGCAAGGTTTCTCTTTGTGCCGGCGAAACCCAAGAAACAAAAATTTTTTTCAAGCAATCTTTGTTGTGCTAGATTGTCACGCAGGGCATCTAACCATCTCACGCCCATGGGTGTGTCATATACCTTTATGCTGTATGAGATGTCGCCTAGACTTACCTTTATACCGGATGTTAAAAATTTAAGTTCTTCTGTAGATGGCACTGTTCGCTCCGTGTTCCATGCACTCCACACTCTCCACGAAACATCTGCCATCGGTCTGCTCTTTGATCAACTTGTCTGCGAAATCAAATGCGTGTTTGGCAAACATCTCCGCACCAACTCCGTCGAACTCCACGATCTCAGCGAGGTCGTGCTTCTCAAGTTCCTTCAGTTTATCCAGGTGTGGGTCATTGATATCCACTGCGGTCTTGTGATCGAAGTGATCCTCCAGCCATTTCTTCAATGGCTTCAGTCCGCCGAAGTCCACTGCCCAGTTCTTGTTGTCCAGTTCGTTGCATCCAAATGTGAATCTGAAGGCCAGACTGTAACCGTGTAGCAAGTGGCAGTGTGAGTGGTCTGCGTTGGGTTGTCTGAACACACAGGCCAGGCCTATGTTGTGTCCGTATGTTTTAGTTGAGTAGTAAGTCATCTTTTTTCTCCTGTTTGATGACTTGCAGAGTGTTTATAGAGGGATGAAAGTCTTTAAGTCCTCTCATTAGTGCAACCTCTTGTTGATGTCGTCGAGGTTGATTCCTAAGTCTTCCGCGCTGTTCCTTATTCTGTCGGTCAGCTCGTTGGGTATATTTAATTCTCCGTCGATGATGCTCTTGAGAAAGTGTATCAGTACCGAGAACTCCGGCCTCTGTGAAACCGTCTCTGGATCCACGCCATGCTTCTCCATCGCGTTCAGCAGGGCCTCTGACACGTCCACGAGTGCATTGATGCTTTTGCTGTGTTTCTCGAAGTGTGCCATTATGTGATTATGCTGGGTTTCTTGGGTACTTCGATCTTGCTGAACACCCTGTCGTATTCCGCCTGTATTTTGTCATTGATATATGCTATAGAAGTTATTTTGTCTTTTGCTATATCGATAGGCTTGTCCTGTTTTGCGGTTGAGAAGAATGTCCCAAACGCCAGTCCCTGTGGTCCCTGCATCAGAACAAGTGCTTTCTCTATACTGATGTACGAGTCCGCGCCGCTTTTGTATTTGGCAATGACTTCCTCTCCTGAAGCCAGTTTCAGAGTGATATGATCTCCATCTTTATAATTTTCGAACATGCCTTATTATAAACTATCCTGCGATATTGTCAATGTATTTTCTTAACTCTTTGTCTTGGACGTTTGCGGGGATGATATTTTGAAAAAATATTTGGTAACTATCAGATCCGTATTTGCCAATTCCATGCAGGTCGCTGGCGTCCTTGCCATCCCAGCTCAGAAACTCTACACTCATACTCCTTAACCTCTTTGTCCGAACTTTCCACATGCCTAATGGCCTAAGTAAATTTTCCTGTGTCTTCTGCCGGCCTCTGATAAAAGAAACAGGATTTGGATATTTTTTGAACAACTTTGGCAGTATCTCCTTGACCTGCTTCCTGTAGGTAAGGTTGAGGCACATCACGGCCACCATGTGTTTCCATTTTTTGTATGGCGCTCTTAACTGTTGTTGGACCATCAAATGTTCCTTCATCGGCTTCGTCATACAATAATTTTATATTGAATTATTTCTTTGTCAACTGCTTGTTTATGAATTTGGCCATGCCCTCATATGACTCCTGGAAAACATTTTTGTGCTGGCTCCATTCTTTGGGCATCTCCCATCCTTGTTTGTTGACCACTATCCAGCGAACATCTGGATCAGAGAAACCCATCAACTTGTGGAACTGGTATATCCAGTAACTGGGATCAACACCTCTCTTGATATATGTGTATCCCTCAGAACCTGTGTAAATGTTGTTGGGTGTCTCCTGATCTATAGGATACAGATCAAAACCCAGCATGAATATGGCCTTTGGTTTGAACGTTAGACCAAGCACGCCAGCGTAAGGTCCCGTGCCCCAATGGAATGGCTCGTCTTGCCTTTTTTCTCCAGCGTATGGTAACTTGGGGAACTTTTTCACGTTGGGCCAGTGTGCGAACTGGTCAGCCCAGTTCTCCCTGGTGTAAATCATAGTGCCTTTACCAACCGCGTTCACGGCCTGCTGGCACATGTGGCGATCAGCACAACACAGATATTCTGTCACATAGTCTCGATAAATGGCATTGCAACCAATCACGGTTGAAAATTTTTTAAGAGGAGAAAGGTCAAAACCCCTTCTGGATTCACCGTTTCCTATGATGCTAACGTACTTCGTCATATGCCTATTTAATGCCTTTTAAACGCACACAGATGCTTTCTAACGCATGGTAAAATTGAATTGGATCGTGTGTACCTATTCATGATCCACCACGAGATTCCACACGGTTTGGTAACGATCCCATGCCTTCTGTAAGGTGGGATATTTGCGCCTCAGTGCTATGGCCTCCGCGTTCACCATCTCGGCTTCACGGTAAGACTGCTCCTCATCCTTGGCTGTCTGTGACTGCTCCACCAACACCCTGTCACCGTTTGGTAATTGTTCATACACGGTCTCGCCCCCATCGGGTGATACGAATATGGATCCTTCACGTGTTGTTTTCTTTTTCTTTTTCATAATTTTAGTGGGGCGGATCCAGTCTCCCATAGCCGCCCCTTCGACCCACTAGCAAGGCCGAATCATTGAACTCGTTAATAATACTCATTATGATCTCCTCCAGGATGTGAATACCTAATTCCTCCTGGGTGTTCGGCATCGTTGGTTTTCCTTGGAATGAAATGTATGTGTGGCCAGTATATTGTTTGACCCGCGCACTGTCCTATGTTCATGCCTACATTATAACCCTGCATCTTGCCTTCCTTGACCCACTCCTCTCCACAGTAGTATGCCAGTTTGTATGATTCTCCTATTGCGTTTGGATCACGAGATTTTGGAATGAATAATAGGTGTCCACTGGTACAGGGATAAAGATCTTTGAATACTGCTGTGTTTTGATTTTCGAAAATTGGGTTGTCATTTTCGAACCAAGTTGATTCCTCGAATTTATCTATGTGCTCTCTTGGTTTCTTGTAGATAGGTTTTTGCGATGGCATTGGTTTCTATAATTCCTATTCTTATATTACTAGAGTTTGGTCTGTGTTGCAATCTAATTTTTTCCCAATATTTTGTTTTACTCACTGATGGGTTGTAATCTAAGATGCCTAAAAGATTTACCAATGCTTTCCTCACTTTCTCTGCACCGCCGTGTTTCTTACAGGTGTCGGATCTTCCCACATGAACTATTTTGTTTTTTATTTTTATTTTGTACACACAGGAAAGTTTAATCCACTTGGTTTTAGGATTTTTGCTGTGCTTTATTTTAAAGCCTTCAACAGCATAAAGATCGTGTATAGAATACCACTTGGTCATTTGATGCCAAGTTGCTTGTAAACCCTTTGCACTTTCCTCGCCTGGAAGTAGCAGTCTTCGAGTGCGTTGTGTAGTCCAGTCCTCTTCTCATTCTCCCTTGGGACTAGCGAAAATAAAGTCCTTGAATCTCTGATCTGCCAGTAGTTCCACGGCACGGGTGTTTTTAGTTGTGCGTATATGTTCTGTAGTATCGCGTAGTCGAACAATGGACCCTGGCACCAGAACACGTCAACTCCCACGCTCCACTTGTTGATCGTCTTGACCATCTGGTCTAATGGAATCCTGTCCTTGTCACCTAGTGCCTCTTCCATAATCTCGGGATCTTGTCGGCCCCACCAGTCCAAAGTGTCCTGCATGACATCTCTGCCCATCGCAGTCTGTGAGTCAACATCAACACGGAAGTACATGCCCTGTGAGGGTTCCACTGCGTTGGTTGGATCGAATTTAACGCCACCCACCGTGAGTATCACAGCATCCGGGTTTGTGCTCAAGGTTTCTAAGTCTATCATTGCGTGGATCATACGCAACTATACACTATATTCTTGGTAATGTCAATTAGGCGTCTGCGGGTGGGGTCAGTTTGGGTTTGTTACCATCCTTGAGCCATTCGTTGTACAGCAGGAACTCCTCTTCGCTGAAGCAGTAGATCTCGCCCGCGCTGTTGGGGAAAGTCTCGATCATGTAGTTCCTCACCACTGCGGCCTCCTGTTGGCACTCGTACTGTGTGTTGTATGGTGTCTGTTCATAGATCGTCTCGCACATGTCCGCCGCGACACAGAATATGATTACCATCATGAATTTCATTTTTTTCTCTCCTGACCTAAAAGTACTTACTTCTTTTTCTTTTGCCTTAAAGTACGCACTTTGGTCTGGAGCCTGATCAGGTCGTTGTCCAGTAGCCTGACACGGTCTATGAGGGCGATGAGAGTGGTGGAGGTTGATCCCAGTTTGGGTTTGATCTCTTTTACTATGAAGTTGTACAGATACCATATAAAATATGCAAGGAAAAAAGTTGCCACAACAGGAAATCCGTAGTCCTTTATCAATGTTGCTATCTCCATTAATCCTTCCTCGCATCTTTCTTGCCATCTGCTCTGGCAATACGATCTGTATCAACAGGAAGTCCTAGTTGCTCGGAAACTTCCTGATCTATTTTCAATATATCGTTATTCATGGTTTTAACTCTATTATCGAGTTGTGTTATCACATTTTCTATAAAAGTAATCTGACTTACTACTGAGCCTAATATGTAATTTATTATTACCATTATAAAACCACCTAGGCCTATTGTGGCCGCTATCGGTAGTCCCAAGTCTGATACTAATTTGAAAAACTGTTCCATTATAAGTGTATTTAACTTTTGACAGTATACACTTTAATTTCTTCTGTTTTGCCCTTGACCGTTATCTTATCTACGTAATCAAAGTCATAATTTAGTTTGGCGGCTTTGACAGTATCCTCACCTATGATCAGTGTCTTGCCTAGGGTCTTACTACTGCTTTCCAATCTACTTGCAAGATTGACAGCATCGCCTATCACACTGTAATCAAATCTCTGGTTTGATCCCATGTTACCTACTAGGGCCTCACCTGTGTTGATCCCTATGCCTATGTTGATGTTGGGCAGATTCTCTTTTGTAAGTTCTGCGTTCAACAGTTTTAATTCCTCTTGCATCTCGATCGCGGCCTGTACTGCATTCTCTTCATGCTCTGGGTCATCTATGGGTGCGTTCCAGAATGCCATGATACAGTCGCCCATGAACTTGTCTATGGTTCCACCATTCTTGATTATAATATCTGTCATACGTGTAAGGAACCTATTGATTAGTTTAGTAAGTCCCTCTGGGTTTCCCTTGTATTTTTCAGATATGGGTGTAAACCCTCTAATATCTGAGAACATAAATGTCATTATCCTTGTTTCGCCACCTAGTTTAAGAAGGCTTGGATCTTTCTGTAGTTTCTTGACCATGGCAGGCGCCAGGTAGTGTTCGAACTGTTTCTTGATCTGTTGCCTCAACCTGTTCTGTGTGACGAAGTTGTTGTACACGCTGTGGCTCCATACCACCGCTATGAACAGCACCGGGAAACTGGCGTCTATCAGGAAACCCTGTTTGGCGTATCCGTACCAGCTCGCGGCCATGACACCACCGGCGGACAGTATCAGCGTGGGTATGGCCCACACCACCCCCTGCCTGGGCAGTATCAGGATCAGCAACAGTCCGATCAGTGCGAGGGTAATGATTTCGTTGAAGTCAGCGTTGACGGGCCTCACTAGGTACCTGCCCGCCACCAGCATGTCCAGAGCCTGTGCGGTGATCTGTTGGTCAGTCATCAGTTGGAACGGCGTGTCCTTGAGGTAACTGAGTCCCGCGGCGTCCAGTCCCACCACCACGATCCTGTTCTGTAATCTTTCCATGGGCACCTCGCCGGACATGACGTCTCCCGCGGACACCTCCAAGATGTTGTCAGGGTGTGTGTAGTGTATGTACATCTCCGCGTTGTGGTTCACCGGCACCCCGGCATCTTTCTTGACCAACACCTCCTCCACTCCGTTCGGTCCCGCCACAACCTTGATCCTCTTGCTCTGGTTTATGATCCTCACGTTCTCCAGTATCTGCGATGGGTATATCTTGCCGTTGACCCTGATCAGCATGGGCATCTTCCTCACCACGCCATCCGGCTCCGGTGCGGTCACGTTCACGCCCAGTCCCTTGGTTGCCGCACTGAACTTGGGTATTGGTGACACTATGCCCTCGTACAGCCACAGCCATGGCTTGGCGTTGCCCTTCTCCAGTATGGGCGTGGTGCTGGGCAGTTCCACACTGGCAGTGTCCTTCACGCTCTGCATCAGTATCACATTGCCTGTGCGGTCGATCATGTACGCGAACATCTGGTCCGTGTCTAGCAAGACTTTTTCCAGTTGTTCTCTCATTTCCTTGTCCATTGGCATGGTGTCTAGGTAGTTCTTGCCACTCATCCTGTCCGGTTCAGCGAACAGTATGTTGTAGTTGACCAGTGCGGGTTTGAGTTCACCCAACTGTGCGTGTAGCATGGCCATCACGTGCCTGGGCCATGGCCACTGTCCATACTTCTCTATGTCTTTTTCAGTTATGTTAACCACTGTGACCATGTCACTGTGATCCTGCCTGGGTTGTATCTGCTGGTATGCGTCCCACGTCTTGTATCTCAGTATTTTGACGTACTTGCTGTCCGTGTACCTCACGCCCAACAGCAAAATGGCCACCAACATCACCATCCATATGCTTGTTAAAATTCTCATTATCTCTCCTGTAGCGCCTGTCCTATGCCCGAGAACGGTTGTAGCACGTACTCCATTATGCTCCTCGAACCCGTCACTATGAAGTTCTGCACCTGTATGCCCGCCACCAGGTCGAAACGCTTGGCGGTGCCCGTGAACTGCTGTTTGGACAATCTAATCCTCACCTCATAGTAGGTGCCCTCACGGCTCTGCACCACGTCCGGACTGATGCTGACGACCTCGCCGTCTATGGCGTCATACCTCATCTGGTCCTGGTTGGCCAGTTTGACCTTGACCGAGTCACCCAACTGCACGTATCCGCGATCCTTGACCAGCAGTTTGGCCTCAACCACGCACTCGTTGTCAGCGGGTATTATCAGTGCCACGGGGTCTCCGCGTTTCACGAAGCCGCCCGAGTTCATGAAGTTGAGCCTCTGTATCGTGCCGTCGATGGTGCTGACTATGTCCCTGTCCTCGTAGCCCACCCCCGGGCTCACAGTGATCAGTACGTCACCCTTGCTGACACTGGCCCCCTCGCTAGTGTGCACCTCGGTGACCTCGCCCGCTATCATGGCCATTATCTCTGTGTTGTCATTCTCTGGCACAGTGACGCCAACGGCCTGTGTTGTGATGTCCACCCTGCTGACGGTCATCCATACCACTGTCGCCACGAACAACAGCGTGATCGTAATCCAGAAGTTCCTAATTGCCTTTGACATATTTCCTCACTGTGTTCTCGGCCATGTCCCTCTGCTGTATGAATTCCTTGGCCTTGCTGTATTTCTGTGTGCCCTGGAACGCCCTCGCGGCCAGTATGTTGGAACCTATCAGGGCACCTATGGTCAGTCCCGACGCTGACATGATCTGATATGCGCCCACGCTCATTATCAGTATGGTCAGCAGTCCCATCATGAATATCTCGATGTTCTGCACGGCTTCGCTGTTGCTGTTTGTGATCCTCTTCCACCTGGGCAGTTGTGCCACCACCAACATGAACACCAGTGTGATCACCGCGGCGGGCCAGTTGATCATAATCAGCACCAGCAGGAACGCACACACGAACGGCCAGTCCAACACGAAACTGGTCATGGATGCGTTGGATGAGTTAACCAACAACTTGACGGCCAGCGTCTGGTCCTGTGTGAGGGGTTTGGTCTTGACCAGGACCTTGACCTGATCTATCAGTGGCGTGTAGTATCTCCTGTTGAAGTCCACCAGCATGGCGCTACGGTTGGTCCTCAACGCCAACTCGAACAGTATGAAAATTATGGCACCCGCGGTGAGGCTGACCAGTGTGGCCGTTACGCCACTCGCCAGGTACTTGTTCAACACTATGATCACGAACACGGCCGGTGTTAATGCACACAGGTTCGTGAACAGACTGCTGGTCAACAGCATTGACAGTGTGGTGGGTTCGGTTGTGAGTTGTCTGATCAAATTCCGCATTATAGCAGTATTTAATTGTTTACGGAGCCGATCAGTTTGTGTATGTTGTATCTCTGTAGCAGAAGGTCCAGTTTGGCGTTGGCCACCGCGTTCTCGCTCATGATCTGTGCGGTCTTCATGCCAAACACCGCGCTCAGTGGTGAGTTACCCGCCTTGTAGTCCTCCTGTGTGAGTGCGTACATCTCGGCGTTGATCTTGGCCGTCCTCTCCAGCACCTTGAGGTTCTTCTTCATGTTGTTGAAGTTGATCCAAATGGTGTCCACTTGGTTCTGGATGTTCTTGGCTGTCTCCCTGTAGGTGTGCTCCATGGCCTGCTCCCTGTGTTTGGCCGCCTTGTAGTCTGAAGTGTTCTTCCAGCCATTGAACAGCGTCCATCTCATGGTGATGTCGAAACGCCATTCCTGCTTGTCCGTGCCGTACCCACCACCCAGGTCATCCTGGTACTCGGTGAAACTGAGGTTGGTGTCTATGCTGGGCCTGAACTCGTTCTTCATGTTCTTGGTTGTGAGACGTGCTATCACCTTGTCGTAGTCCGCCATCCTCAGGCTCTTGTTGCCGTTGTAGTTCTTGGCGTTGCTGGGCAGTTCTCCCAGTAGGTCAGCGTTGGGCATCGGGAACTGGTCACCGCTTGGTGGTGTGAATCCCCACACCTGTTTGAATTTCTCTATCGCCAGGTCATACTGTATCTTGCTCTGTATGGTGATGCTCTGGTAGGTCCTGAACTGCTGTTCCGTCTGCAGTTGTTCCATCTTTGAGGCCTCGCCCTTGGCCACCTTCTTCATGGTCATGGCCATGGCCTTCTTGGCGTTGTCCTCGATCTTCTTGTTGGCCTGCCACGTGTTCCAGTTCTTGATCACGTTCACGTATGTGGTCACGCCCTCTATGATCACGTCCTCTATGGTCATCTCCAGCGTGATCTGTGTCTTCTGTGAATTCCTCTTGCTGATGTCAACGGCCGTGTCAGTCCTGCCACCGTCCCATATCATCTGCGTCAGCGTTATGCTCTTCTTGATGCCGCTCTTGTGCGTGTAGGCCACGCTCTCTGATCCCGAGCTCTGGCTCGGCGTCTTGTCGTTCTCGTCATTGAAACCGTAGTTCACGCTCACGTTGGGCATGTAGGCACTCATGGTGCTCTTTAGGTCATGCACCGTGGCCTCGAAGTTCTCCTTGGCCGACTTGACCCTGTCCGACTCCGCCAGCAGTTTGGGTATCATCACCTCCAGTGGCAGTATCTCGCCGTCCTTGACCTCTATGATGGGCAGTGTGGGTTGAACCTGTTCGTCCACGAACTTCTCTACCTCCACCTTGATCTGTGGAGTGCCCTCGTCGCTCTTGATGATGGTGATGCCCTCCAGTGGCTTGCTCTCGATGGAAGCACTGATGTTGCCTCGGCTGTCCTTGCAGTTCTTCTGTATGTAGGTGTCAGTCTCTTCTATGATCGTACACTTGGGTTCTGAACCCTGCACGGCGGTGTTCATCATCTCCGCCATGATCCAGAAGAACAAGGCGAATCCGATCAGTCCTGTGGTGTGTCGTATGAATGTGTTCTTGTTCATAACCTCGTTTTCCTGTATTGTACGCACATATATTTATTCTAAGTCACCACAGTAACGTCAGCCACCGTGCCCGTGAATCCTGTCAAATTGATGTACATGTCTGTTGTGCTGTCGCCGTTTGTGTCCAACTGTAACTGTGTGCCGCTGATCACCTTTGTGACACTGTTGGTGATGTCGCTGATGTCTATGGAGTCTTCTGATGCGTTGAAGTCCAATATCGTATCCACAGTCGACGTGTTTGAATCTGTGGTCGCTTCATATTTGAACGTGTCAGCACCTTCTCCGCCCCAGAGCGTGTCAGCCGCGCCACCGCCATAAATCACATCATCACCCATGGTACCAAGTATTGTATCAGCACCGCTGGTTCCATTGATCTGTGATGCTCCATCATAGTACAGTGACGCCGCCCACTGTATGAGGTTTTCGTTGTAGGTCTGAGAACCACCGCTTGACAATGTGCTTGATGATGTATAGGTTGATTCGACGCCACTTCCGTCCCACAAGTCCATGGGATATGTGTCATAGTACACCAGTCCCGAACCGTACTTGTAGGCAAATGCGTTGTTGTAACTCTCACCGTTGGGATAATCATTTATTCCCCTGTGTCCTACGCCCACCTCGCCAGTGCCTAGGTTGGTGATGTGTCCGTGGTCAGTGTGGCCACCACCGTCCAGGGTGTTGTTGGTCAATGTGCCCGCCGCACCGTTGTACAACAATGTGTCGTTCAGTTCTGTCCTGAAGTCTGTGTCATCGTTGGTACCACCAATTCCGTGGTCATAACCACCAAACGATCTTGTGATTGTGGCTGACTCACCCAACAACATATTGTTTGCGTTTGTCACGTGTCTGTCCTGTATTAAAAGTATACCACCATCGTTGACCCAACTCCAAACGTCACTGCTGGCACTACTTGGCGAAGAACTATCAGCCATTCCAACTCCTGTCAACCATTCAGACAGGTACCGACTGTTGTCTCCATTGTGAACGTACATGATGTCTATGTTCTGCAGGTCGGCTGTTCGAACATCGGTCAGATTGGTTGCTGTGTGTCCCGTGTTCTCGATGATCCTCTTCTGGTTGGTTGTGTCACCTTGATATAAATCCATTGTATAATAACCAACGTTCTGTTTGTAGGCTATTGGGGTACCGTCGTTGCCGGAGTGTACATCTTCAAAATCCAAAACGTTCTCATGGATTGTGATTGAGCCGTCTGCTGTGACCGTCAACACAAAATCCGCCTTGGCATCATCAGTGCCGTCGAATGCTCTCACGGTGACGTTGTAGTTGGTGTCGGTTGCGACATCATCAAATGCACTTGCCAGTGTGATCACACCATTGTTGTCGATGTTGAGTTTGCTTGACTGGTCCACAGTCAAACTGTATGTGAGTGTGTCACCATCTGCATCTGATGCCGATGCTGTGGCTATGGTTGATCCCACAGTCAAACTCTCTGACTTGCTGACGTTGCCGATTGAACTGATTGTGGGTGCTGAGTTCACTGCCTGTGTTTCTTGTACCACCAGTTGCACTTCAATATCATTATTGTACACCTCTGGAGTCAAGCCAGCATTATAATCAAATCCGTCTTCTATTTGTGGTTCACCTTCAACAAATGCTTGTAGATCATCCTCAAACGCCAAAAGTATATCATCTTCTTTGTAATCATAATTGATTTCATCTTCAAGTTTTATATCATTTTCAACCAATATTGGCTGTTCTTCTCTAATTTGTGGTTCTTCCTTGAACACATCATCCTGTACAGGCATTTCTTCTTCCATCCTTTGAATGAACTCTTCGTCCTGCATTAACTGATCCATTTCTTCATTAAATTCTTCCATGTTGTCTGCTTCAGCAAACACATCTTGTATTTCTTCAGGAACTTCATCTGGATTTTCTTCCACAAATTGTTCAAACTCTTCTTTCATCTTATCAAAGTCCTGTTCAGGATCTAAAAGAATTACATCTTCTTCAGGCACTTCTTGGAAAGGATCCTCGTCAATTATTTCTTCTTCTGGTTCTTGATCAAAAATTTCAGGATTGTTTTTGATGTCTTCTCTGATCATTTCTTGCACGTCTTGAATGATTTCAATGGGTGCTTCATTTACAAACTGTTGTAGTTCTTCTTCGGGAATAAATTCTTTAAATTCTTGAACAAACTCCTGTTGGAACTGCTCGAAGTCCTGTTCAATCTGTTCAAACTTCTGTTCTACTTGTATGATCTTTTCTTCAATCACAACAAACTGTTGTTCCACTTCCACAAATTTCTCTTCAACTATCTGGACCTGTTGTTCGACTTCTTTAACCTGCTGTTCAATTTCTACTGCTTTGTCTACTATAATCTGTTCTTTCTCTGCTACTTCCTGTATTTTTTCTTCTACTTCTTGAACCTTCTGTTCAATCTCTTCTTTTATTTCTTCCACTTCTTGAATCTCTTCTTCAATTGCTTCCAGTTCTTTTTCGATCTGTTCCTTTTCTTCAATGGGCACTTCTTCTAATTTCTTCTCAAGTTCTTCTGCTTTCTCTTCCAGTGCTTCTGCTTTTTCTTCAACTTGTTCTTTTTCTTGTTCAACAAGTTCTGCTTCTTCCTCGATCTGTTCTTTTTCCTCTTCCAGTGCCTCTGCTTCTTCTTCCAGTGCTTCTGCCTCTTCTTCAAGTTGTTCTTTCTCTTCTTCCAACTCCTCGGCTTCTTCTTCCAATTCTTCTTTTTCTTCTTCCAGTTGTTCTTTTTCTTCCTCTGCTTCTATTTTTTCTTTAGCGGCTTCTTCTGCTTCTTTTTCTGTTTCTCTTACTTTTTTAGTCTTTTTGGTTGTGGCAATGGTTTTTGCAAACTTTTTTAGTACAATTTCTTTTGGCAGTATCACAGGCACAGTAGGTGGTTGCAGTGCTGTGGCTATGGTAGTGGCCTGGAATGCTTCTGTTAATAAAACAGATCCAGATTGGTTGGTGATCATAACCTGTCCCACAGTGCCGTCTTCGTTTGGTAGTAATACAATTTCGTTTTCTTCTCCGTCTTGGTTGGCTTTACCTGCCACCTGTGTTCCTCTGACACCTATGGTCAAAACAGGAGTTGTGACCTGCATGGCATCGTTGCCAGTTTTGGCAATCTGTCCTGATATGAAACTGAAGTTTCCTGTGATGATGTTGGCATTCATTGATCCAGTTGTGGGTTCAGCAGGATCATACACAAAGTCATCTATGACCATTTTGGCACCGGGATCAACTGATATACTGCTTTCGTCTTTGAAAGATATACCCACAGCACCATTGGCGGCATCTACTACATCATTAAGATATATAAAGTCACCCTTTTGCAGTTCTATAAACTGATCTGCTCTCTGCACCACAACTGCCGAATCTGCAGTGGTTATTTTTCCAATGGCCTGCGGATCCTCAAAAGCAACATTAGATGTGTTGGGTTGACTGTCTACAGCCAAGAGGTTAACAATATTGCCTTTGAGAGTGGATCCTTTTGCAGTGACGAGGTCTGGAGATGTTTCAAAATAGTTTTTGAGCAGAACCGTTTCGGCATCTCCCCATAGGTTTTCGGTAGTAATTGATAGGTCATCACCTGTACGAACATACTTGCCCTGCGACAACTGTTCGTAAGATATTTGTATAGTGTTTGACTGACCTGCCATTTAGTACGTTAACCTCGCTCAGTGATATTTAAACAGCAGTTTATGAAATTAATAATGTACTATTATTATATTGGTGTTTATTCTAAGTTCTTTTTGAATTAAATATGCGTATATTATGAAGTCAGTGATAGCGTTCATGCTCCTGTGGATAGGAGCAAATACCGATTACAATGTTGATCTGCCTCATCCAACTGTGGTCATGATGACACAGACTGAGTTGGAACAAAGGTATGGCAATGATCATGGCCCAGGTGGTGGAGCATTAAAAGGATTCTACAGCACAAAGTCTAACACAATCTATATCAATAAAGATTTTGACATACACGATCCATGGAAAAAAAGTGTGTTGTTTCATGAACTGATGCATTATGTTCAAGATCAAAATGGTTTTGAAGCCAATTGTGTTCAAGAATGGGAAAAAGAAGTCTATCCATTACAAAAAAAATACATGTTGGAAGTGCATGGATTGAATTGGGACTATGATCCAATGTGGTATAAATTGATTTCTACCTGTCCTACCAA
>Ga0181567_10001283_pt1 | contig 18972 bp, 13 predicted proteins | sample 101ome_14_FD_133761 | JGI IMG/M metagenome (GOLD analysis project Ga0181567, IMG submission 133761) | Coastal salt marsh microbial communities from the Groves Creek Marsh, Skidaway Island, Georgia - 101403AT metaG (megahit assembly) | ecosystem: Environmental > Aquatic > Marine > Intertidal...
AAACCTCGTGCGTCGTTCCGGATCACGTCGGGAATTGGAGCGCGTTCGGCGATTGTTGCGCCGCCGGAGCCGGAGAATGCGGCTTGTTTTGCGGCGTCGACGAGGCGGCCAGAGTTCGCAGGCGAGACGTCAATGTGACCATCGGACGCGACCCCGAGGAGCCGTTACCGTGTCTCGTACAAAACTTTGAGGTAGATCGGACGTGTGCGAGGGCGAAATGCGGCGCACCGACTGTGCCGAACGCGACGGCGTGCGCGCCGTTTGCGCCTTCTTCGCCGCCGAGCGGGACGCGAAGCGTCGTCGTCGACCCGATTCTCGGTCTGAACCAGGAATGGGAAGATTGGGGCTGGGGCATCAATCAAACGACGATCACACTGAGCGACCGCTCGACGGCGACGCGCGTCGATTTCTCGCCGGGCGGCGGCATTTCTTTCTCCACCGCGCGCGCGTTTCCAAACGTCTCGCGCGTCATCGAGGCGCGCGCGTGGGTCGCCAGACACCGCTCGCCGCAACCGCTCCCTCGTCTCGTCATGGACTACGAACGCGACAGAAAGAAACCACCGGTCACCGTCGCCGCCGAGTTCGCGTCCGAATCCGCCGAATCTGCGTGGCGACGAGGCTGTTTCGCGGAGGCGCGCGCTCGATTCGACGAGCCCGCGCCGCGATCCCCCGAACGACTCAAAATCACGATCCGCAACGAGTACGGGTCGCCTTTACGAGTGTGGCTCTCTCGAGTCGAGATCGTTTTCGCGTGAGCGCGCGCTCGTCGTCGTCGTCGTCGTCGTCGTAGAGTTTGGAAAAACGCGTCCCGCCGCCTCAACTGTCTCTCTCTCGCGTCCTCGTCGTCAAACCGCGCCGGTCAACGTCCGCGTCTCCACCCGCGCGCGCGCGAGCGAGCGACACGCATGTTCACCGTCGCCTCGCGCGCGTCCTTCGTCCCGCCTCGCGCCGTCGTCTCGCGCGATGGCGCGCGCGCGCGCGGTGTCCCCACACCGACCGCCAACCTCTCCCGCGCGCGCGCGGTCGCCCCCGCGCGCGTCGCGACGCGCTCTCTCTCTCGCGCGCGCACCGCCGTCGTCGCGGCGTCCTCTTCCTCCACCGACGACGCGTCGACGGTGGATAAACTCAAGGCGTGGTGGCAAAACGCCGCGAAGATTGACAAGGCAAAGATTGCCTCGCTCGGCTCCGCCGCCCTCTTATCCTACGGCTTCGTCAGTAACGTCTTCTACGTCACCTCGCTCATGTTGGCGACGTACACGGCGGTGAAGACGACGGGGGCGAGTCCGTTGGTGAACTCGCTGTCGATGAAGACGTTCGCGAGTTCGTACTTTGGACTCTGGATGATTCAAAACTTTTTGCGCCCGGCGCGTTTCGCGCTCTCCGTCGCCATCTCGCCGGGGACGGATAAGATTGTCGAATTTTTCCGGAGGTACGCCCCGAATCGGGATAAGCGTTGGGCGTTCGCGATGACGGTGTTTTGTGTCAACGTCGTCGGGACGTTCGCGTACATGTTCGCAGGATTTGGATTAATCGTGGCGCTCACGGGGGTGCCGTTGGAATTGTCGTCGTTCGGGGGACTCTTACAGGCGGCCAAAGCGTCGCGCGCGGGACCGGCGTGATTCGCGGGAACCTATCGCTGAATTCATGTACAACCGTTGCAACTCAATATCTATAGTCTTCGTCTTCGTCATCAATCCTCGAATCGAAGCGCGAAGTCATCGTCGTCCTCGTCCCCGGAACGTTCGTCTTGCTCTCTCTTCATCACCGTGACGATGTCTCGGATGACTTGTCCACCGTGTCCACGACGCTGAAGCCACGCGATGAGACGGTTGATTCTCGCTTGAAAATCGCCTCGCTTATTTCGATGAAACTGCGCGCGCGCCGACTGTACTAATTCCTTGGCGCGGCGACGTTCCAAATCCGCGTCTTCGTCGTCTTCGTCGTCTTCGTCGTCTTCGTCGTCTTCGTACAGGTTCACCTTCATCGCCCCGTTCGCAGCAAAAATAGTCTCGAACCCGATGTCTATGTCCGCGTCGCTCACCCCTTTCTGTCGCAGCGCCCCTCGCACGCGCCACGCCGACCACTTCGATTGCCTCCACTTGTACCTCGCGAACGCCTCCGCGTACGCCGAGTCGCTCTGCCCACCGCACCGCTGCACGGCGTCCAACGCCTCGTTCGCGTCCGCGGGATCGTACCCTTTATCCTCAACCAGCTTATCGTACAACTCTCGACGCGTGCGCGGTTTATACTCTAAAAACCGCATGATTTGCGCCTTGGCGTCGTCGACGCGCGTCGGTTGAAACGCGCCCGTCGACGTATACGTCGCACCGTCGAACGTGTGATTCTTCAACGCGTCCACGAGCGCACGCTCGCGGGCATCGATGTCATCCTCGATCGCATCGCGGGCGTCGTCGTCCACCGCGCGCGCGCGTCGACCGACGCGCGTCGAAAAGGATGACGCCCGAGCGGAGGCGGATGCAAACGCCCACGACGTTCGACGCGCACACGCGCGCGACGCGACGACGCACGACGCGGGCGCGCGAACGAGAGGTGCGCGCGCGATGACGCTCATCGCCGCGCGCATCGCGCGTCGCATGCGTCGACGACTGACGCGTCGACATCGACATCATTCATCACATCCGCGCGCCCAAAATTTCATCTTTTGAAAGAGACGCGTATTGTTACAAAACCGGGGCGCGTCGGTGAACGCCCGCTAGTGCCTGTGGCACACGTTATACTGCGCGAGGGTCTGTAAGAGATCGATGACGTCCTCGGTGTCGTCGAGATAGGCGGGGGCTTTGCTCGGTTTTTGACCGATGGTGGACGTGTAGACGCACGCGCCGGCGTAGAGGGGCTGTTGCTTGTGCGCGTCGACGGCGACGAACATGTCCTCGTCGGAGCGGTCATCGCCGATGGCGAGAACGAAATCGGCGACGGAGGATGAATCGGTCGTTTGGAGGAGCTGGTCGATGACTAAGCCCTTGTGGACGCCCTTGGGTTTGATCTCGACGCTGCCGTTGCCGGCGCTGACTTCGACGGGGTCGCTCTGTAAGACGCTCTCGAGATGGTCGAGGAGTTCTTTGGCTTGCCACGCGCCGAAATCGGGATCAGCGTCGCGGTAGTGCCACACGCACGAACTCTCTTTAGCTTGAATGAAGGAACCGTCGGTGGCCTCGACGTATTGCTCCAATATGGGCAACACGGTGTCCTTCCATTCGAGGACGCTGCTGTCGGTGCCGCTCGGCGCGAGCTCCTTCCACGCCACGTCCGTACCGCGACGGAACCAATATCCGTGCTCAGCCACCATACAAATACCAGGAATATTACCGAACCACTTATCTAAGGTTTTACGCTCGCGTCCCGAGACGATGCACACCTCGTTGGCGTCGTCGCCGACGAGCGTGGTGAGAAGCGCCAAGAGGTGCGCCGTCGGAGGTTGCGCGAAGGAGGCGAGCTGCACGAGCGTACCGTCGTAATCAACGACGATTTTCCGACGCGAAGATTTGAGGTAATCGGCGACGACGGTGGAGGTGTCCAACTTTCGAAACGTCGAGCTGAGATGCACGACGCGAAAGTTTAAACCGAAACCCAAACCGTAGCACTTGTTGCTCTGCGCCTTTTCCGTGACGCGTTGCAACTCGGCGAGACAAGATTGCGCCCAGAAACCGACGTGGTGCTCGCTGACGTATCTCCAGTGCTTTTCGTGTCTCGCCTCGTGTTCGTGTCCGCTCATGGAGAGCGCCTTGTACATGGAATCAGCGACGTCTTCGACGTGCCACGGGTTGACGCGAAGCGCGCCGGAGAGCGACGGCGAACACCCCGTAAACTCGGAGATGATCAACGCGGATTGACGAGGGAGAGAAAACCCATCATCCGTCCCCTGTTGTTCGTCGTTCGGACCTTGTCTACACGTGATGTATTCGTACGGTGCGAGATTCATACCGTCGCGCGTGGCGGTGACGACGGCGATGTGCGCCACCGAGTACAGCGCGATGCGTTCGTGCAGCGGCACGGGGCGCACCTCAAATTTCACGACGTTGTTCCCATTCTTCGAGTACTTGGCGTTGATTCGGTCCACCATCTCGGTCACCGTGGATAGTAAATCGTCGATGTCTCGTCCGCTCCCGCGCGGGGGATTACACACCTGATACAGGACGATTTGTTCCGAAATCTCCGGGTGCTCCTCGAGCATGCGCTCAAAGGCGGCGATTTTCTGATCGATGCCCTTGAACTCGTCGAAATCGTCGAGACCGAGCAAAATCTTTCGTCCCGCCGCCTCGGCGAGCAACTCCTTCCGTCTGTCTTTGCACACGGTCTCATCCAACGATTCGCGAAGGCGCGACGTCTTCACCCCCGTCGGACAAATCTTCACCGACACGTTCCTACCAAAGTTGTCGATGATGAGGGCGCCGCGTTCCATTCTATGCTTGAGTCCGAGTAAACGCGTGCAACACGACAAAAAGTGTCGTGCGTAATCGAACGTGTGAAACCCAACGCAATCAGCGTTTAACAATCCGCGCAAAATCAAATCACGCGTCGGCGTCGTTCTAAAAATTTCACTCGACGGAAACGGACAGTGTAAAAAGAACCCACACTTGACGGCGTTGAACCGTTTCCGCATAAACGTCGGCAACAACATCAAATGATAATCGTGCACCCACACCTGATCGTCGTCGCTGCTTACCACCTCCATCAACGTGTCCGCAAACCTCTTATTCGCCGCGATGTACGCCGACCACTGATGTTTTTCAAACCTCGAATCCAACGGCGACATCGGCAACACGTAGTGCATCAACGGCCACAGATACTTTTTACAAAACCCCTTGTAAAAGTTATCTCTGCACTCATCCGGTAAAAACACCGGCACGCACTCATATCTCGCCTCTAAATCCGTCGCCACCGCCTCTTGCAACTCCACCGGCACCTGCATGGGCAATTGTCCGACGTTGAGCGTCTGTTCGAATTGTCCGTTCGCCGTCGCCCCGTCGCGCAACTGATGATAAATCGAGTCGGCGTCGTACGCGAACGCGTACTTGTGTCCGTACGCTTCACCCGCCGATGCGTCCTCCCACATTTTTAACGGTAACGAATTACTCACGACGAAGACACGCTCGAGACGAGTTTCACTCGCCCCGCTCGCCCCGCTCAGATCCGCGCTCGACGCCGCCGCGGCGTTGGGCTTAGCGAGCGCCGTCGCGTCCGCCAAGGCTGCGCGAATGAATGACGCGAATGTCGCGACGCGTGCGACGTGCGCGTCGTCAGTCGATCGATCGAACGGTGCGCGCGAGGCACAGAGCGCACGACGACGCGCGCGCGAACGGGTTCGCGACGAGACGCGACGAGACGCGCGCGACGACGACCGCGAGGACGCGTGCATGAATCGCGTCCCCATCGATCCGATCGCGCGCGCGCGCGCGCGACCGGTGACTTCGCGCGCGGACTCGGAGACGCACCCTGGAGATCCGTGACGGACGAATTGTTGTTCGCGGTGCGACGCATGGCGTGTGCGCGGACGGACGCGCGCGCGTCTGCGGACGAACGCGCGCGCGGGACGGACGAAAGTGGGTGTCCGTCGGTGGTCGTCTGTATTCGGACATACGGAGGCTCATCCCGTAGTGTGGGTGTAGTGAGGCTATGTAGAATGTGTGTTTATTATTTGGTCGCGTGCGCGCGCCCCGATGCGCGACCGACCGCACGTCGACGCGCGCGTCCGAGCGCGCGCGCGGATGCCGACGACGACGATGCCGCGCGCGCGCGTCTCGTCCACCGCGCGGTGTCGCGCCGTCGCGTCGTCGCGTCGTCGTCGCGGTGGATGTCGCTCGGTGTCGAGCGCCCGGCGGCTGGGACGACCGACGACGACGACCCGCGCGTCGTCGTCGTCGTCGCGCGCCGTCGCCGACGAACTCGACCGCGACTGCGACGATGATGCGTCCGTCGACGCGCTCGGATTCTCGAAATCGGACTGGGCGCGCGTGCAGACGCCGGCGAGGTACCTCGGGAACGAGGTTGGGGCGTTTCGCGCGGCGTGGGACGGCGTCGACGCGCGCTTCGTCATGGCGTATCCGGAGATTTACGAGGTCGGTGCGTCGAATTTGGGGCACATCGTGCTGTACACGGTGTTGAATCAGACGCCCGGGACGTCGTGCGATCGGTGTTACCTTCCCGCGGACGATATGATCGCGTTGATGGCGGCGAAGGACGCGGCGTTGTTCGCCGTCGAGTCCAAGCGTCCGTTGGCGGCGTTCGACGCGGTGGGATTGAGCGTGGCGTATGAATTGGGGGCGATTAATATTTTGGAGATGATGCATCTGGCGAGAATACCGTTAACGTGGGAGGAGCGCGACGACGCGCCGGATCAACCGTGGAACGTGGAGGAGAATGGAAGTTGGCCCATCGTCTTCGCGGGCGGGCCGACGGCGACGTCCAATCCCGAACCGTTCGCCGCGTTTCTCGATTTCGTGTGCCTGGGCGACGGCGAAGACGTCCTTCCAGAGATTGCCGAGAGCATCAAGCGCTCGAAACGGGCGAAACTCACGCGCGAAGAGACGTTGTTTCGTCTCGCCGTCGACGTCGAGGGCGTCTACGTGCCTCGATTTTACGACTCCCCGCCGGGATGGGGCGGCGCCGTCTTTCCCGTGCGCGAGGGCGTGCCCGCGCGCCCGAAGCGACGCGTCGCGATGCCGGACCCGATGTTACAGATCGGGCTCGTGCCGTACGTCGAGACGGTGCACGATCGCATGACGGTGGAGATTCGTCGAGGGTGCACGCGCGGGTGTCGATTTTGTCAACCGGGCATGCTCACGCGTCCCGCGAGAGACGTCGACCCCGATCGCGTCGTCCAAGCCGTCGAGGAGGGCATACGTAAGACTGGATACAACGAATTCTCGCTGTTATCGCTGTCGTGTTCGGATTACCTCGCCCTCCCTTCGGTTGGATTGGAGATTAAAAATAGGCTGAAGAATGAAAACGTCACGCTGAGTCTCCCGTCGCAACGCATCGATCGTTTCGACGATTCCATCGCCGACATTCTCGGCGGCGGCGGGAAAGTCGGTCTGACGTTCGCTCCCGAGGCTGGCACCCAGCGTCTGCGCGACATCATCAACAAAGGACTCACCAACGAGGAGTTGCTTCGAGGCGTACAAAACGCCTATCGCCGAGGATGGCGAAACGTCAAATTGTACTTTATGATTGGATTACCCGGCGAACAAGACGCCGACGTCCTCGGCATCGCCGAAACCGTCGGTTGGCTCGTGCGCACCGTCTCTAAACCCACGGGGCGGAAGAAGGACGAGCTCACGGTGACGCTCACCATTTCAAACTTTACGCCGAAACCGCACACGCCGTTTCAGTGGCACAGCGTGTCGACGTCTGAATTCGAGCGCAAGGGTGAACTCCTTCGCGACGCCCTTCGAGGCGTCAAGGGCGTCAAGGCCAACTTCACCTCGGTTCGCATCTCCGCCATGGAAGATTTCCTCGGCCGCGGCGATCGATCCTTGACGCCGGTGTTGCGTCGCGCGTGGGAGCTCGGCGCGCACCGCGCCACGTGGTGGGACGGATCCGCCGAGGCGTTTCGCGCGTTCGACCGCGCCGTCGAAGAGAGCGGCGTGGGATGGAAGTACCGCGCTGTCGTCGACGGCGAATGGGACGTCATGGATAAGCTCGGCGACGCGCGGTATCGCGGACAGGGAGGCGGCGGCAAGGGACGCATCGATCGAGGCGTCGCCGCCGACGCCCGACTCGACGCGCCGCTTCCCTGGGACCACGTCGACACGGGCATCTCCAAGACGTGGCTCAAGACGGATCTTCAAAAAGCGCTCGAGGGCATCACCGTCCCGGATTGTTCGCACAGCGGCGTGTGCACCGAGTGCGGCGTGTGCGGCGGAGATTTCGGGGAAAACATCGTCGCCGTCCCGCCCCCCGTGCCCGCCTTTGAAGGCCATCACGATCCCGACGGACGAAAGACGCAGCGTCTTCGCTTCGTCTTTACCAAACTCGGCGACGACATCTTCATCGGACATCTCGACACGCTTCGCCTGCTCGAACGCGCGGCGAGACGCGCGGCGCTTCCCGTGTCCACGTCGCTCTCGCCGTTCAGTTCGAGGTTGAGAATCAGCACGGCGATGCCGCTGCCCCTCGGCGCGTCGAGTCGCGCCGAGCTCTTGGAGATTATCCTCGTCGAACCGAGAGATCCGGACGAGGTGGCGCGCGGACTCTCGGCGGCGTTACCGCCGGGAATGACCGTGAAGAGCGCGGAGGAGATTCCGGTGACGTACGCGAATAAGACGGTGACGGAATCAATGTCGGAATTGTTGACGTCGGCGGAATTCGTCGTGCACGTCGCCTATCCGGGGGCGATTCGAGCGACGGATATCTCCGCCGCGTCGAGCGGCGCGGCGCCGGTGTGGGACGTGGACGGAGGGCCGGGTGGTTTAGATAAACGAGGCGGTGGGAAAACGACGACGACGACGAACGGTGCGTCATCCGACGACGACGCGTTCGACGATCCCGAGGAGGCGGAGCGCGAGCGGGCGGCGGCGCGCGAAAAAGCGCTCGCCGTCGGCGTCGAGGATTGGAAAAAGTGGGTCGCCGAGACGTTAGCTCTGGACGCGTTCGAGATCACGAAGACGTCGAAAAAGGGTAAGAAGCGTCGCGTGAATCTTCGTGAGCAACTCATCCGTCTCGAGGTGCTCGACGACGAGGAGACGCGCGCGGCGTTGGACGGCGACGCCGCGCCGATTCCCGCGCGCGCGCCGCCGGGCACGGCGCGTCTACGATTCGTCGGGCAATACACGGGCGCGGGCGGTCTGAGCGTCGACGGAATGTTACAAATGCTCAGTTCTCGTGCCGGTGCGACGATCGAACAGTTGCACTCGCACAGAACCGCCATTCATCTGCGCGAGATGCGACCGCCGCCGCCCGATCGACTCTGGCTCGCGAACATTTGTCGCGCCGAGGCGTTCATGGCGCTCGAACGCCGCGATCCCAATATGCGAACCGTCGGCAGCAACAGAGGACACATGGGAGGCACGTTCGACGATTCACAAAACGCGATCGATTTTCACAAGGCGAGACGGTCGTGAGCGCGCCGTCCTCGGGACACATTTTGTACAGACGTCTGGACAGTTGTAAAACAACAAAACTAAAACATGCGACACGAGCGTCGGTCGATCGTCGTGAGACCACACGTGCACACACAAAAAAACAAGAAATCACGCGCACCGACTACGCCATCAACGTCCACGCCGCCGCGAACGTCATGAAAAACAGAGGTAAATCTCCCAGATGCGACACCATCGCCCCCGTCGACCGCCCGCGAGGGTCGCCCTTGGCGTACCCGTGAATGTACGCGACGCGACCGACGCTCCACACCGTCAGCAACGCCGCGCTCGCCGAGGGATACGCGAGACCGCTCATCAACCCACACATCACGGTCGGCGCGTAATTTTCGAGCGTGTTTTGATGCCCGCGTTGCACGCAGTCGAACGCCTTTTTGTGCTTGGAATCCGCGGGCGCGTACAGGTTCGGGTACTCGACGCCGTACTCTTTCCGCGCGCGCATCACGCGAACGACGCCGTAAAAGAGTGGGAACATCGTCGCCCCCGCGGCGGCGATGACGTAGGCGTAGTCGTCGGGAATCTCGATGGGCATCGTCGGGCGCGGAATGACGACCGACCGACCGACCGACCGAGCGTCAGTGGGCGTCGAGTGGTGTGTCTCTCTCTCTGACTGATCCGCGCGCGAACGCGTCGGCGGTGACGCGTCGCGCGCGTCGTTCGCTCGTCGTCATGCGTCTGGAGACGTACGAGGAGATTCGCAACGCGCTCGCGTCGACGCCGTGCGATGGGCATCCGGATTTCGACGGTTTACTCGCGCGGCACCCGGACGTCACCCTCGACGCGCTCGTGTCCATCTATTCGCAGGAATCGTCGAGAAAGATTCGAGCGAATCACGGGCGGCACGTGCGCGCGATCGAGTCGCACGCGAAGCGGTATTTGTTGGGGGAGGATGTGTTTAGCGTCGCGGCGAACGTCGATTTTCCCGCGTGTCAGTTGATGCGTCTGTTGTTGGAACACTTGCTCGGCGTCGGGCACAAGAGCGTGGGCGCGCTGTTGCGCGAGCCGTTCGCGCGAATTCCGTCGAGACCGCCGGTGGGATCTCCTGGGGAGGCGTACGGGGAGAGACTGTGCGCGCGTTTGCGACTGGACGTCGAGCGCGTGGTGGCGTGGGATCACCAGGCGTCGCCCGCGGTCGACGCGCTTCGCCACGACGCGGGAAAGGAGTACGAGGATTTACTCGAGGAGTTATTGACGGCGGAGGGGATACCGTTCGTCACCGAGCGCGATCTCAGAGCGGAGGGGCACGCGCGAACGCCCGACGTCAAGCTCGAGGCGCCGATCGCCGTGCGAGGTCGCATCGTGCACTGGATCGATTCAAAGGCGTCGTTCAGCGATCCCTTGGTGCACGTGGAGAAAGGAAACGAACAGTTTCAGGGATATGTCAACAGATTCGGTCCCGGAATGGTCATCTATTGGCACGGAATCGTGGATGATTTGAACGCGGATCCCAACGTCTTGGTGGCGGACGCCTTCCCTCCTTCGAGCGACATCGTCAAGCTTCGCATGTTCAAGCACGACGTCATGTAATTCTTACCGTAGTCTGTACCATAGTTATCATCGATGTTTTCGCGCGCGATGGATGGGATCGTGCGCGTCGTTTTCGCTCGCAGCGCGTGGTGGTATTACAGCGTCGTACTACTCCGACCGACCCCATCCGTCCGTCCCTCGTCTTCAGCCCGCAAAGGTGGCGAAATCGTACCCCATGTTCTCCCTCGGCACGTCCTCGAACGCGATGTAAATCCTCGTCCCTTTGATGCCGAACTCACCCAATAACTCGCATAAATCCTCGCTCAGCGCCTTGTTATTCTCCAAGTTTATCGCCCCCAGACTCGTCACCCTGCACAGCGCGCACGGCTCGTCGCTCCCGCCCCACACCATGTCCAAACCGTCCATCGCGCACACCGCGACGTAGCTCTCCGGCTTCCCCAGCGTCTCCGCGATCGATCGAGACGCCGCGAGCATGAACGGACGCTTACTGTCCCCCATCGTCACGTTGGTGTGCACGACGAGCGATGGGTCACCGGGCAAGTCGCACAAATCCAACCGTCTCTGCGTCGTCGCGCGCGATCCAATCGTCCCACGAGACGTCGCGCGAGACGCGGGACATCGCACTACGCGCCTGGACGCGATCGCGGACGGGATGGACGCGCGCGCGCGCATGTCGAGACGATGGATGCGCGCGATGGAGAGTGACGTTCAAAGAGTCTCGCATTCGAACCGAATCTCGCGTCGATCGCGTCACACGCGCGCGCGATGCAGCCCGGACCGCCGCCGACGACGACGCAGGGGATGGTACCGGGACCACCGCCGATGGGCGCGGGGGCGCGGGGGGGTTACGGCGGCGCGCCGATGGGCGCGGGGGCGCCTCCGACGACGATGGGTGGTGTGGGCGCGCCTCCGCCGATGATGGGCGGCGCGCCGCCGATGATGGGACAGAGCGTCGGCGCGCCGCCGGTGGCGATGGGAACACCGCCGATGAGCGCGCCCGCGCCGGCGTTGGGTGGATACGGCGCGCCGCCGACGCAGGGTGGTGGACAGATCGGATCGGGCGGATTCGTCGCGGCGACGCCGCAGATGGGCGCGCCGCCAACGGGCGCGATGCCGCCGCCGCAGATGGGCGGTGGCGTCGCGATGGGCGCGCCGCCGATGCAGACGGGCGCGCCGCCGATGCAGACGGGCGCGCCGCCACCGCAGATGGGTGGGTACGGCGCGCCGCCGACGGGACTGCCGCCGACGCCGCAGGCGCCCGTCGCCGCACAACCCGTTGGACCGCCGATGGGCGCGCCACCGCCGCCGATGTCGCCGATTCCGACGGCGTCGATGGGCGCGGGCGCGCCGCCGCCGATGTCCATGGGACCGGGACCGGGAATGGCGCCGCAAGCGCCGATGGGCGGGTATCCGCCGGCGCCGGGCGTGCCACACGGCGGCGCGCCCTCGATGAATTTCGTCGAGGATTTCGCGTCGCTGAATCTCGGACCGGGAGGTGGGCCCGGAGGTGAGCCCGGGATGGACCCATCGACGTTTCCGCGTCCTGGAGACGACGCTCCGCGACCGAACATGGAGTTGTCGTGCGATCCAAAGTACATGCGTTTGACGTGCGGGGTGTTGCCGTCGAGTCCGAGCCTAAAGACGAGGTTCGCCATGCCGATCGGGTGCATTGTGCAGCCTCTTCGACCCGGCGACGAGAAGACGGTTCCGACCGCGCACTTCGGGAGCTCGGGGATCGTGCGTTGCAGAAGGTGCCGCACGTACATTAATCCATTCGTGCAGTTCACCGACGGAGGCAGACGATTTCGATGCAACGTGTGCGCGCTTCCGAACGAAGTGCCGGTGGATTATTTCTGCACGCTCGACGCGAACGGCGTGCGACGAGACATTGCGGAACGGCCGGAATTGAATAGCGGCACGGTGGAGTTCTTAGCGAGCCAAGAGTACATGGTTCGACCGCCGATGCCTCCTTCGTACTTTTTCGCGTTGGACGTGTCGCACACGGCGGTGAATAGCGGCTTTTTGCGAAAGACTGTGGAAATCATTCGCGAATCCCTCGACGCCATCTCAAAGAAGAGCGAACGCACGCAGATCGGTTTCTTGACGTTCGACTCCACGCTTCACTTTTACAGCCTCAAGTCGAACCAGTCGCAACCGCAAATGATGGTGGTGGCGGAGCTCGACGATCCGTTTTGTCCGATGCCGGACGATTTGCTCGTCAACCTCGCCGAGTCGAGACCGGTGATTGATGCCTTCTTAGATATGGTGTGCGACATGCACGCCCAGACGCAAAATATGGAGAGCGCCATGGGACCGGCGATTCAGGCAGCCTTCATGGCCATGTCGCACGTGGGAGGGAAGCTTCTCGTGTTTCAGTCGTGCCTCCCGACGCTCGGCGCGGGACGTCTGATGAACAGAGAGGACACGCGCTCGTCTCCCGATGCGAGCAAGGAACACTTGCTCCGAGGACCGGTGGATGGTTACTTCAAGAAGACGTCGGCGGAGTGCTCTAGGCATCAAATCTGCATCGACCTCTACACCATCGCTGCGCCGTTTTCCGACCTTGCCTCCATGTCGGTGCTGTGCAAGTACACGGGTGGTGAGATGAGACACTACCCGGGATTCACGCTCGAGAAGGATGGCGCGAAGTACGAAAAGGAGTTGAAGAACAACCTCACGCGTTTCACGGCGTGGGAGGCGGTCTGCCGCGTACGATGCAGCAGAGGCTTTAGAATTTGCGCCTTCAACGGACACTTTTTCATTCGTTCCATGGATTTGTTGGCGCTTCCGGCGACGGATGGCGACAAGGCGTACGGCGTGCACATCGCGCACGATGAAGTTGTACCGAGCACGAACATTTCTTATCTGCAGTGCGCGTTGCTCTACACGTCGGCGGAGGGTGAACGCAGAATTCGCGTGCACACTATGGCGGTGCCGGTTGTGACGGACATCGCGGAGATGTATCGCGCGGTGGATTGCGGCGCCATGGGTGCGTTTATGGCGCGCTTAGGCGTCGAACGCACGCTTTCGGTGCGCCTGTCGGACGCACGCGACGCCGTGATGACCAAGGTCGTCGCCACGTTGCGCGAATTCAAGCTTCTCAACACGCAAGCGGCGAGAGCCTTCAACCGACTCATCTACCCCGAGAGCATGAAGTTGTTACCGCTCTTCGCGTTCGCCGCATTCAAGAGCGCGGCGATGCGCGGCGGCGCGCGTGACGTCCCAGTCGATGCGCGAATCACCAACATCTACGACATCATGTCCGCGCCGACGGAGGAAATCTTAAAGCTGCTCTATCCCACCATGTACGCGTTGCACTCCATGCCCAAGGAATCCGGCACCAAGGACGAGTACGACCGAGTCATCTTACCGCCGCGAACCGTCTTAGCGGGCGAACGCATCGACGCTCGCGGTGCCTACTTAGTCGACGACGGTCGTCGTCTCCTCTTATGGCTCGGCAAGATGCTCGAACCAGCCTTCGTCGCCGACCTCTTCGGCCCCGCCGGTCCTCCGAGCGCCGACGTGGACTGCGTCTTGCCTCCCCAGGACAACGACCTCTCCCGCCGCGTGCGAGCCGTCATCGCGGACATCCGCGTCAACGCCTCTCGCGCGCGTCACTTAGCTCTCACCATCGTCACCCAGGGTCACCCCAGCGAGACGCAGCTCTTCCCGTACCTCGTCGAGGATCGAGGTCCCGCCAACGTCGCCGGCGCCGCCTCCTACGGAGAGTTCCTCCTCGACATCCACCGTCGCGTCAGCGCGCCCCAGCGTTGATCCCGCGTCCACATCGGTCGCCTCGGACGTCCACGCACCGCACGACGCGTCACCGACCGATCCGTCGTTCGCAGCAGTTGTAAAAAACACACACCACACCACACCGACACCGACCCATTCGCGCACCCGTTCACACCTGGACCATCCGACGCGCCCTGAGAACATCACCGCACAGAGATACCGTAACGAACATGAATAGTATGTAACACGAGGTCACATTGGAAACATACATACGTCGAGGGTTTAACAATCGTGTGGGGTTTAGTCACGCGCCCCGCGACGACCTCGCGCGCGCGCCGCGCCATCGCCCTCTTTTGAAGCCGCGCGTCGTCATGGATAAGGTGCGTCGACGACCTCGCGATGACGACGACCGCGTCGACGCGAATACGTATCGCGCGATCGTCGCGCGCGCGGCGCCGTCGCGACGTCGACGACGACGTCGTGGACGATCGATCGCACCGCGCCCATCGCGTTTGGGGTTTTCACCCGAGCCCGCCCCGATCGTCAACGACGAGGACGAGACGACGCGAGAGGAGACGAGAGGAGACGACTGACGAGCGAATGTGTCCATGCGCGCGCAGGTTATCGTCATTGACGCTAAGGGCCACCTCTTCGGTCGATTGGCCTCGATCGTCGCCAAGCAATTGTTGCAAGGCCAACACGTGGTGCGTAACGCGATGCGGCGGCAGGGTCGGGGCGCGGGGTGTGCGCGCGCGCGCGAGGGTGGTGTGCGCGCGCAGAATGTGCAAACGCGTGCGAGTGAATGCGTGTCGTCGATGGAGACGCGCGGGTAGGGGTGGGAGACGCGCGCGCGGCGAGGGGCGGGCGTGGATGATGCGTGGCGTGGGGCTCGGGCTGGTTAGGGCTTTACGCGCGCGAGAGAGCGCCGACGAGCGCGAGGAGAGAGACTGACGGTGAGACTCGGTGGTATTGTATCGATGTGAATAGGTTGTCGTCCGCACGGAAGGCATCTGCATGTCCGGTGGCATGGTTCGTCGTCGCATGGCGCACGACCGCTACAAGAACAAGAGGATGAACACGAATCCGAAGAAGGGTCCGTACCACTACACCGCGCCGAGCCGCATCTTCTGGAAGACGGTTCGCGGTATGCTTCCGCACAAGACCGTCCGTGGTGCGGCTGCGTTTGAACGTTTCAAGGCGTATGAAGGTATCCCGGCGCCGTACGACAAGGTGAAGCGTGCCGTCGTTCCGGAGGCGCTCAAGGTGTTGCGCCTCGGTGAAGGTCACCGTTTCTGCGTGCTCGGCGACTTCTGCGCTCAAATCGGTTGGAAGCACGCCGCGATCGTGAAGGAACTCGAGGCGAAGCGCGAAGCCGCGGCGTCTGAGTACTGGGCCCAGAAGAAGGAGGCGAACGCCAAGTTTTCCGCCGCGAAGAGCGCGGCGAACGCTCAGCTCGGCGACCTCCAACAGCTCATCGAGGCGACTGGCTATTAAACACAGACAGTTTGCTTTAGTAGAAGGTAGAAGGTTGTGATGAGGAAGTTTCCGAAATGAATTTAAAAAACTCTAAGAATCATATGCGTTGTTCGATGATCGCGACTGCGCGCGCGTAGGGAACGAAGGAATCAACGAATCGATCGGTTTTTCCGAATCGACGTCGACGCGTCTAGTATCGGTAGTTGCGCACGGTGGAGAAGAAGTGCGCGACGTTTTCTTCCGGCGTGCCAACCATGACGCCGTGACCGAGGTTCATGACGTGCTTCGTGTTGCCCGCCTTTTGGATCGTCTCGTGCACCTTTTTGGTGATAAAATCTTGGCTCGCGAACAAGTGCACCGGGTCCATGTTCCCCTGCACCGCTTGCCCCATCCCGAGTCGGGCGCGCGCGTCCGCCATGTCCACCGTACCGTCTAAGCTGATCACATCAGCGCCCGTTTGAGCTAATCGCTCCAAGAAACCACCGCTTCCGGAGCTGTACAAGATGAGCGGCACGTGCGGGTGCGTCTTCTTGCACTCCTCGACGATGCGCTTGAGATACGGCAGGCAGTAGACTTCGAAATCCGCCGGCGCGAATTCGCTCGCCCACGAATCAAAGATTTGCACCACCTGCGCCCCAGCGTCCGCTTGATACCTCGTGTATTCAATCACGGCGTCCGTGAGCTTGTTCATCAACGCCTCGTACACCTCCGGCGCGTCGAACGCCATCTTTTTGATCACCTTGTAGTGCGAGCTCGTCCCGCCCTCGACGATGTACGACGCCAGCGTAAACGGCGCCCCACAAAATCCAAGCAACGTCGCATCCGTTCCGATTTCATTTCTCAAAATTTTCAACGACTCTCCGACGAACGGCACGCTCTTTTCCGGTTCGAGCGGCGTGATGCTCTTAATGTCGTCCATCTCTCGCACCGGATTGAAGATGATCGGCCCCGTGCCCTTGACGATGTCGAACGGAATGTTCATCCCTTGCAACGGTGTGAGAATGTCACTGAACAGAATCACCCCGTCCGGTTGAAACGCTCGATACGGTTGCAACGAAATCTCCACCGCGAGATCCACCGTCTCGCTTCGCTCTCGAAACGTCGTGTGTTTTTTGCACAAGTCTTGATACACCTTCATGTACCGCCCAGCCTGACGCATCATCCAGATGGGCGGACGCTCGACGGCATCGCCTCGAATCGCGCGAAGCATCAACGGATCGGTGGTGGCGGCGTCACCGCTCGCGCGCGCGGTGACCGCACGCGCGGTGCGACGGGACGACACCGCGAGTCCACGGGGAACACGATCGCGCGTACGGTCGACGTCGAGACGCGAGGCGCGCGCGACGACGCACGAGCGAACGGAAACGCCGGACATGGTGGCGGGCGGTGTGTGAATCGTGAGACTCGTGCGCGCGCGCGAGTCGCGGAGTGACGGTGAGGATCGATCATCATCATCCTGTGGATAACTGAAAGCGACGACGCCGACGAGAAGATATCGCGCGACGGGGAGGGAACGGTCGAGTCTGTGTGCGCTAATGAATTTACGTCTAGGTGTTACAGTGTGTGATGGGAGTGACGAGGCACGTCTCGCGCGACGCGCGTCACGCGTCGGCGGCGTGGTAGAGATCGACCCAATTCGGGACGTCGTCGGCTTTGGAGGCGTCGGAGGCGTCGGCCGGCGAAGAAGACGAAGGCGAAGACGCATCGTCGTCGTCGGTGGCGGCATCGATGTCGAAATCGTCGTCGGTGGCGGCATCGATATCGAAATCGTCGTCGGCGCCGTCGGCCGCGACGGCGTCGGCGTCGGAGCTTTCGTCGAAGCCGAGTTCAGACTTGAACGAGCCCTCGATGGATTGGGGATCGAACTTTCTCTTCGTCTTTTTCTCCGACTTTTCGGAGGATGAGGATGACTTTTTTGACGTTCTCGTCCTCGTGGACGACGACGAGCCGGAGTCGTCGTCGTTGAAAAAGTCGTGGACGCTGCCTGATTTGGACGACTTCGTCGGTGAAGACGACGAAGTCGTCCCGGAGCGTCTTGATTTTTTCGGCACTTCCTCGATGGATTCTTCAGTCACCTTGGCCGCCTTCGATCCCTTCTTTTCAAAGTTTTGAGACTTGACGAGGGAATCGAAATCGACTTGCCCGTCGTCGTGCTTTGCCCTTGACTTGCTCTTCGTCGACGTGCCAGCGGACTCGTCGTCTGAATCGCCGTCGGTTTTGTCACGACGGCGCGACTTGGACGAGCTGTCCGTCGAGAAGAGATCGTAGGAAATCTTATGCTTCATGTGCTTGGCGTCGTGCATGGAGTACGTGTTGCGATGCTGATGAAGGTGATCGACGGCGTCGTCGGCGTACGTGGGCAAGGGAGTACCCGTGCGAGCGGCGATAGCCTCTCGCGGTTCTTCGTAGTACTCAGCCTCGTTAACCGTCGCCGCGTCGTCATCCATGAGAGCGTTCTGATGCACCTCAGCACCCTTCAGAGCGTCTAAACCATACGCCGTACCCCAAAACGACCCATCGTGCCGATCTTTGGCGTAGACGATGGGTGCCTCCGCGGGCGCAGCCGGCACCGATGCCTGCGCAGCCGGCGGAAGGCGCTGCACGACGGCGGAGCGAGCCGGAACCAACCTCGCGGGAGCACCTGCGGCCGGTTGTTGCACGGGTTGTTGCACGGGTTGTTGCACGGGTTGCTGCACGGGCTGCTGCATTGGTTGTTGCACGGGCTGCTGCGCCGGTTGAGCGTACGGTTGCTGCACAGGCTGCTGCGCCGGTTGAGCGTACGGTTGGCGCTGCTGCTGTTGCGCATACGGCTGCTGTTGCGCGTACGGCTGCTGTGGTGCTTGCTGCGCGTACGGCTGCTGTGGTGCTTGCTGCGCGTACGGCTTCGGCGGAAGCTGCAGCGGCTGCGAGTACGTCGGCGCAGACGACGCGTGATGCGGAGCGACGGGTTCGGCGTCTCGCGCTCGCGCCGCGTCGGCGACCTCGGCATGCGCTACCGCCGACTGCTCGTCGTCGGCGTCGTCGGCGTCGGCGGCGGTAGGAAACGGTGATCTGTGCGTCTCGACATCTTCATCTTCGCTTTTGTGTCTCTTCTCGTCGTCACTCTGCGCCTGACTATGTTTCGACAAACCCGTCACGTATTTACCAATTATGGCGT